>Ga0315288_10001293_pt1 | contig 32234 bp, 16 predicted proteins | sample YL17G11_20_MG_FD_203454 | JGI IMG/M metagenome (GOLD analysis project Ga0315288, IMG submission 203454) | Sediment microbial communities from Yellowstone Lake, YNP, Wyoming, USA - YL17G11_20 | ecosystem: Environmental > Aquatic > Freshwater > Lake > Sediment | place: USA: Wyoming | collected...
ACAGCTTGTAAGCTACGTCTTGCAGGCCCGCGTACGTGCTTCTCCACACGTACGCCAGCTCCGTCTCCTGCTCTGCTGCGCGGTCCAGGCGAACGCCAAGGCACCCATGCAAGGGCTGCGGTTCGAGGTCTGGCGTGGCAGCTGCGGGCAGTGCGATGAGATGGGGCGCGCTGAAGACGGGGCTCGTCTCGTGCCCCCTGTCCCACTGCTTACGGATCTGCGTAAGGGTTCTCGCCCCATCTGCCAGGACCGAGCGGGTGCGAGCGTCAGCATCGGCTGACGGGACCAGTGCGAAATAGCCGGGCGACCACTTGATGCTCCGTGTCACAAGGTTCAGCATGAACTCCACGAGTTCCGTGTTCAACAACCCCAGCAGGTACCAGTGATCGACGCCATCGTTGGCGAAGACTGCGCATGAGTTGATGCTGAATATGGTGCCTGCGGGCAGGTGATGCACTTGCAGGCGCTTCCCCGTGATCGGGAACGTGAGGCCCTCTTCGAAGTAGCGATCATCGTTTCTGAGGTACGACTTGGGCCGGCCGCCAAGTCCGTCGAACGAGCGTATCGTCGCGCCGTTCCCCTCCCACAGGATTACCTCGTCAATCGGGCGGTAGAAGCGCCCGGGCTCCGCGACATTGGCGAGCCACGACCACCTGCGATCATGCCCTATGTCCTGTCGGTAGACCTCCCACCAGAAGCGCTGGACACGAGGGGCATCAGAGGATTGCAGACCTGCATGCATTGAGGCCAGATCTGGGTCCAGCCCCGGTCGCTCGATCCAGATCTTCGCAAGGCTCAGCGGCATCCGGTAGGCTATGGGCGCATTGGGAAGCGCTCGGAAGTCGGCGAGGCGCCATCTATGGACAAACGCGTGGGGGGACGTTGCCGACGTCAGGAAGAGCACTAGGCGCTGGGGCTTGGCCAACACGGGCACAGCATCGACGAAGCATGCGGAAAGGCCTGTGTCTCCCTCGGCCCTCTTGCAGCAGAACGCGCACACATCAACGTCCGCATCGTCAAGGACACCGAAGCCCAGATCGAGGACCGTCACAAGGGGGAGTCCGCCCAGCACGACCTCGGTCCGGAATGCGTGCTGGGTACTCAACACCTGCCACGTTCGAGTGCTGATCGCGCCCATATAGCCGGAGGCCGAAAGCCACCGGAGGCACGCCCGAGCGAAATCCACCGCTAGCTCTCCCGTGGCGCTTGCCGCCCTCTGTGAGGCCGTGGCCACGCCTGAACCATACGGCGGGTTCATCACGACCACGTCGTACTTGCGGGTGAGTGCCTCCACAAGGCGGACCCCCTTGGCCGTCTCAGCGGCGAAGAGCTGTGCAAGCTCGTCGCCATCCGACCGCTGGGCCGCGATGCGAAGCAGCTCCTCGAGGAGCGCATCGCGGGCGGTGGCGGCCTCCTCTTCGTCCAGGCCAGGGAGCAGCATGTCCAGCTCCTCCGTGGGAAGGAGCAAGCCTTGCTCGGGCGACACGACCCGCATCCTCAGGCCGACGGGCCGGCGCAGTACGTCGAGCACGTCCTCGTCCACGCGCAGCAGGCTCCCGAGTTCGCCCACGTGCTCCAGGTTGCGCCAGAGCGCCTCGACGGCCCGGCTGAGAGGCTCCGGACCGCCAAAGACGCCGGGGTCGAGCTTCGTCAGCAGCTTGTCGCACTCCTCAGTTCCCAAGTTCACCGAGTCGGCGCACACGAGGTTCATCCCGCGCACCCGTAGGTCGCGCGGGTCGAGGTGGTGGGCGCGCGCCTGCTCCTTTGCTGTGAGAAGGAGCGATAGAGCCGCGATCTGTATGGCGCGCGGGTCGATGTCGATGCCGTGGAGGTTCCTCGTGAGGATGGCGCTCGGGATCTCCTCCGGCGGGGTGACTCCCTCCTCCAGGTGCATCTCATAGAGCAGCGCGAAGGCGTACTGACCGAAGTGCATCGTCCCGCAGGCGGGGTCGAGGAGGGTCAGTTCGGCGGCCGGCTTCACCGGGACTGGCTCGCCCTCGCCCGTGCCCGGCACGAGGTAGTCGATGTTCACTCCCTGGAACATGACCTCGGCCCTCTCCTCCGGGGCCATGATCTCGGGGTCGCGGTCGCCTACCCTATTCCGCCAGTAGAGCCGCGTCTCCGGGCGCATCTGCAGCCAGAGCCGCCCGAGGGTGTTATCGACCAGGAACTTCACGATCCAGTCGGGCGTGTAGAACTGGTTCATGACGGCCAGCTCGTGGCTGGTGCCGGGTTTGCCCTTGGTCCGCCTCCGGACCTCGACCTTCTCCTCAGCATTGAAGAACTGGTAGACCCAGCCCAGCAGGTCCGGCGCCCCGTAGACCTCGGCCGGGAGATCCGTGTTGATCGCGTTCACGGCGGACATGAGGACGGCGTGGGTTGGGAAGAGCACACTGAACTCATGCTCGGGATCGAAGAGGACGCGGATGTCCTCGGTCACAGCCAGGAAGGCGCATTTGAGCCCCTCGCGCCAAAGCCGCTCCTCGCCCCAGTCCGGGTCTCGGTACGCTCGGTTGGCCTCACGCATCCCGGCCAAGATCTGGGAGCGACCACCGAAGACGCCGGCCCCCCGGAGTGTCACCACCTCCGTGGCCTCGCCATCCACGAAGAGAAGCTGGCGCGCCTCCATGCAGCGGAGGCCGATCAGGCGGTTCGTATAGGTGAAGGCGGCATCGCGGACGTAGGCGTCGATCGCCTGAGCGCGCGTGCCCTCGGACGCCTGCTCGCGTCGGATGACCGCGAGGATGCGTTGGCGCTGCGCCCGCTCCTCGCCACTCAGGTAGCTCGGGGCCCCGTTGGGCTTCACGTCCTTCTCGATGCCCAGCCGCAGAAGCTGCTTCGCGAAGTCCTGCTCGAACCCGCGCCTTAGGCCGAGGACAAGGGACTTGATCTTCGTCTTGGTCTCGCGGTCGAGCCCACCCGTCCCCGGGCGGATGACTCCGTTTCCCGCCATGGTCCGCCCTACTCCAGTTCCAGGATGTCACCGGCCTGGAGGGCTTCCTCGCAGGCGGTGCGGACTTCGCCGAGCGTCGCGTCTAGCTCGCTCGCGTCCCGAATGCGCCGGCCGCGTACGATGCGCATGACGTTCACCTTCCGCACCGGCTCGACTGTCTTGGCCGGCTGCTGCCCCTCATTGGGCTTCATCGCCTGGCGTAGCTCGCTCGCTACGATGGCCTCGTGGTAGGGCACGGACTCTTTGAGCGCGTCGATATGCTGCAGGTTGTATGTCTTCGTGGCCTCAATGAGCGCCTCGGCAGAGGATAGGTCCACCTTCTCGGCAATGCCGAGGGGGGCGGACGGACCGAAGCCCTCCTTGAGGATGGGAAGGCGCACTTCGTCCGGCAAAGCGGCCCATTCAGGCATGTCCTCGATGGCGCGTTGGGCTTCGTCGATCCGCTCAACGAGCTCCGCGCGGCGTTGGGCGTAGACGGCCCGGTAGGCGGCCTCCAGCTTGCCGGCCGCCTCGGCGTAGTCCTTCCAGCGCTCCATGACGGATCGGTCTTGACGGACCTGAGCGATGTCTTCCAGGGCCTTCTGGGCCTGCTCAACCTGGGAACTGCGTGCCAGTGGCGGATTGCCCGTGCAGATGGTGACAAGACCCTCTGCGACCAGGCTCTGCTGGTCGCGCCCCGCCTTCACGAAGCTCTCGTAGGTGCATGCGAACTCGGCCAGGCGCTTCCAGTCGCCAGCTTTGCTCAAGAAGGCCGACACGACACTTGTCGGGTCATCCAGGTCGGCCAGAGGGAGGCAGAGCGTCTCCGCCAATTGGTAGGTCTCGGCGATCGGAATACCGGCGCGGCTCGTCTGCTCTGCCTTCTCGCACGCGCGCTCCAATTCGTCGGCCTTCCGGCGCACCGCGCGGGCCAGGTCCGTTGCCGATGGCTGGACGCCGGGCAGCCCGATGGCAACCAAGAGGGCAGCGGCCTCGCTGATCTGGGTGTGCGTGAGCCCCGTCTTCGCGGCCCTGAACTGGGCCTTCCGGAAGCGCGTGGACTTGGTGAGGGACTCGTGGGCAGCTTGCTCGGTGTAGTCGTGGTAGGTGCGCCCCCCCGCTGTCACCGTGACCGTGCCGCCTCGGAACATGGCCGACACCAACGTCCGCACAAGATCCTCGGGCCAGCCGAAGGGGGTCCGACGGAAGTAGGCCAAGATGGAGGCTCCATCGAGGTCCTCGCCGGCGTCCTCGCGATCGCGCAGGCAGTCGCGAACGGGCTCCACCAGCTCGTGACTCGGGATGAGGTTGCCCTCCGTGTCGAAGAGCCCCAGCTCGGTGGCCACGTCTTGGGGACGGATGCCCGAGTTCAGGAAGCGCTCCGCGTCCTTGGTCCCGTCGAAGCTCTTGTCGGCGGCCGCGAACCGCGTGAAGAGGTTGGGGATGACCAGGTCAAACACGCGCCTGGTCTGACTACGGAGGTCGCCGGTGCCATCGAACGTCACAACCTCACCGGCCACGTAGGCTTGGCCGCGCAGGAGACCCTCACGCAGGTCCCGCGCGATCGCGGCCCGCAGACGGTCGCGCTCCTCCGTCTTCTCCCTGACGGCACGCAGGTAGCTCTCACTGCGGCCAGAGGTGTGCTTGGGATCGCCCGAGACCTCATCCAACGCGATGAGTCGCTTGAGCCTCTCCGTGACCATCGGCACGTCGGCCGAGACCCACCAGGCGCGGCGACCCCTTGGCCCCTGCTGCGTGTTGTCCCGGGCGATGCCGCCAACACTGGCCGAGGCGAGGGGGCCGACGAACTCCAGCAGCATCTCGCGGCCGTCCTCGTCGCCGGCGTCGGTACCCCGCAACTTGCCATCGAGGGGTTCCCCGTCGGCGATGACGGCGAAGTCGAAGGTCGTCTGTGTCTTCCCATAGGAGACCCGGTACTCCCCGAGGGTGGACCTCGTGAGGATGTCCTGCCGGCTGATCTCCCGGCAGCGCCGCCTTACGTCCCCTACCCCGAGCTTCGCGACCCGATCGAGGACTTGCTTCTCCAGGTCGCTCTCGTCGGCCGATAGGTACCGATAGCTCTTGGTCGCCTCGTCGAAGCCGACGTAGCCGTTCGCAGAGAGCAGACGGAGTGTGGCCTCGACCTCGGACGCGAACGCGTAGAGGTCGAGGCCCATTCGGTCGGTCAGGAGCCGGGCAAGGCAGTCGGCCGTCCGGGGCATCCAAGCGAGCCGCTGGATCAGCCACAGGACCTTGAGGACTCGCGTAGGGCTCACGCTCCATCCGCTGAGACGTTCGTCCGCCTCCTGCACCGCACGTACCCCATGGGAGCCGAGGAAGTCGTCCGAGTACAGCTCATTCCTGATCTGGTCGAACACGAGGTCGAAGCTCACGAGTTGGGGAGCGTCACCATCGCAGGGGCCGTCGGCCAGTCTCTGCAGGATCGCGTGGCACACGTCGAGCATGCTGCGTGGGGTCCCGGCGAGCTTGGTGCCGCCCCTCATGCTGTCGAAGACCTCCTGCGCCAGGAAGGGCTGGTACGGCAGGAAGGGATAGCACGACACGAAAGAGGTCTGGTCCAGCGGCGGCAGGTTGCGTTCGCACCGGAGCCGCACGACCTCGGCCAGGAAGCCGTCGTGTTTGCGGTAGAGTGCTTCCAGATGCGGCACATGCGCGGGGCGCTTACGCAGCAGGCGATCCACGACCACCCTCTGCACGTCTTCGGTGCCGAGCATCATCTTGCAGCCGAACCGAGCGTCGAGCTTGCCCTGGCCCTGTAGCTTCAGCCCTGCGCGGTCGAAGATGCGGTCGAGGGCCTCCTGCCCCGTTGCGACGATCCAGACGCGCCCCTTCCCTACCCCCCCGAGGGTCTCGACCAACGTCCGCACCTCTTCGATGCGGTCGTTGTCCTCGCCGATGAACTGCTGGAGTTCGTCGAGGATGAAGACGAGGTGCGGTTTGCGCTGAGGATGCTCCGCTTGGGCTCGGTCCAGGAACCGCATCAGCTCGTCGCAGAAGCCTGCTGCCGTGATGGTGACGTTCTGGTCCGCGTCATCGAGCGCCTTAGCTGCCACCTCGGGCGACGGGTAGTCCGCCGGCGCACACTCGGCCATCAGCTCCGCTACGCGCTGCTGGTGGTAGTCGTAGTTCTCGCGGTCGGATTCCCAGGACACGCCATGCCGCTCCTGGTAGAGCTGCTTGAAGCGTTCATACATGCCCTGTCGCTCCATGAACAGCTCGTGCCGGGCGACGCGAATGTACGGGCTGTATCCACACGTCTCGTAGAAGGCTGAAAGCAAGATCTCGGCCACGCTGTTGGGGTTTATGAGATTCTCACCGGACTTCACGTCCATGAGCACCGCGTGGCACCACGTCTTGGTGCCGATCTCGTGGAGCCGTGCCTCGATGTCGCCCTTCTGCGGGCTATCGTCCGGGATGCGCTTGCGGAACAGGTCTGCGGCGGTTTCGTTCGTCTCGGTGTCCACTACGTTGGCAGCGAGAATGTGGCCGAGCACCTTCACGAAGTGGCTCTTACCGGACCCGAAGAAGCCGCTGCACCACGCAGCCATCGCCTCAAGCGCCTGGTCGGTTCCCCGCGTCCTCATGCTCTCCGTGAACAGGTCGAGGAAAGTGCGCAGGTTCCGTTCCACGGTCTCCGTAATGATGTACTCCGCGAGCTCCTCGCGCAGGGGCGCGAGGTCCCCGACTTTGGCAACGCCCTGGTTCGCGACACGCTTGTCGACCGGTCGCGCAAACAGCTCGCGGATCTCCATCGGTCAGACTCTCCTTGCCATGTAGTCGAAGCCGTTGCGCCGTCCCATGAAGCGAAGCGTCGCGGCGGTAGCCGTGCCTGGGAATGGCACCAGAACCCATGTGCCGACTTCGGCGGGCAAGTGCCGCAGTACATTCGCGAATGAGACCCATGGAAAGACGGCGGCGGTGTTTCTCAAGACAAGGAGCCCTGATCCAAGCGCACACGCCTGCTCTTCGAGTCGGCTGACCAACTCGCGCTCCAGCCTGCCTGCCAGGTCCCGTCGGAAGCGTCCAGGCTGAAGCGCATCGAGCTTGGGCGCTTGGTCCAGTAGGCCCTTCCGCGCAAGTACCTCGAAGGGGGCCAGAGAGAGGTCCACTACAACGTGCGGCACTCCTCGCGTCTTGAGTCCCACCAGGAAGGCTTGCTCGGCGCTCCGGTAGGCCTGTTCCTCGTCAGGGCTGTGGACCAGAAGCAGGGCTCTTTCCGCAACCGAGGGCGACTGGTTGCCCAGCACGATGTCCGCGACGGTACTGAGGCGCTCCCCGAGAGTCACCGCGGCCCTCCTCCGTTCGGTAGCTCGAACAGCTCGATCTCGACGACCGTGCCTGAGGCGCGGAACCGCCCGAGCCCATGAGAGGCCATCGCCGCCAGAGCCGCTACGACCTGCGGCACACCGAGCCCCAGCATCCGAAACCAGTCGCTGGGAAGAAGCGCGCCTCCGGAGAGCTGCTGCATGGTTCCGAGCTTCGCGGCGAACCACGACACGACGGGGCCCACGCTCGGCGACGCTACTCGCTTCCTGACCTCGCCCGTTGCGAAGCCAAAGTCGCGGGCAGCCGTCATGAGGTGCTCGGCGATGCTCTTCCTAGTGGTCTCGCGCCAGGCCCCAACGGATGGCTCTGCCTGGGCCAGGCGCTCGATGTAGGCCACGGTGTCGACCTTGTGCAGCTCGCGGCCAGGCTCCTGCAGTAGCGGCGCGAGCCATTCGCAGGCCGCCCGTCGGACAAGACCGTCCTGGGTGCCGTAGAGCAGGAAGGCAAGCAGAGCCTGCTGCCCAGGCTCTGTCGAAGCAACACGCCACGCCTGGCAGAAGGTCGCGAAGCGCAGGTCCGATGGGTCGAGCACGTAGCGCCTCACGAGCTTGCTGGTCGCGTTCTCCCGCCCTGAGGCCGTGCGCTTCGCCAGCAGGTTGTCGTCCAAGATCCAGCCCAAAACGGTCGCCTTTGGCTGGGAGTCCGGCTCCTGGTCCATGATGAGGCGCAGCTCGGCCAGCATGGAGCCTGCACCGGCCAGAGAGGACAGAAGCTTGGACTCGAAACGGGCGCGCGCGGACAAGGGGCGGCGTCCTCCTTGCATGGGCCCATCACCCGACCGCAGCACCTCGGTGCTAGGCCGCTCGCAGTCTCACGGCAGCGCCTTGCGGCCTGTGCGTGTGGCACACGGCGCCGGCCACGACCACGAGCCGGGCCCCAGTTCTGTCGCTCACGGCATGGGCGATGGATCTGAGCACGCGAGGCCGCGCGGCGACTGGTGCGGACAGGCGTCCTGTATTCGTCGTCCCCCGCTGACTCACCTCCAGTAGGCGGCCTTGTCACAGCAGGGGGCAACGCCGGCGCCTCGGCGGGCTAGGCCGCGGCCGCGCAGTCCTCCGCGGCGAAGAGCCGGTGCCACAGAGAGGCTAAGCTCACGGCGCAGTGCGGTACCCCTTGACGCGACGCCCCCCCCTACTGCGAGACGACGCTGGCGCTATCGTGCTCGTAGCTGGGCGGGGCTATGCAGGCGCCACCGCCAAGCCGCTGGGCCATCGCGGCACGATCGCTGGCACCGAACGCCGCCGGCCTGCGCTGCACCGTCAGCGTAGGTCCTCCCCACTGCGCAGTGACTCCACGCTACCGCAGCCCCCCCAGCGCTATCACACCCAGACCACCGTGTGCGCCCCCTTGATCAGCTCGAACACGCGGCCATCGTCCGCCGGTTCGCTGTGGTGACGGGTGCGGCCGGTCAGGCCTGTCAGCCATCGTTCCGGTATCGCCGCTCGGCCGCGGAGCGTGCCCATCGCAGCCCCGACGATCGCGGCCACGGTGTCGTTGTCCTTCGTGTCGTTCGCGGAGCGGATGATGGCCCCCTCGGGATCGTCGCCATGCCGCTCGAGGATGAGCAGCACACACGGCAAAGCCTCTGTCACCAAACAGCGGGCGGCCCTCTCCCCCGAGCCTGGCGAAGCCCGACGAGCTGCCACGATCCACCGGGGTGAGCCAGCTCGATGACTGCGGCGACAGGGGCCCCCCGCGGACGGCGCCAGCTGACCAACCACGTTCGTCTGTCGCAGTATGCGGAAGCGACCGTCCAGTCCACAGACGCTCGTGCGTGGTCCTAGGGCTAGACCCCCATCGCCTCTCTGAAGCGCAGCCGACACCTCCGCCCACTCCGGTGTCTCGCGACCGAACCCACTGGGAGGCACACAAATGACGAGGTTCACACCCCACTTGGCTTCCCTCTGGCCGAGCCCCTGATCGTCCGGAAGCATCAACCGCACGCTACGTGCCTTCATCCCCTCAGCGATGCGGTAAGGCGGTTGATCCGCTCGATGAGTTCCGCGGCGACGTCCGGCGCGATCTTCTTGCCGGTCTGTGCCGCGATCTCGTTGACGAGGGCTTTGAGTGCGTTCAGGGCAACCTTGGCGTCGTTGGCGTTCCCCCTGGCAAGCGCGTTCATCGCGCTCTGCACCTTCGCCAGGAGGCTGGCCTCGATGTCCGCGGCTATCTGCCCAGACCCCACGGCATACTCGATGAGCTGCCTTAGGTTGTCGAGCTGGTTGCCCGCAGAGCCAGGGACGACGGTCACGACGAAAGCGGCGGTCGAATGGTTGCCGGCGGCATCTGCAGCTGTGCACGTTACGCGGGTCGCCCCCAGGGGGAACAGGCTTCCCGACTCGGGGTCGCACGACAACACCGGCGCTGGATCAGCCACGTCCTCGGCAGTGCACTCGAACGTCACAGGGGTGCCCAGCGGATCGCTCTCCTCGACGGTGATGTCAGCAGGCACGGTGATCACAGGGGCGACGGTGTCCTGCACCGTGGCGCTCACAGTGTCGGGCTCCGAGACTGCCTCCCCATCGCTGACCACAAGCGTCACTTCGGTTGTGCCTGCCGCCAACGTCACGGTCGGGGTCTCTCCCTCGACTATGCCTCCGCCCTCTGGGAAGTCGCCGGCCCAAGTGTAGGTCAGAGCGTCGCCATCCGGGTCACTCGACCCCGAGCCGTCTAGGGTCACAAGTGCACCCTCCGGTGAGGACTGCTCCACAGTCTGGTCGTCGCCCGCATCGGCCACCGGCGGTTCGTTCGTGGCCAGGAACGTCACATCCGCCGCTCCCGTGGCGCCCGCACCGGTCACCGAGACGGTCGCGACCCCGGGCGTGTTGCCGCTCGTCAGCGTGACCTGAGCCACGCCACCGACAGTCGTGGCCGTCGCAGCACTCAGCGTGCCCAGCGTTGTCGAGAGCGCCACCTCCGTACCATCCGGCACGGGGTTGCCGTTCTCGAACCTAAGCTCTGCGGCGATGGCGCACGTGGATGTCCCATTCGCCGGGATCTCCGTGGGATCGCCGGTGACCGTTACCACCGGCGTCACGTGGGTCGAGACCTCAGTGGTCGCCTCTCCGTACTCACACGTCGCGGTGATCGTGGCCACGCCGAGGGTTGTCGCCGTGAGGGTCACGTCCGCCATTCCGCCCGCTGTGGTCGCTGTGGTCGCACTCAGCGTGCCGAGCGTCGTAGAGAAGGCGACCTCCGTGCCGTCATCCACAGGGAGACCGTTCTGGTCCACGATGGTCGCCGTGATCGTGGCGGCCGTCAGGCCGTCCGGCGCGATGGTGGTCGGGTCGGCCGAAAGGGAGATCGCGAACACACGAGGCTCCGTCAGCCTCACGACCACGTCGGCGGACGCGTCCCCGCACGATGCCGTGACGGTCGCAGCTCCGGGCGTCAAGCCGCTCGTGAGCGTCACCTGCGCCACGCCGCCGACCGTAGCCGCCGTCGTCGCGCTCAGCGTGCCCTCCGTTGTCGAGAACGAGACCTCTGCCCCATCCGGCACCGGGTTCCCGTTCTCGAATGACAGCTCAGCAGTGATGGTGCTTGTCGATGCGCCGTCTGCGGGTATCTCAGTCGGATCCGCGCTGACGCTGACTGACGGCGTCCCCTCGACGGTCACCTCGACCGCTCCGTCTCCGTAGGCGCAAGTTGCGCCAACGGTTGCGACGCCCACTTCGGTGCTCGTGAGGGTCACGCCGGCCACGCCTCCCGCGGTCATGGCGGTTGTGTCGCTGAGCGTGCCAAGGGAGGTGGCAAAGGAGACGGGAGTGCCGTCCGGCACGGGTGCGCCGATCTCATCCACCACCGATGCTGTGATGGTGCTGTATGTCACGCCATCGGGGGCGATGGAGACCGGGTCAGCCGTCAACGCAAGGGCGCCTGTGATGCCATGGGGTGCGACTACGTTGACCACTTCGTTCGTCGTGATCGGCTCATTGGCGTCGAAGACGATGGTCGCCGTGTTGCGGACCTCCGTGCCCTCGGGCAGCCCGCTCTTGGCCTCGACGAAGAAGGTGACGGAGCCCTGCCCGCTGCCGGTACCATCCTCGGGCGGCAGGAACCCGTCGCCCGCCCCGGTCGGCGGCTCCCCCGTCGCCGGATCGATCGTCCGGAAGTACCAGTGCACCGTTCCCGTGGTCACGTCGAGCCCGGCGTCGATGCCCACATCCCAGTCGCCATGCCTCACTCGCGTCGTGTAGAACGCGCGCCCCTCCGGCACCTCGATCACCGTGTCGCCGATGGTGATCATCCCGAGCCGGAGCGTCCGCCAGTCGAAGTCCGGGGCGAGGGGGTCCCTGACCGTCACTACACGAACGGATGCCGTCGCTTCTGGCAGGTTCTCGAACCGGACGGTGTACGGCAACGGGACGCCAGGCGGGACCATGCGGTCGTCGCCGGTCCCGGCCGGCCCCCGCTTCTCGTTCGGGTCCCTGTTGACGAGTGCCTCAGTAGTGCCGTCGTCTTGCGAAGCGGGGTTGGTGGGGTTAGGTGGCGGGGGCGGGTCCTTCTGGAGGTGGAACTCTACGTCGACGGAAACCGACTTACCGGCCGCAGACGCGGTGATAGTAGCTGTCCCCTCGTCAGCCGAGGCCAGGCGGAACAGGACCGCTCCCGAAGGGCGCGGAGTGGTCAGGAAGGTGCCGAACGACGCAGGCTGGTGCGATACGCTGACAGGGGTACCGGGATCGTTGACGACGGCTCCGGCTGTGTTGCACAGGAATGCCCAACCCATGCAGAGCCCCGCCCCGCCGCGTGGGATCACAACGTCCTTCGGGCTGGCGTAGATCATCAGCCACAGGTCGCCGCTGATCTGGACCCTACCGGAAGTCGAACCGGGTCCGCCGCGGGAGGGGGGGCCGTTTTCATCGTTGCTGTTCCCCGGGTCGAAGAATGGCACGTCGATAGTCTGAGACTGCCTCTTGCATGTGGCCGTGACAGTGGCTGTCTCAATGGTTGTCGTGCTTCTCAAGTAGGCGAAGGCCGATCCATGGGTGGTTGGGACATCGTTCAGGCTAGCGCTCCATGGGCCGGCAGGGCTAGGACCGATGACGCCTTTGTTCGTCGTGAAAGTGACTCCCGTGCCGTCAGCAACCGGGGCTCCGCTCATATAGGCAACGTCGGCCGCAACCTCACTTACGCTCGTGCCATCTGCGGGCAAGCCACTCGGGCAGGCTGTGAGATGAAGTTGGGTGACGTTCAGCCTCCTGAGACGGTACCGCCTTGCGTTCTGCTTGTCCGAGGGGAGTATGTCGCGAGACTTGCACCAGTAGTCGCTTGTCACATCAGCTACCTGGTTGCCCCCGAGCCATAGCACGACGTGGTCGCCTGGTCTGCAAAGAGCATCCCCTGTCTGCCAGTCAGCATCGTCGGCTATCTCATTCCCGAGGGTTGCGAAGTCCGCTGTACCGATCCCGGGCGGTGACAGGCCCCAGCAGTAGCTGATGTAGCCAGCGCAATGCCTTCTGTAGCCCCGGTACTTATCGTCGGAGTTCTGGGAGTAGTAGTAAGTGCCTTGCTCCCACCAACCCGTGTTGGTTCCCTTGTGGCTCGCACGTTCCTCGTCGGACGGCTTCTTGGGGCCGACATAGACCCAGACGCTAGTGAGCGCTCGGTTCTCGTTATCGCCCCGAGAGCTGTGGTCGCCGACGAAAGTGCCCGTTACCTCTGCCCAACCTGTACCCGTGCCACTGCTTCTGACGTGGGTCAGGAAGCTCCCGCTCGAGCTTGTCTGTGGTTGTGACTCTACGAGGGTTGCTGGGCCGGTCACTTTGAGAAGAACCCACTCCACAACATTGTAAGGCGAGTAATCGTCCCTCTCTTTCTTCTCGAGTGTGGTCGTGATGGTTGCTTCTGTTTGTGTTTGGCCGTTGACGGTCTTGAGCCACTGGTCTGTCGGCTCCGTCACTGCCAGTTTGATACTCACATGGCGCGGCCCCACCTTGTCCCACCACTCCGAAGCGTTGGTGGCAACGTCCTGCGGTGTCTGGGGCGGCGACGTGTAGCACAACCCCAGACTCGTGATGGTAGTGACTGAGACCAAGCAGACCATAGCCGTCCGAAGCCCAGAGGGCACGATGCATGACAGTGAGCGCCTCATCTGGCATCACCTCCCGCAATGGCTACTACCGAGGTGCCATCGCTCTCGGGAGGCCCAAGGGCTGCCGCGAAGCCAACCTCGTCTCCGGTCCCCTCCGCATCGCTCAGTGCATCCACTAGCACGATCACCCAGAGCTCTCGGACGCAGCGAGGATCGCAGACATCCTCGTTGGTCACTGTCCGCGAGAGGGCGGCGAGAGCCTGAAGGTAGGTGCCCCACGTTCCGCCAATGTGGGCGCGAAGCGCTTCCTCCATGGTCGGCCAGTCCAGGAGCGGAAACGCGGCTGTTATGTTCGAGTGCATCTCGGCCCACGGCAGTGACTCCCCATTCGCCGCCTGGCTGAGCAGACGGAAGTGCACCATAGCGTGGGGCTCAAGCGCTGGCATCTCCGCCAGGACCAGGACCTGCCCCCAGGAGCCTGGTCGTATGACCTTTGCGTCGCCGCCGGAACCGAGAGCGAGAATCTGTATCCCACCGAGCTCAGCAATGCCGCTTGGACTCAGCCGCATCGGTACGCTCTGGTCCGCCCGTAGGATGAGAAGCGGCGCCGGGAGATCGGTGTCGCCAATGTTGCCGTAACGGATCACGGCCAGGAAACCGCCCCCTGTGTTGACCCTATCGGGGACCTGAAGCCTCGCAACGAAGCGCCCGCCCCTTCCGGCCACCACCGTAAAGGCATCCGAGATCACCAACTCCAGGCCATCGGAGCGCTTCACATGGAGGTGATACCTCCCGGTGGGCACGCCGGCAAGGTCGAACGTCGTGTAGAGGACCGAGGAGCTCTCCAGCACCGTGTTGCGGCCCACGATCACCGTCTCGCCCTGGAGCAAGCTGAGCTCCATGCCATCCCTGAACTGAGACCCCAGTATCTCACACGTCACTGGGCCGACATTCCCGCCAACGTTCGGAGTGATGGACCGCACCCCGAAGGGCAACAGACGCGCGAGAATCGAGTAGGCCATCGTCGGCTCGGGGATGCTCTGGCCGTCAACGAGAATGTAATACCACCCCTCATTCGTCGTCGGCACGATGATCTCGTGGTCGGCCGCGAAGGGGGGCTCGCCGATGAACTGGTAGCTGCTCAGGCTCGGGACCGTGTCGTAGCTCGCGAAGAGGCCCGTGATGGCCTTGTCGTTCGCATCGACCGCGATGGACAGGTCCTCACCTGCCGGCACGTTCACCTTGTAGTAGTGCTTCGCGCTCTGCGCGATCTTCGCGACGTAGGGCTCCCCAAGCGTCAGCTCGATGGCGTCCACCACCGTGGTTGTCGCGCTGACCCCCACGTTGTTGCGGCGGTCCCTGTCCTTGACCTGCTGCTTCACATCGCAGCGCGCGATCACGTAGTAGGGCCCGGGCGCCATGCCGGGAACCATGGCCGTGAGGTGTCCCTGGTACTCGCCGTTCGGCGCGAGGCCACCCTCGAACTGCCAGTAGCCGACGCAGACATCGCTCGAGTCCCACTGTGCGTCCGTCGAGAGGTAGACACCATCGGTCCACGAGCCCTTCAGCCCCACCGAACCGAGGTGCTGGACCGTCCACGTGAAGGACGCCTGCCGGCCCATCAGCGCCGTCCCCGGTCCCCCGACGCTCGTCACCGCAAGGTCGGTCAGCTCTGCCGGGGATACGTCGATCCGATGGTTCGCGCTCACATTGTTCGACTCGTTCGCCTCGGTCACGTTCGCACCCGAGTCGGACACGACGAAGAGGTAGTACGTGCCTTCTGCGTCACGGGGCAGATCGAAGCGGAACGTCGTGTCATAGGTGCCGCCGGCCGCGACGGGGCCGCTGTGCCCGGTCTGCGCGACCGATGTCGCGGACCCGTTGAAGAAGTCGTCCTTCGAGAGGTAGAGGCCGTCATACCAGCCCTGCTTGCCGACGTCCACGGAGCCACCGTTCGCGATGCGCGCGCTGACGGTGACCGTCTGACCGGCTTGCGCTGTGTCGGGTGCCTCCAGGAAGTCGACCTGAAGGTCCGGGTGATCCGTCTCCGGCGCGCCCTGGATCCCGATGTCGAGGCGTCGGGTGTTGTTCCCGTCCGAGAGCTCGACCACTCCCCCACCACTATCGGCCACGAAGAACAGGTAGTACGTTCCGGAGGCCAGGCCGCCAGGAACGATCACATCACGCTCCTGCGTGTACCCGGCGCCCGGCTCTAGCGTGCCCCCGTGGAAGAACGTCCCCAGGCGGCTGGCGGAATTCATGTCCAGCGTCTGGCTCGCGGAGAGGTAGACGGAGTCGTACCAGGAGTTGACCCAGGTCGCTGCGGAACCAACGTTGTTCACGGACCACGAGATCGAGATCCGGTCGCCGGCCGTGGCGGAGGGCGGCGCCGTGGCGCTGGACACAACGAGGTCCGGCCGGGGTGCCGGAGTGATCGTGATCGTCCCGGCTGCCCGCGCCACGTTGTTGTTCTCATTGGTCTCGATGACCTGGTCGTTCCGGTCAGCCCATGCGAACACGTAGTAGGTGCCCGAGAGGTCAGGATCCAGCCGCACTAGTGCCTCTGCCCGGTAGCTCGCTCCTGCCGGCACGACTCCCCCATGGGGAGTGGCTGCGAGCTGAATGGCGCCACTGCCGAGCGGATCCGTGAGCGAGAGGTAGATGTGATCCGTCCACGCCGACGAGATCGTGTCCTCAGTACCGGCGTTCGTCACAGACCACTGGAAGCCGACGGCCTGGCCCCCGGTGGCCTCCGTGGGCGCCTCGACCGAGGTGACCTGGAGATCGGCCCCGGTCTGTCGGAGCACGATGGGGACCGTCCTGACGTTGTTGCCCTCGTACTCCCACTCATACTCCCAGTTGAGGTTATCCGTAAACACATGGAGGAAGTAGTCACCCGCCGGCAAGCTTCTCGGCGCCGCGACGCTCATGCTTGCCGAGTAGGACTCAGTGACATCGGGCTCGAGCTTCCCGGTGTGGAGGAGTTGCCCGATCTTGACGGCCGTCGTCGAGGAGAACGTCTCCTCGGTGGACAGGTAGATGCCGTCATACCATGAGCTGTTCACCGTCGCTCCCGGCCCGCGATTCGCGGCCCACCATTGCACGGTGAAGGGCGCGCCGGCAACGGCACCCGGGGGCGCCTCAACGACCTCCACAACCAGGTCGGGCGGCGGGGTCATGGTGATCTGGATGGGACCGCCCCGCCCCGTGTTGTTCGTGTCGTTGAAATCCAACGTGATCTTCCCGCTGTCGGTGACAACGAACACGTAGTAGGAGCCTGAGACTCCGTTCGGGAGGGTGACCGACTGCTCCATCGAGTAGCTGCCGTTCGGCTCGAGATCGCCCAGGTGCGTGAAGGTGCCCAGCCGGTAGGCCTTCGATGGGTCCAGCACTTCCTGATCGTACAGGTAGACCGCATCAGTCCAGCGTCCCTCGCGGGTGGCGGCGACGCCGATGTTCTGGACAGTCCACTTGACGTCGATCAGCTGCCCGGACCAGCCCGCGGGCGGGCACGTCACCTTGGTGACGGCCAGATCCGGCAGCGGAGGCAGGTCCACTGTGAGCTTGTTGCTCACCCCCAGGTTGTTGCTCTCGTCGCTCTCGTAGACTGTTCCGCTGTTGTCAGCCTTGACATGGAAGTAGCGATCCCCGGAGAGAGCGCGGTCCAGCGTTGTTGACAGGACCTGATCATAGGACTCGCCGGGCGCGAGGACGACCGGACTCACCAAGTCCCGCAGCAACCGTGACGTCCCGTCCAGCACATCGCCGAACGACATCCACACCCGATCCGACCACCCAGCCGGCTCCGATGGGGCCGTGCCCTGGTTCGCGACGCGGAAGCGTATCCCGATGTCCTGACCGGCGAAAGCCCGGTCGGGCACCACGACCTCGGGCACGATCAGGTCCGGCGCAGGCGAGAGGTGGACCGAGACAGCAGATGCGCGGACGTTGTTTGCCTCGTCAGATTCGGCAACAGAGCCATCAGCATCCGTCTTGACCACCAGGTAGTAGTCGCCGTCGACGCCGCGAGGGACCGTGACCCGGTGCGTGTGCTTGTAGCCCGTGCCGGGCTCAAGCCGACCGACGAAAGTGAACCGGCCCAACTCCGTGCCGCCGGGCTGGGGAGTGGTCGACAGCCAGACCCGATCCACCCAACTCGGCTCGGCATGGAGGGTGCCAACGTTGTCCACAACCCAACTCACGTCGCAGGCCGCGCTCGACCACAGCTCAGCGGGGTGCGTGAGGTCCGAGACGACGAGGTCGCACGTGCCGATGGCGACGGGCCCGCTCCAGGCGACGTTGTCGTCCTCGTCGTTCTCGGGTACATCGTCACCCGCGTCGGCGAAGACACCGACGTAGTAAGTCCCGGCCGCCAGGTCCTTCGGGATGGTCGCGCTGACGGCGGCCGAGTATGACTGACCGGGCTGGAGCACGCCGGTGTGCGACCGACTACTGAGCGAGATCGTCGAGGAGTCTATCGCCGGGACGCTCGACAAGAGCAGGCGGTCGGTCCACGCGTCCGGTATCGTGCTCTCCGTTCCCGTGTTGCCGACTATCCACGATACGCTGATGGGTGCGCCGAGGAGCGCGCGATCGGGCGCCACAACCGCGCTGGGCGTGAGATTCGCCTCGGACTGGACCACCTGGCCCTCGCCCGGCGTCCCGATGTTGTTCGTCCAGTCATCCGCTTCCTCGAGCGCGTCGTCGGCATCCGTGAACACGAAGACCCAGATGGGGCCGAGAGCCGTGGCCCGTGGTAGGCGTACTGCGCCCGCCATGGAATAGCCTTCCCCGGCTCGCAGCACCCCTGAGTGGACGAAGTTGCCGAGGAGGGTATCGGATGCAGGATCGAGGCTGTCGTCGGCAGATGCGAAGACCCTATCGACCCATGCCCCCGTCAGCGTTGTAGACGTGCCGCCGTTGAACACACCCCAGCCGACGGTGAAGCTCTCGGCTGGGCGAAGAACCATCGGACAGGTGACCGAGGAAACAACCAGGTCCGACCGCGGCGGCACGATCTGCAGGGGCACTCCCAGGACGTTGTCCTGCTCGTTGCTCTCGACAACGCTCTGGTCTTCGTCGGTGTAGATGGAGGCGTAGTACGTGCCCGGAGCCAGGTCCCTGGGCAGGACCACCAACCTCGACGTGGAGTAGCTCTCGCCTGGACTGAGGGTGCCACCCGCGTTGAGCGTCACGAGAAGCGTGGCCGAAATGGGGTCGAACGCCGCGCTCGTCGATAGGTACAGGCAGTCGTGCCAGACGCCCTGCGGCGTTGCGGCGTCCCCCTGGTTCGCCACTGTGAACCGGAACTCAGCCGGCTCAGCCGGCGCCACAGTCGGGGGCACGAGGAGCGACGTCGGCACGAGGTTCGGAGCGACGACCTGAACCGCCTGCGAGGCGGAGTTGTTGCCCTCATCGGTCTCGGACACAGCGCCGCCTGCGTCGGTCACGACGAACACGTAGTGCTGTCCGACGCCGGCACCCGCAGGGATGGCGGCGTCCAGGCTCGCGCTGTAGATCGCGCCACCCTCCAGCACTCCCGCGTGTGGGACAGAGCCGAGTTCGGTGGCTGTCGCGAGGTCTAGGCTTGGCGTGGTCTGCAGGAGCACCCGGTCCACCCACGCATCGGCGTTCGTCCTGGCGGTCTCCTCGTTCGCCACGGTCCAAGCGACGTGCACGCTCTCGCCCAGCCGCGCCTGCGTGGGCACCGATAGGCTCGACACAGTGAGATCGGAGCCGCGAACTGTGATCGCCGCTGCGGCCGAGTTGTTTGTCTCATCACTCTCGGCCACGATCCCGCCGCTGTCGGTGACGACGATGAGGCTCGACCCGCCCACGGCGACCGAGCCGGGAATCGTCACGTCGGCCGAGTCGGTGTAGTTCGCCCCGGGGTCGAGAACCGTTGACTGGTCCTTCGTCGCCAGCAGGACGGCCGTCACGGGGTCGAAGCTGCTCGTGGGAGACAGGTACACGCTGTCCGTCCACTCCGGCCCGACGGGAGCCGTACCCGCGTTGGCGACATCCCACCCGACGTGCACGGTGTCGCCTGGCGCGCATGTGTCAGTAGCCGTGACCTGGGTCGCGGCCAGATCCGCTTCTCGTCCTGTCGGCGTCCGAAGGACGCACCAGTCCGGGCCGAAGTCTTCGTATGAACCCGTTGTGAGTTGGCGCAAGTCCGCGCCGTCGGCGCCTGCGGTGCTGATCTTGTAGTGGCCACTGGTCTGGCGCGAGAACGCGAGGTGGCTCGCGTCGGGCGACCAGGTCGGCTCCCAGCAAGTGCCTGTGACGACCGTGTGCTCACCGGAGCCGTCGGGCCTGACCGCGCCGATACCACTGCTGCCGCTGCCGAACGCGATCCACAGCCCGTCCGGTGACCAGGCAGGGCTGCCGGCGTACGTGCTGGACAGGTGGGTGTCGCACGTCCCATCGCTGTTCATGATGTGCGTGTGCCAGCCCCCACCCCATTGCTGTATGGCCAAGCGTGTGCCGTCCGGTGACCAGGTGGGCTGCACACTGTAGACGCCATGAACCACCAAGCCGCTACCGTCGCTGTTGATGATGGCGATCCTGGCGTTGACATCGCTCCCGGATGCAAAGGCAATCCGAGCCCCATCGGGGGACCACTCGGGGCCGGTTGCGTTCCCGCCAGTGCTGGTGAGCTGGCGAGGGTTCATGCCATCTGAGTCCATGACCCAGATCTGGTGACCGCCGCTGCGCGTGGACACGAACGCAACACGGGTACCATCCGGCGAGATGTCGGGGCTGTAGTCTTCGCTTGGATCGTTGGTCAGACGTGTCTGGTCGGAGCCATCGGCGCCCATCCGGTAGATCTCGTAGTTCCCATCGCGGCCCGAGTAGAAGACGATCTGCTCAGTGCCACCGACCTCGATGGGCGTAGCGCAGCTGTTGTTCGACTCCACTGACTCCGGCTGCGTATCCGCTGCGTCAGTACGGACGATGATGTAGCAGTGCCCCAGTGCCGTCGCCGCGGGTATGGTCACGTTCCGGGAGTCGGTGTACGTCCCCCCGGCCGCGAGGCCGCCATAGTGCAGCTTGGCCCCGAGGTCCGCGGCAGTCGATGGGTCAAACGTGATCGAGGGGCTCAAGTAGACTCGGTCATACCACTCCTGAACCCCGGCGTCTCGGCTCCCGGCGTTGCGTACCGCCCACTGCACGGACACAACGCTGCCTGGCTCAGCGAGCGTGGGGGCCTCGACGGAGGTCACCTGCAGGTCCACCTGCCCGGCGTCGGCTATGGCGCAGATGTAGGGGTCCATTCCCACGTACAGAGTGCCATCGGCGCCTATCGCCGGACTAGGCTGGCCCTGCGTGCCCAGTGCGAGACCCCACTTGATGGTCCCGTCCGGGTTCAGAGCGTAGACGCAGTAGCTGCCGCCATTGGTTCCGACGTAGATCGTCCCATCAGCTCCAATCGCGGCGCTGCCATCCACCCGCCTTCCTAGCGATACCTCCCACCTCAAAGACCCGTCAGGGCTCAGGGCGTAGACATAGCCATCGTAACAGCCGATGTAGACCGTTCCGTCAGCCCCAATGGCCGCGTTGGTGAACACCCAGTTCCGGGTCTTGAAGCGCCACTTCTGGGTCCCGTCGGGGTTCAGGGCGTAGAAGTAGCTGTCATTGCTGCCGACATAGACCGTTCCATCCGCCGCGATCGTCGGGCTGGACTCGACAGTGGAGCCCGTCACGAACCGCCATCGTTGTGTACCGTCACGGTTCACGGCGTAGACGCAGCGATCGAGGCTTCCCACATAGACTGTGCCGTCTGGGCTGATCGCTGGGCTGCTCTCCACTAGCCCACCCGTCGCAAACCGCCAGTCCACTGTCCCGTCGGGGCGCACAGCGTACAGGTTGTTGTCATAGCACCCGACGTAGATCGTCCCATCTTCTCGAATTGCTGGGCCGGAGTTGACCGTTCCACCCATCGGCAGTCGCCACTTCTCCGCTCCGCCCGGGGTGATCGCGTATAGGTTCCGGTCGGTGCTTCCGACGTAGAGCGTCCCGTCTGCACCGATGGCCGGGCTGGCGTTGATGACCCCTCCAGTCCGAAACACCCACTTCAGAGTCCCCGCCGGATCCATCGCGTGCAGGCCACTGTAGCACCCAACGTAGACCGTCCCATCGGCGCCCATCACGGGGTTGCTGAGAACGCGGTCCCCTGTGTCGAAGACCCACTTCAGCGTCGCGGTCTGAGGGCCAGCGTAGGGGGAAAGGCCGGTGTTCCCCGCGTTCGCACGGAACTTCGGCCACGCGGACTTTGCGAGGCCGGCCCCGCTTCCTACGTCAGTGATGGCATGGAGCTTCCCGGCCATCGAGCCGATGTAGAGGGTGCGATCCTCGCCAATGGCCGGCGATGAGACGGTATCGCCGATCACGTAGTCCCACAGCTTGGTCCCGTCGGGATTGACGGCGTATACCTTGCCGTCGCGGCTGCCGAAGTAGATGGTCCCATCGCCGCCGATTGCCGGGCTCGAGTAGATCTCGGCGCCTGTGGCAAACGACCACCTCACAGTGCCACTCGGGCTGACCGCGTAGAGGCGTCCGCTGCTCCGTGAAGTCTGGTAGATCGTGCCGTCGGGCCCGACAGCCGGGCTACCCAGAAGCCAAATGCCAAGAGCGACCGACCACTTGAGTATGCCGTCCGGCGTGACGGCGTGAAGGACCCCATTCCAGTCGCCCGCGTAGACGGTCCCGTCTGGCGCGACACTAGGGGTCCCGTAAAACGATGAGCCCGGGCGCCACCAGTGGAACGCTCCGTCCGGGCGGATCGCGTACAGACCAGCTGTGGAGGCAGCGTAGACGGTTCCGTCTACCCCCAGTGCGGGGGCTCCCTGTACCACGCCGCTAGTGCTGAACACCCAGCGCTGGACACCGTCAGCCCCCAGTGCACAGACTCCATTGGCGCTCAGTGAAGTGTAGACCGTGCCGTCATTGCCGACGACGGGGCTGGAGTGGGTCCCGCCGGTCTCGAACCGCCACTTCATCGTGCCGTCTGGCCCCAGTGCATAGAGGTAGCCGTCGTAGGAGTTGAAGTAGATGGTGCCATCAGCGGCGATGGTGGGACTCGAGAAGTAGACGCCCGCTCCCGTCGTGAAGCTCCAGCGAAGGGCTCCCGACCTCGTGACGGCGTAGAGCTTGCCGTCACTGCTGCCGAAGTAGACGGTCCCGTCCGGGCCCACTGTTGGATAGCAGTAGACAGCGCCTCCCGTGGCGAACTCCCACTGCTTCACGGGGTTGCTGGGACCCAACAGCGTGGTGATGCCGGTGCGCTGCGCGGTGCGCTGGAATGTAGGCCACGGGCTGTTCGCCAGCCCAAGCCCCGGCCCCACCGAGGGGTCGGAGTTGTACTCGATGACGTAGCCGTAGACGCGGTCGGCACCATGGAGTGTGTGGTTGGCATCGTTCCAGCCGCATGTGGCTCTTGTCTGAGACGAATGCACGAAGAAGTGTAGCGCGTCCTCATTCGGGGCCTCGCCGTTGCTGGGTTCGCTTGGGGCCCAGTTGGCCCAGGACCACTGCTCGCCCGTCACCCAGGACCATCCGCCGCTGGGCTCTGGCGAGCCGGGCTTCTGGTAACCCCCTAGCCATGGCCCCCAGTAGAAGCCCTGCCCAGTCCGGTAGAACCAGAACTTGTCGTCCATCACAAGGCTCAGAACGAACTGGTTCTCCACGGCAGACACGGGCGTGGCGAGATACCCTCCCGCGCCTTGGGCCGCATCTCGCGCTTCCGCCCAGCCGATGCCTTGGGACACGTACACGGCTTGGTAGTAGTGGCCGTTGCCATCCCACCGGACCGGGGCCGAGGGTTCTCCAACGGGGGGCGCCGACGATGCACCGGTCAGCGAAGGAGTCCACACCGGCCGCTCGGCCCCAAGACCCAGCTGCGCCTCCAGGATGGGCCCATACCCCGGTTGATCGGCGAAGCCCAACACGGGTGACGGACCCCCTCGCCAGGACACGGTACAGAGAACACCGATGGCGAGGAGGAGCCCATACCGGAAGCCAGATGCGTGTCTGCGGGTCACCAACTGTCATCCTTCCGGGACGCTGACGCGAGGTTTGCTGTTCGGAGTGGATGGTATAGGAGAACCACCGGGTCGCGGCGGCCGCCCTGCGAGGACTGCACGGGATGCAGCGTGACCCCGGACAGTGGGAACCGAACGTACGTGGGGAATGCGTGCGCCGCTAGAGCTTGAGACAGCCTGCTCAGCCCCTTCCCCCCAACGGTTCGCCCGAGTGCACCAGAAGCATGATGTCGTTGCCATATAGTGTCAAGAGCTTTGCATAGGGCGCCGTGTTGTAAACACCTCGCTAGGTGCCATGGCGTCCGGCGTCCCAACTGACGACGGGGTCCCCAGGCCAGCATCGGGCCCCCCCCGGTCCAGGAGTGTCCCCAATGCACTTCCATCTCTGCCTCGCGGTTGCGTTCCTCGCCTTGCCGGCATGGGCGCAGTCTGTCCGGCCACTGTCTGAGTTCGGAGACCTGTCGGCCGAGCCCGCGGCTCGGGAGGCCCTGAAGGCGGCGCTCGACGAGCTTCTCCGGTCGGGCGGCGGCGTTCTGGTCATCCCGGAGCAAGCGCGCGAGGCCCTGCACGTCGAGGACCTCTCCCAAGCCGAGCGCGAGACGTCCGACGAAGGCCCGGCCGTCACGATCATCGACCAGCGCGCGGGTTCCCTGGCGTACCACGTCGCGCCCATCGGCAAGCACCAGGACGGGACATGGGCCGGGTTCCGCGTCGAACGCGTGCTGAACCTCGGTGATCGGAGCCTCCCACACTGCGGCTGGCATACCGCACAAGCCACCGACAACTACGTCATCAGCGGGTGCACGTCGTACATGACAACGCTGACCGACGCCGCCGCGAAGGGCGCCGATCGGCGCCTGTAAGTAGACAACATACGGGGCATCTGAGTGGGCCAGAACCTGAACGTCACGAGCAGCGTGGTCGGCTATGCTGAGCCCTACGACCGCATCCTGGTGCAGAGCATCGGTTGCGACCCGAGCGCCGGAGGAGCTGCTTCACCGCGGACCTCGAGTACGACCACCCGGCCGGGGCCCTCGTCTACAACAAGCACGTTGTCAGCGGCCTCCAGGTGAACGGCTACTCGAACTGCGACAACCGGACGCCCGGCGAGCTGGCCGTCGTGCGCAGCAACTACGGCGTAGGCGATAGCTTCGTGGTCAGCGGTATGTTCCCGTACATGGGGGACGTGTTCTCCGGATTCGGCGACGAGGGGGGCATCGCGTACAACGCCGAGACGATCGGCGAGGTCGAGTCCTTCCACTCCACGATCGAGGCCGTCGACTGGACGCGGGACGAGATCACCTACGCTCCCGGCATCGTCCAGGCGCACACACTCAGCAACTCGCGTCCGCTCATCAACCTGAACCGCGAGAAGTGGATCACGCAAGGCCACGTTCGTATCGTCGCGCCGTTGGGCACCTACAAGGGCCGGGACTATCCGGGCGTCACCGGCGGGCCGGGCAATGTGTTCAACTACCAGGGCGGCCTCATCGAGGGCTCCGCCGACTGCCCGTGGGACGAGGCCGTCATCGGCCGGTTCCTCGCTGTGACGGACCCCTCGGAGACCCTCTTGCCCTACGACACGTCTTCCGTTGGCGGTTACGCCGTGAACCCCAGCCGCCCCATCTGCCGGCGGTACCAGATCATGGACCTTGTGCGCAACGACGACGGGACGAAGGCGATCAGGATCCTGCGCGTCCGCTGGTCGGCCGTCGCGGCCGGGTACCGCCGGGTCCGCGACCACGTCGGGGGAACTGGAGCTCTCGGTCCGGCTGGGGCCTGGGGAAGCGCTGCTGTGGGGCAGTTGGCCGTGGGAGTGAGGACGGACGTGCGAGCAGGCCCGCCTCCACGCGCCGTAGCTCTCGGGCACAGCGTTGCGCTAACTCCTCGGCTGCCCGGTGGTGCTCGAGGTCGACAGCCTGGGCAGCGAGGCTGACCGCGGCGCCTTCGCCAAGGCCCAAGTCCTCTGGTTCTCCTACCACCGGATGGCTGGGGCCCCGTCCTCCTGCAGGCATGTCCTGGTCATCGAGGAAGCCCATCAGTGTCTCCACCACAGGCCCGACGGACGGCAGTCCCTGCCCAACCTGCTCCTCCTCTCACCGACCATCGGCACAGGGCATCGTGCACGGCGGAACAGCAGGTCCGCATGCCCGCCGCAGGGTACATGGGCGGCTGGAGATCGCTACGTGACCACACAGGGCACCGAGTGCCGCTGTCCCGGGCTGTAGCGCCAGTGCAAGCTGTCCGGCTCGCAGAAACGTTCCAAGCTGCTGTAGCACGCCCCCGGTGCGAGGTGATCCCCGGAGAGAGGGTTCGCCTTCGACATCCCACGGATGGGATCTCTGAGCTCAGATGCGATCAATGGACGACCAAGGCCCTTCCTCCTGCTGAGCCGGGCCCAGTGATCCCTGAAGCGCCTGCGCTGCCACTGGACGACAGTGGATGGCTGGACGAAGACGAGGGCATCCCGCGAACCGGACCAGGTTCTGGGGAGCCAACCCCAGGAGAGGCGGTCGTGCGGCCTGACATGTGGTCTCCTCTTGCAGCGCTGGTACACGGTCAGTTGACGTCTGAGCGCCAGGATCTTGAGCTGCGTGGAGACCCGGGAGCGGGAAGCTAGCGGGAGGGATGAGATGATGGAGTGGAGAAGCCGACGCGCGTCGGGAGATCACATCCGAGCAGTGGTTGGCACAGCGTCTGGCAGTCGTTACCCGCTGCTTCATCCACGACCTTGCGTCGCTCAGAATGCCGCGATACCGGGATGGGCGAGCATTCGGGAGGCACGGGACGCGGGACGGCTGATGCGGGCCGGCAGCGCAGGTGACTTGTCCGCGCCACCGGAACCCGAAGGCCAGCGGGAGCGGCAGATGGGCGCCATCGGACGGACCCACTGGGCAACAGCGGAGAGGAATGGTCGCACTATGGACAAGGGAGTCAGCCGACGCGAGTTCCTGATCACCGCAGGAGCAGGCGCGCTTGTGACCACTCAGGCCTTCGGGAGGGCACGGAGTCGGGCGGAGGAGGAAGGCTTCCCCAAACCGCGGCGTCTCCGGATCCACGTCGTCTATGAGGGAGCCGACGTCGGCGGGTGGCCGGGGCCGAAGTTCCCTGCCGCGGACGAGATCGCGCGCTTCCAACGCCACCTCGAGGACATCGAGGACGACTTGAGCGACGTGCGGTTCGTCGGAGGCCAGCATGTGAAGAGCGCCCAGGAGGCGGCGAATCTGGCGCCCGAGGTCAGCCGCGCCGACGGACTGCTCGTCTTCACGCTCAACTTCGGTGACGGCAGCCGCGTAAGGCCGCTGGTCGACACAGGCGTTCCGACAGCGATCATCCTCTACCCCTTTAGCGGGCATCACTGGATGTACTACTCCCAGTGGCAGGCCGCGGGCGACAAGGTACTCGCGCTGCCAACGAGCGATCCCGGTGAGATAGGCCGGGCCGTCCGGCTTCTCCGCGTGCCCGGGCTCATGCGGCGCTCGCGGGTCATTGCCGTGGGAGCGCCGAGGGGAACCGAATCGGCGTGCGCGGCGGACCAGGTCAAGGAGCGGTTCGGGACCGAGGTCCTCCCCATCGACAACCAGCGAGTGATCGAGGCCCACGGGGCGGTGGATCCTGAAGCCGCTGAGGCGGAGGCGGAGTCCTACTGGCTCAGCAAGGCCAAGGAGATCCGCGAGCCCAAGAGGGAGGATATCGTCAGCTCGGCACGCCTGTACCTGGCCATCAAGGACATGATGATCCAGGGAGACGCTCAGGCGGTCACGAGCTCACACTGCATGGGTGCACCGGCCAAGTGCTGCCTGGCCTTCAGCAAGCTCAACGACTTGGGCTTCGTGGGCGCATGCGAGGGCGACATGGACTCGACGCTGACGATGATGATCTTCGGCTATGCCTTCGGTCTGCCCGGGTTCATCACGGACCCGCTATTCGATCTCGCGAGGAACGCCGTAATCCACGCCCACTGCACCTCGACCACGAGGCTCGATGGCCCGGAGGGCGGGCGCGCTCCCTTCCGCATCCGCACCCAGTGTGAGACGGAGCAGGGCGTGGCCCTCGAGGTCGAGATGCGTGAGGGACAGAAGATCACCTGCGCCAAGCTCGCGGGTCTGGACACCATGCTCATTTCGACCGGCGAGATCACGGACATCCCCGACTACGACGACCGCGGCTGCCGCACGCAGATCCTGACAGAGGTCCGCGATGCGAGGGCGATGTTCCACAACTGGGGTGGCGGCGTTCTGCCGCAGGACATGATGACACTGCTGCACCGGGTCATCTTCTACGGCGATCGCATGCAGGACATGAGGGACCTTGCCCCGCTGATGGGGCTGAAGCTGGTTGAGGAGTGCTAGGTCCGGCTCGCCGGATCGTCCGCGATTCCTGGGCGCGCCTCTGGAGGTGCTCTTCGGCGTGACGCCGGAGGTGCGCCCGCGCGAGATCGTGGGCATCATCGGGCCGAATGGCGCGGGGAAGTCCACGGCGCTCAAGGTCGCCTGCGGCCCGCTGCGTCCGTGGTCGGGCGAGGTGCTCTTCGACGGCGAGGCGGTCGGCCGCAGCTCTGTGGCGGCCAACGTCCGGCGCGGCATCACCTTCGCGCCCCAGGGCACCCGCGTCTTCCCGGAGCTGACGGTCGCGGAGAACCTGGAGATCGGCGGCTACCACCTGCGTCGCGCGGAGCTTGGGAAGCGCGTGGCGGCGATGCTCGACCTGCTCCCGCAGCTTGGCGACCGTCTTCGCACGCCGGCGGGGGTGGCTCAGCGGCGGCGAGCGGCAGATGGTGGCGTTGGCGCTGGCGCTGATTCCGAGCCCGCGGGTGCTGCTGCTCGACGAGCCGTCGCTCGGGCTGGCGCCGGGGCTGGTGGAGTCGGTGTTCGCGACGGTGGAGCGCATCGGCCGGGAGACGGGCACGGCCATCGCGGTGGTCGAGCACAAGGTGCGGGAGCTGCTCGCGGTGGCTGACCGGGTCTACGCGGTGAAGCTCGGCCACGTTGTCCTCGAAGGGCCTGCGGCGGAGCTTGCCGACGACGTGGCGCGGCTGCGGGACGTGTTCCTGTAGAGCTGGCGGGGCGCCAGCGGCTCGCAGGACCGGGGCGTCGAGCGCCCCCTCGCAGGCCATCCCTATCGCCGGCTACGCCGCCCACGCGTCGGCACACGCCACCGCCGGCACAGCAACCCACCCAGCACGGACCGGGGGGAACTGCGAGACGCCTCGTCACGCCGACGGCTCGGCCGCGGTGGCCAGCGCCGGTGGGAGCATCACATCACCACCGTGGGCATCGAGTGCCTCCGCCCCGGACTGTAGCGCCAGTGCAGGCTGTCCGACTGGCAGAGACGCTTCAAGCTGCTGTAGCAGGCCCCGTCCGGCGCCTCTCTGAGTGAGGAGGCGACGGCGCTTTGGACCTGCGCCACAGGCCGTGTCCCAGAGGTGTACGGCCTCTGGTTGTGGCCAGCATAGTCGTTCCAGAGATCAGCCTGCCCCGTTACGCGGAGGCAATTGCCGAATGCGTCAAGGGCCTTAGGCAGCGCCCCCTCACGGGCCAACTTCGACGCCAGGTTGAAGTGGGGCACGCGAACGTCCTCGCTTGCCGCGGAACGACTGGCGCTTTGAGCCTGTGCCACCGCCCCCCGCAGGGCTGCGATGTCAGTGGGCTCGTACGGCACAATGATGTACTTACCGTTTCCCAACCACAAGGCGTTCCCGTCGCTACGGTACTCCCATGACCAGCGTCCACGCTGGTGGGACGGCAGGTCGGGCAGGTAATCCGGGACCAGCGCGTTCAGTCCACTCGGGTACTCCGCATGGTCAGTCTCGTAGGCGCGCAACGCCGCCACGATCTCCTCGCCCTGCAGGCCCACCATGGTCTCCTCCCATCTGGACATCTGTACCCTGCTCAGTACCCCACGGGGTGGTTCGCCACGTTGAGCCCGGGCCATGGAGAGCTCATCGGCCACGCGTTCAGTAGCCGTCGGGTCCACGGCGGAGTCTCGTACGGCCTCCAGGTACAGCGCGCAGAAGTGCTCAGTCAACGCTCGCATGTCGTCGGCCGCAGCCCTCAGCTTCCGTCGGAGCACCCAGTCAATGGGGCTAACGGATGTGACACGGTCCCCTGGCGCTTCGAGCCAGTTGCACTCGCCAAACGCCATGGGCATCCTCTGCTCCGCGTCCTCCACGGCGGAGCGACAGGAGGACCACTTCCGCCGCCTGCCGCGCCCGTGCGTTCCCGCGCTGGGGTGACACGCCGCCGACGCCCCGCGTGTAGGCTCCTTTTCGTGTCAACGTAGTGCCAGCGCTTGCTCGACTGCCTCCGCGTAGAGCGCGCGGCCATCCCTGCCGAGACCATCGGGGGCCAGACGCTCGCTCTCCCGCCAAGCGTCGGCGGCGCGTTGCCAGTCCCCCGTGTGGCCGTACGCCTCGGCCAACAGCCGCCACGCCCATGCGCGGTAGTCCTGCCCGACGTGGCCCGCGTCCGCCCTCCCGATGAGAACCGGTATGACCTCGTGGGGCCGCTGTAGCTCCATCAGCGCGGCACCGAGGAGGATGGGCACAAGCTCGTCCGGGGGCGCTAGCTCCAGTGCTCTGCGCGAGGCAACCTGGCAGTCCGACCAGGACCGCTGCAGGTACAGCACCCACGCGAGTTCGCGCCAGTACATCGCGTCGTCCGGGGCGAGACGCGTGGCTTCGCGCAGCTCTGTCTCGCCCTGACGGTGCATCCCAAGCTCCTTGAGTGTCCAGCCGCGCGGTGAGGCCGTAGCAGAACTCACCGTGGGTTAGTCCCTCGCACAAGTCCCGATCCGCCTGCCGGGCCACATACGACGGCGCATCCGGCAGCATCGTCCCGCCAGTGACGAAGTAGCGCCCTGTCGTCGGCCCGGTGGCGTCATCTGTGTTCATGCTGTCACCATCGGAAGGGTCAGCACGGACCTCTACTCCGGCCTGGGCACGTAGGTGACCCTCTTCACAACGTTGGCGTTGCCAAGGCGGTCAAGCTCAAGCTCCGTGCAATACAGCGTGTACTTCGCCCCTACGCGGGAGTATCCCATTGCGGTTCCGGTCCATGGGTCCACTGGGACACTCGGCATGTAGCCAGGAACCAGGTCCTGTAGGCTCGTAGGATACCCCCCGTGGTCTCTCTGGTAAGCCTCGATGCACGCGACGGCCTCGCACGCCCTGAGTTCGGCCAGCACGGACCGAGTGCGCTCGTACGTGATGAGGGGCGCAGGGAAGATCTCTGCGTCCAGAGACAACCAGTCGCCTCGCGCAGCGTGGTCGCGGGACGAACTCAACTGCAGGCCGCAGGACCTCCTGCCACCCTCTATGCTGCTCAGCGCCTGGCGCGCACCCTCCGCAAGCCTTGCGCAACGGTCGTCGACCCACGCAATGGTCTCGTCCCACCGGCGGGACTGCTTCGTCGCGCGCAGAAGCCCCAGGTGGTCTAGCCCCACGTCCTCGAGCCCCTGCGGTGTTCCTGGTTCGCCGGTAGTGGACTGACCCCCGAGCAAGTTTGCTAGGTACTCGGCGTAGTCCGGGCCCTTCACACCGTAGTCTGCGGGCAGCTCCCGCTCCAGAGCGGCCGCACTCGCGACAAGCGAGGCCGCGGTCAGAGACGAGTGGTCTTCGAGGAATGCGAGGAGCACCCAACCCTTCCAGTGCTCGAGCGTCTCGGGTACTACCAGGATCGCGGTCTCCTGGCGGACCCTCTGGGCGTAGGACGTGAGCGTCGCCGAGGGAAGGCGTGGGGAGTCGACTAAGTCATTCCCTCGGTGAAGGCGTAGTTAGGGAGGTACCTGGGCTTGTGGGTCCGAAAGCATGGGCGGAGGTGGTCCCGATGCGGAAGCGGACCCGTGAGATCGATGAGGAGTCGTTGTCAGCTCTGCGGAGAGCCGCCCATGCGAGTGGGAACTCGGCGGTGACATTGCGGGCACGCGCGGTTCTGGCGTTCTTCGAGGGGGACTCGTATGCCGCGGTGCGGGGGAAGCTCGGTTTCGTGCCGGACACGCTCTCGAAGTGGATCGGTCGCTTCCGAGCGGACGGCGTGTCGGGTCTGCGGGGCGAGACGCCCGGTGGTCGTCCCGCGCCCCATCGGGAACATGCGCTGGCGTGGGTGCCGACAGTGGTTCATCAGCCCCCGCGCTCCCTGGGGATCGCCGAGGACCGGTGGACGCTGAGGACGCTTCAGCAGTTGTGCTATGAGCAGACGGGGCAGCAGCACTCCCAGGAGTGCATCCGGTTGGCGCTGCACCGGTTGGGGCAATCGTGGAAGCGAGCGAAACAGACGATCACCAGTCCTGACGAGAGATATGAGGAAAAAAGGGGGCAGTGAAGCAACTGGTGGAGTGCCCGCCGGAAGGGGCCCGTGTCTTCTTCGTGGATCAGAGCGATGTGGGGCTGTATCCGAGAGTTGGTCCCGACTGGGGACCGCGAGGAGAGCAGATGAAGGTATACACACGGGGGAAGAACCAGAAGACCTATCTCTTCGGAGCTCTCGATGCCCACACGGAGGATCTGATCGTGGGGTTCTGGCCTCGGAAGAACAGTGTAGCTTTCGTGGACTTCCTGGGGCAGTTACTGGAGAACGTGCCCGAGGGCGAGATCCATCTGGTTCTGGACAACTACGGGGTCCACAAGAGCCAGCGCACGTGCCAGTTCCTGGCGAGCGAGGCGGGCCAACGTCTTCACTTCCACTTCCTGCCGACCTACTCGCCCTGGCTGAACCCAATCGAGATCTCCTGGCGGGTGATCAAGCGACGTGCGGGTACGAACAAGTGGCGCGACTCCATCGAAAGCATCCACCACGACTTCGCCGCCACCCTCGCCGGAATGGGCGCCACGCTGACCGCCCCGTCCTCCCACTACGCCTATCTGCAAGGAATGACTTAG
>Ga0315288_10001296_pt1 | contig 32193 bp, 29 predicted proteins | sample YL17G11_20_MG_FD_203454 | JGI IMG/M metagenome (GOLD analysis project Ga0315288, IMG submission 203454) | Sediment microbial communities from Yellowstone Lake, YNP, Wyoming, USA - YL17G11_20 | ecosystem: Environmental > Aquatic > Freshwater > Lake > Sediment | place: USA: Wyoming | collected...
ACTAATATGGGAACCGAATTAGGAGCATTAACTTCTATATTCCCCAGTGATGAGGTAATCTTGGATTTTTTAAAAGCTCAAAAAAGAGAGAATGATTTTTTAGAAATAAAAGCTGATTATGAAGCAACCTATAATGAAGAGATAGAGATAGACCTTTCTCAATTAGAACCCTTAGTAGCCTGTCCTCATAGCCCGGATAAGGTAGTATCGGTATCTTCTTTAAAAGGGCTTAAGGTTAATCAGATAGTTATAGGTAGCTGTACAAATTCCTCATATACTGATTTGATGAAAGTAGCAAAGATACTGGAAGGAAAAACTATTGCCGAAAATATTTCTTTAGTGATAGCACCAGGGTCAAGGCAAGTATTAAGTATGCTTGCTAAAGAAGGGGCGTTGGTTTCTTTAATTGCAGCAGGAGCAAGAGTTCTTGAATGTGCTTGTGGACCCTGTATAGGCATGGGGCAATCTCCATCAACAAATAGTGTATCTTTGCGAACTTTTAATCGAAATTTTGAAGGGAGATCTGGCACCCTTTCAGCAAAAGTATATTTAGTAAGTCCTGAGGTTGCCGCAGTATCAGCAATTACTGGTTATCTTACTGACCCAAGGGAGTTAGGGGCACCTATTATAATTGAAGAACCAAAAATGTTTTTGATAAATGATAATTTAATTGTACCATCTATAGAAAATAATAGTGGGATAGAAGTAATAAAAGGACCCAATATAAAGCCATTTCCAAAAGGTAAGCCCTTAGGTACAGAGGTTCAAGGAAAAGTTTTAATCAAAGTAGGGGATAATATCACCACAGATCATATTATGCCATCAAATGCAAAACTTCTTCCTTATAGGTCAAATATACCCTATCTTTCCGATTATTGTTTGATCCCTTGCGATAAAGATTTTCCGAAGAAGGCAAGGGAAAACAGAGGTGGTTTTATAATTGGAGGTATAAACTACGGACAAGGATCAAGTAGGGAACATGCAGCTCTTGTCCCTTTATATTTAGGGGTAAAGGCAGTTTTAGCAAAATCATTTGCTAGAATACATCAAGCAAATCTTATAAATAACGGAATAATCCCCTTGATATTTGAAAATCCAGAGGATTATGATAATGTTGAAGAAATGGATGAACTTTTAATAGAGAATTCCTTTCTACAGCTTAAAAAAGGCGTAGTTAAGGTAAAAAATATGACCAATGGCAAGGAATATAAGATGATTTTAAAGATAACACCAAGACAGAAAGAGATAATAGTTCAAGGAGGACTTTTAAATTTAGTAAAATCAAAAGGAAATATAAAAGAATAATTAGTTAGGAGGAAATAAAATTGGCTTATAATATTACCTTAATTCCGGGAGATGGAATTGGGCCGGAGGTTATCAAGGCGGCTCGAATAGTTTTAGAAGCAAGCGGCGTGAAAATTAATTGGGAAATTGTGGAAGCTGGTGAAGAAGTTATTCAAAAATTTGGTACACCTCTTCCTAATTATGTGATTGATAGCATCAAAAAAAATAAAGTAGCCCTAAAAGGACCCATAACTACTCCTATAGGTACCGGCTTTAGAAGTGTTAATGTAGCATTAAGACAGACGTTAGAATTATATGCAAATATTAGACCAGTAAAATCATATAAAGGTGTACCCTCTCGATATTCGGATATTGATTTAGTGATAGTTAGAGAAAATACAGAGGACTTATACGCCGGGATAGAGCATAAGATAGGAGAAGATGCTGCTGAAAGTATAAAGATTATAACTAGGAAAGCTAGCGAGAGAATAGCCAGGTTTGCTTTTAAATTAGCTAAGAGGGAAAAAAGAAAAAAAGTCACCGTGGTACATAAGGCAAATATAATGAAATATACAGATGGGCTTTTTTTAGAGTGCGTTAGGAAGGTATCTCAAGAGTATCCAGAGATAGTTTTTGAGGAAATGATAGTAGATACAATGAGTATGAAATTAGTTCAGGTACCCAATAACTATGATGTCTTAGTTATGCCCAATCTTTATGGGGACATACTTTCTGACTTAGCTGCAGGGCTGGTTGGTGGTCTTGGAGTGGTACCAGGGGCTAATATAGGAGACAAAGAGGCAGTATTTGAACCAGTACATGGGTCTGCACCAAAACATAAAGGGAAATTTGTTGCTAATCCTACTGCTACTATATTAGCAGGAGTAATGATGTTAAAGTATTTGGGGGAAAGTAAGGCAGCAGATAGAGTAGAAAAAGCTGTAGTAAAAGTATTAGAGGAAGGAAAATATTTAACTCGCGATCTCGGTGGTAACACCGGGACAATAGAATATGCTGAAGCGGTTATAGATGCTATTACAAAAGGAGATAAATAAGATTTAATAATTTTATTGCAAAAAACATCTTAAAATATAAATTTTATAACACCTAATAAGAATTTTATAAAAAATATTTCTATTTTGCTTGACATTTAGGATTAATTATTGTAATCTATATTTTAAATAAAAAAGTAAAACTTGAAGGAAAAGTAGGCGAACTAAAACTGCTAAAGATAGCCAATGGTTATGGTGAATTGGTAGCGAAAGTTTGTCGAAAATCTCACCTTTATATATATAGGTACAGGCAAAATATTAAGTAACCTGTAACGTCTTAAAAACGTTATCTTTTATAAACCAACTGAGTATAAAAATAAGAAATGAAATATATTTGTATTTCTTATCTTTATTAAAGTAGGGTGGTACCACGAATAACTTTCGTCCCTATTTTAGTCTTTATAGACTAAATTCTTTATAGACTAAAATAAGGATGAAAGTTTTTAATTTTTCGGGAGTATGCCTAGGGTTCCGTCTAATCAATTGAGGTTAGAGTCTGGACCAAGTGGCGTAAGATACTATTACTAATGAGTAATAGTGTTACACCGTGGGTATAAAAGACCCCAGCGGATAGGTCCCTTTTGTTTAATTAACAGAATGGATTTATTTGCTGGGGTCTTTTTATATCTAAAAATAAAATAACAAAAGTAGGTGAATAATTATGCAAAGTGATGTAATAAAAAAAGGTTTGGCCAGGGCTCCGCATCGTTCCTTGCTCAAAGCATTAGGGGTAACCGATGAAGAGATGAAAAGGCCTTTTGTTGGTGTTGCTCAAGCAGCCAACGAAATTATTCCAGGTCACCTTCATTTAAAAGAGATTGCTCAAGCAGTTAAAGATGGTATAAGAATGGCCGGCGGAGTTCCATTTGAATTTTCTACCATAGGGGTATGTGATGGATTGGCTATGAATCATGAGGGTATGAAATATTCTCTACCTAGTAGAGAATTAATCGCTGATTCTATTGAAATTATGGCTAAAGCCCATGCCTTTGATGCTTTGGTTCTTATTCCTAATTGCGATAAAATAGTTCCGGGAATGATTATGGGTGCTCTTAGAGTTAATCTACCTACTATTGTAGTAAGTGGCGGACCTATGTTAGCTGGATTTTACCAGGGGAAGACTATCGCCCTGAGTAATGTCTTTGAAGCAGTAGGAAAGTTCCAAACCGGTTCTATAAGTGAGCAAGAATTAAAAGAAGTAGAGGATTGCGCCTGTCCTGGGGTAGGTTCCTGCGCCGGCCTGTATACCGCTAATTCTATGAATATTTGGGCGGAAGCAGTGGGTATAGCTCTACCCGGTAATGGAACCATTCCAGCTGTTGATGCTCGCAGAATAAGATTAGCTAAACATGCAGGAATGAAAATTATGGAATTATTTAAAAAAGAGGTTAAATTTTTAGATATTATTACTAAAAAGGCTATAGAGAATGCTATTACAGTTGAAATGGCTTTGGGGGGTTCCTCTAATACGATGCTTCATACTCTGGCTATAGCCTTTGAAGCAGGTATTCCTTTTGATCTAGATGATTTTAACCAGATAAGAGAACAAGTTCCTCAATTGTGCAGCCTTTCTCCTGCCGGGGAGCACCATATTCAAGATTTAGATAGAGCGGGAGGTATTTCGTCCCTAATTAAAGAGCTGAATAGAAAGAAGGTAATTAATTTAGAAGAGATTACCGTAACCGGTAAGACTGTTAGTGAGAATATTAAAAGTGCTCAAATATTAGATAACCAAGTAATAAGAAATATAGAAAATGCCTACAATCCGAAAGGTGGTATTGTGTTTTTAAAGGGTAATTTAGCTCCCCAAGGTGCGGTAGTAAAAAGTTCAGCGGTTCATCCGGATATGTTAAGGCATGAGGGATCAGCAAGAGTATTTAATTCAGAAGAAGAGAGTACTAAAGCAATTTTAGAAGGTAAGATTAAAAAAGGAGATGTAATAGTAATCCGTTATGAAGGGCCTAAAGGTGGACCGGGGATGAGAGAAATGTTAACTCCTACCTCAGCAATTGCTGGAATGGGATTAGACCGCGAGGTAGCTTTGATTACCGACGGACGTTTTTCCGGAGCTACCCGAGGAGCGTCTATTGGACATGTCGCCCCTGAGGCAGCTGTAGGAGGTCCTATAGCTATTGTTGAAGATGGAGATATTATTGAAATTGATATTCCCCAAAAAAGACTAAATATAAAGCTTGGGGAAAAAGAAATAAAACAAAGATTAAATAAACTAAAATTACCGTCTTCTAAGATAAAATCAGGTTTTTTAAAATATTATATTAATTTTGTAGGGTCTGCCGATAAAGGAGCAGTAAGGAGATGAGTTATATGAAATTAACCGGGGCGCAAATAGTAGTAGAGTGCTTAAAAAAGGAAGGAGTTAAAATTATTTTTGGCATTCCTGGAGGGATTATAATGCCGGTTTACGATGTTTTTTACCAAGAACCTTCTATTAAACATATCCTGACCAAACATGAACAAGGAGCAGCTCATGCTGCCGATGGATATGCCCGGGCTACTGGTAATGTAGGGGTCTGTATAGCTACTTCTGGACCGGGAGCTACCAATTTAGTAACCGGTTTAGCTAATGCCTACTTGGATTCTATTCCCTTAGTAGCCTTTACGGGCCAAGTTCCAACTAATTTAATCGGGACTGATGCTTTTCAGGAAGTGGATATCAATGGTATTACTTTACCTATCACCAAAAATAATTATGTGGTAAGAGAGGTAAGAGATTTAGCCAGTATTATTCAGGAAGCTTTTTATATTGCCCGTACCGGAAGGCCAGGTCCGGTATTAATAGATTTACCTAAGGATATCCAATTAGCACAAACTGAATTTAAATACCCTGAAAAGGTTAGCCTGAATGGGTATAAGCCAACTTTTAGTGGACATATTCAACAGATTAAAGCAGCAGCACAAGAAATAAGCAAGGCAAAGAGACCAGTTATTTATGCCGGAGGAGGAGTGATTTCCTCTAATGCCTCTTCAGAATTGAGAGATTTAGCTTTCCAAGCCAATATCCCGGTAACTACAACCTTAATGGGAATAGGTACTTTCCCTGAGACTCATCCCCTCTCTTTGGGAATGTTAGGTATGCATGGTACAGCTTATGCGAATTATGCTATTAGTGCTGCGGATCTAATTATTGCTTTAGGAGCAAGATTTGATGATCGAGTTACTGGAAAATTGTCCGAGTTTGGTTCACAAGCTAAAATAATTCATATAGATATTGATCCAGCCGAAATTGGGAAAAATGTCTTAGTCGATATTCCCATTGTCGGTGATCTTAAAAAAGTGTTAAAAAAAATAAATGAGATTATCGATAAAAAAGAAAATACAGAATGGTTAGAAACAATAAAGGATTGGAAAAGAAAATATCCTTTAAAATATGAAAATAACCAGGAGTTAAAACCGCAATATATTATAGAGGAAGTATATAAAATTTCTGAGGGCAAAGCAGTAATAGTTACTGATGTGGGTCAACATCAGATGTGGGCTGCCCAGTATTATCAATATACTATGCCTCGAACTTTTATCTCTTCTGGAGGTTTAGGAACTATGGGATATGGTTTACCAGCAGCTATTGGAGCTAAAATAGGTTGTCCGGACAAAACTGTAATATGTATCTCTGGTGATGGTAGTTTTCAAATGAATTTACAGGAATTAGCTACCGCTATAAATAACCACCTAACTATCATGGTAATTATTATGAATAATAGCTATTTGGGGATGGTAAGACAGTGGCAGGAATTCTTTTTTAATAAAAGGTATTCCTCAACTGCCTTAACTGGGAATCCAGATTTTGTAAAATTAATTGAAGCCTATGGAGGAACTGGGATAAGAGTAAATAAAAAACAAGAGTTGTCCCCTGCTTTAGAAAAAGCTCTTTCTTTAAATAAATTTGTTTTAATTGATTGTATTATTCCTGGGGAAGAAAATGTATTCCCTATGGTTATCCCAGGTTCACCCATAGACCAAATGATAGGAGTTGATTAATGATGAGACATACTATTGCAGTTTTAGTTAAAGATCACCCCGGGGTTTTAGCCCGAGTAGCCGGCCTATTTACCCGACGTGGCTTTAATATTGAAAGTTTAGCTGTCGGTCATACGGAAGAATATAATATTTCCAGAATGACCATTATTGTGGAAGGGGATGAACGGGCTTTAGAGCAAATAACCAAACAGCTGAATAAATTGATTGATGTGATTAGGGTTAGAGATATTTTTCCATCAAACTCAGTGGAAAGAGAGTTGGCTTTAATTAAAGTAAATACTAATTCCTTAGCCAATCGTTCGGAGATAATACAATTGGTAGATATTTTTAGAGCTAAGATAATTGATGTAAATAGCCAAATGATGACTATTGAAACAACGGGTACTGAGGATAAAGTTAATGCTTTAATAGAGTTACTGAAACCCTTCGGATTAAAAGAGGTGGTGCGAACCGGTAAAATTGCCCTTTTCAGAGGAAGTAAGAGTGCTTCTTTATCTAATAAGAAGCAAGAAGAATAAATATTTTTTCAAATTTGCATTATAAAAAATCAAATAAAAATCTAAAAATAAAAAAGGAGAAATAAAAAATGGCTAAAATTTACTATGATCAAGATGTAAAGAAAGAATATTTGAAAGGAAAGACTGTAGCTGTAATTGGTTATGGAAACCAGGGCCGAGCACAAGCCCTTAATTTACATGATAGTGGAATTAAAGTAGTTATTGGAGCGGCTCCTCGAGATAAATATCCAGATTGGAACAATGCTGAAAAAGATGGATTAATGGCGATGAGTATTGGTGAGGCAGCCAAAATAGCCGATATCATTCAAATATTAATTCCTGATGAAATTCAAGCTAAAGTTTATTATGAGGAAGGGATTGATAAAAATTTACAAGAAGGCGATGTTTTGATGTTTTCTCATGGGTTTAATATCCATTTTGGACAGATTGTCCCCCCTCCCAATGTTGATGTAATTATGATTGCGCCCAAAAGCCCGGGTCGTTTAGTAAGAGAGATGTATGTTCAAGGTAGAGGTGTCCCAAATTTAATAGCTGTTTTTCAAGATTACTCTGGAAAGGCTAAGGAGATTGCTTTGGCTTATTCTTGGGCAATAGGTGGGACTCGTGCCGGAACAATTGAAACTACTTTTAAAGAAGAAACTGAAACTGACCTCTTTGGAGAGCAAACCGTACTTTGTGGTGGAGTAACTGCTTTAATTCAGGCAGGTTTTGATACATTAACAGAAGCTGGTTACCAGCCGGAGATTGCCTATTTTGAATGTTTACATGAGTTAAAATTGATAGTTGATTTAATCTATAAAGGTGGGATTACTCATATGCGAGATTGTGTTAGTAATACTGCTGAATATGGAGATTTGAAGTCTGGCAAGAGGATTATTACCGAAGAAACTAGAAAAGAAATGAAAAAAATATTATCTGAAATCCAGAACGGAGAGTTTGCTAAAGATTGGCTTATTGAGAATCAAGTTGGTAGACCTTACTTTAAAGCTATGCGTAATAAAGAAGCTAATTTTCTTATTGAAAAAGTAGGGAAAGAACTGCGCAGTATGATGCCCTGGATAAAAGACTAATATCGTATTGCGTATTGCGTATCGCGTATTGCGCGAAAAGGGAGAAGGAGTCAGAAGTTCAGAAGTTCGATTTATCGAACCCGAATAATAGCGGGGCGGATAAACCCGACTCCTACCTAATCGGTAAATTGGTAAATTGGTAAATTGGAGAATTGGTCAATTGGTCAATTGGCAAATTAGTGAATTAATAAATGAGGTGAGAAATTTGCAAAGTAGGATTGCATTTCAGGGAGAAAGAGGGGCATTTAGTGAGATGGCCGCTATTAAATATTTTGGTTCTTCTATAGAGCCGGTGCTTTGCAAAACCTTTAAAGAAGTATTTCAAAGAGTAAATAGCCAAGAAGCTGAGTATGGTATTTTACCTATAGAAAATTCCCAGACTGGAGGCATTAATGAAGTTCATGATCTTTTATTGCAGCAAGAATTATTTGCGGTAGGAGAGGTAAAGTTAAAGGTTAAGCATTGTTTAATAACTAAAAAACAGATCAATTTTAAATTAATTAAAAAAGTTTATTCTCATCCTCAAGCACTGGCTCAATGTGAAGGTTTTTTGTCTAAAAATTTAGCTCATTGTCAGATCATCCCAGTGTATGATACAGCCGGAAGTGTTAAGATAATTAAAGAATTAAAAGGAAATAATATTTCAGCCATTGCCAGTAATTGGGCCGCAGAACTTTATGGTTTAAAAGTTTTAAGTTCAGGGATTCAGGATAATAAATATAATTATACTCGTTTTTTAGTTTTATCTCCTGAGATATTTTCAGATCCTAAAAATAATAAGACTTCTATTATTTTTGCAGTAATAAGTAAGCCAGGGGCTCTATATAAATGTCTTAAAGAGTTTGCTCTAAGAAATATTAATTTAAGCCGGATAGAATCCCGACCGAGCAAGCAAAAACCCTGGGAGTATGTCTTTTATACTGATTTTGAAAAAGGGCTATTCGAAGAGAGCGCCCAAGAAGTCCTAAAGGCTTTAAAAGAACATACTACTTTTATTAAGATAATTGGGACTTATTATTCTAAAATAGAGTAAGGTTTTTTTTCGGATAACGATTAAAAAGGAGAGGAGACAGATTAATGGAAAATAAAGTAATAATCTTTGATACTACACTACGAGATGGAGAACAATGTCCTGGTGCATCACTTAATACTTATGAAAAGTTAGAAGTGGCTAAGCAATTAGAGAAACTTAATGTAGACATAATAGAAGCTGGTTTTCCTATTGCTTCACCAGGGGATTTTGAAGGGGTAAAGCTGATCGCTCAAACCATTAAAGGTTGTACCATTGCTGGTTTGGCTCGAGCAGTAAAGAAAGATATTGAACAAGCCTGGGAAGCACTAAAATATTCTGAAAGACCCAGAATTCACACCTTTATTGCCACTTCACCTATTCATATGCAATATAAACTACAACTTTCTCCCGAGCAAGTCTTAGAGCAGGCAGTTGAGGCAGTAAAATATGCCCGTAAGCTCTGCTCGGAAGTGGAATTTTCTGCAGAAGATGCTAGTAGGAGTGAGAAAGAATTTTTATACCGGATTTTTGAAGAGGTAATTAAGGCTGGTGCTACCATAATAAATGTGCCGGATACAGTAGGATATGCCCAACCAGAGGAATTTGGCAGATTAATAAAAGATATCAGAAAGAATGTTCCTAATATTGAAAAGGTAGTCATTAGTGTTCATTGTCATAATGACTTGGGATTAGCAGTGGCTAATTCTTTAGAAGCTATAAGAAGCGGAGCTACTCAGGTGGAATGTACGGTGAATGGAATCGGAGAAAGAGCAGGTAATGCCTCTTTGGAAGAGATTGTTATGGCTCTTCAAACCAGGAAGGATATTTATAACAAATGGACCCAGATTAATTCCACTCAAATATGTCCTAGCAGTAAATTGGTGAGTAAATTGACCAGTTTTGTTATTCAGCCTAATAAAGCGGTGGTAGGGAAAAATGCCTTTGCCCATGAAGCAGGTATCCATCAAGCTGGAATATTAAAAGAGCGTACTACCTATGAAATTATGACCCCTCAATCAGTAGGTTTAGAAAGTAATAGTCTAGTTCTGGGGAAACATTCAGGGAGGAATGCCCTTAAAAAGAGATTAGAAGAGATGGGGCATACTTTAGATAAGGAAAGGTTAAATGAGGTCTTTGAAAAGTTTAAGGAGTTAGCAGATAAAAAGAAAGAGATTTTTATTGAAGATTTGGAGGCTATTGTATCTGAAGAAATAATAGGTAAAATTCCAGAAACCTTTAAATTAGAATATTTTCATCTTAATACGGGTAATCGTACTTTGCCTACAGCAACAGTTAGGTTATTATTTAATAATGAACCTTTGGAAGATGCAGCTTGTGGAGATGGTCCAGTAGATGCTTCTTTTAAGGCTATAGATCGAATAACCAAATTAAAAATCAAGTTGACCGATTATAATGTGCAAGCTTTAACCGGTGGAAAAGATGCTCAAGGAGAAGCGATTGTAAAGATAAGTGATGAGAAAGGAAGTATCTTTGCCGGCCGAAGTATAAGTACTGATACTTTAGAAGCCAGCATAAGGGCTTATCTTAAAGCGGTAAATAGATTGATATTTCATTTGTCCTTAACCCCATTAAAAGGAAGTGATTAAAGATGAACAAAAAGATAGAAATAATGGATACTACTTTACGAGATGGAGAACAGATGAAGGATGTAAGTTACATCCCTCAAGAAAAATTAGCCATTGCTAAAATTTTACTGGGAGATATAAAAGTAGATAGAATTGAAATTGCCAGTGCTAAAGTAAGCAAAGGAGAGGAACACTCCGTAGAAGAGATAATTAATTGGGCTAAAAAAAACAACCATCTAGAGCAGGTAGAAATTTTAGGGTTTGTAGATAAAACAGAATCGGTCGATTGGATTTATAATCTTGGTGGAAGGGTAATGAATATTCTTGCTAAAGGGTCAATAAATCACTTAACCATTCAACTAAAAAAAACCAAAGAACAGCATATTAAAGATATAAAAGAGACTATTGCGTATGCTGATAAAAAAGGGATTATTTGTAATATATATTTTGAAGATTGGTCTAATGGAATGATTTTTTCTCGAGATTATGTCTACTATCTTTTAGATCATCTTCGAGGAGAACCGATCAAACGATTTATGTTGCCCGATACGCTTGGCATTCTTTATTATAAGCGCGTTTACGAATTTATTAAAGATATTTTAGAAAAATATCCTGATCTTCATTTTGATTTTCATGCCCATAATGATTATGGTCTAGCTACAGTAAATACTTTAGTAGCGATAGAAGCCGGAATAAAGGGAGTGCATTGCACCGTTAATGGTATGGGCGAACGGGCTGGTAATGCTTCTTTAGAAGAAGTAGTGGTTGGAATTCATGATTTTTTTGATTTTAAAACTGAAATTAATGAAAAATATTTATACCATCTTAGTAAAACAGTAGAAATATTTTCTGGGCATCGGTTAGCTTCTAATAAACCTATATCTGGTTTAAATGTTTTTACCCAAACTGCTGGAATTCATGCCGATGGAGATAGAAAAGGAAATCTTTATGCTAGTACTCTTTTACCCGAAAGATTTGGTCGCAAGAGACAATATTCTTTGGGCAAATTAAGCGGAAAATCTAATTTAGAATATAACTTAGAAAAAATTGGTATTCAGCTTACTAAAGAACAAAAAAAACGTGTATTGGAGAGAGTGATTGAGCTTGGTGATAAAAAGGAAGCTATTACAGCAGAAGAATTGCCTTATATTATTTCAGATGTTTTAAAAACACCTCATGAAAAAAGTTTTAAATTGAAATTATGTAATATAGTGACTTGTAGTGGGTTAAAACCTACTGCTGTAGTACAATTATTATACCAGGATGGAACACCGGGTAAAGAGTTGCAATTAGAAGAAAGTGCCCAGGGAGATGGCGGATATGATGCATTTATGAATGCTATTAGGAAAATAGCAAAAAAAATAAATTATTCGCTACCCACCCTTTTAGATTATGTGGTTATTATTCCTCCAGGTGGAAAAACAGATGCCTTAGTACAGTGTACTATTACCTGGAGGAATCAATATAACGAAACCTTTGTTACTAAAGGGGTCAATCCCGATCAAGTTTTGGCTGCTGTAGAAGCAACCGAAAAGATGTTAAATGTAATTGCTTTTCAGAAAAAAGAGAATAGAAGTCAGAAGGTATAAGAATGATTTTAAAGATTATTCATTTTATAGGAAGGTTATTTTATGGCGATGCAAAAAACTTATGAAGAAATTAATACTAAGATTAAAAGTGGTAAAGCAGTAATAGTCACTGCAGAAGAAATTATTTCTATAGTTGAGGAGAAGGGTATAGAAAAGGCAACAGAAGAGATAGATGTGGTTACTACCGGTACTTTTGGACCAATGTGCTCTTCGGGGGCAATAATTAATTTTGGTCATAGCGACCCTCCTATTCGAATGCAAAAAGTTTGGTTAAATGAGGTGGAAGCTTATGCGGGATTAGCAGCAGTTGATACCTATATAGGCGCCACTCAGCTCTCTGAAAGTAAAGGGATGGAATACGGAGGTGCTCATGTGATTGAAGATTTAATTTCCGGGAAAAGGATTAAATTAAAGGCTATATCCCAGGGAACAGATTGTTATCCTCGACGGGAAATAGAGACTTATATAACTAAAGAAAGTATAAATCAAGCAATTTTGTTTAATCCCCGAAATGGCTATCAAAACTATAATGTAGCAGTAAATACTTCTGATCGGAAGATATACACTTATATGGGGGTCTTGCTCCCTAATCTAGGAAATGCGACTTACTCTACTAGCGGTCAATTGAGCCCTTTGCTTAATGACCCTGAATTTATAACCATTGGCCTAGGTACTCGTATATTTTTAGGTGGAGCACAAGGTTATATAGTTTGGGAAGGAACGCAATTTTATCCTCAAATACTAAAAGATGAAGGAGGTAAAACCATCTATAAAGGAGGAACTATAGCAGTAATGGGAAATTTAAAAGAGATGAGCACCGATTATATTCGGGCAGCAATTTTTAAAGGTTATGGGGTGAGTTTGGTAGTAGGTATAGGAATCCCTATCCCCATTTTAAATAGTGAAGTAATGAAAGGTGTAGCAATAAAAGATGAAGATATCTACACTGAGATAATTGACTATAGTTTTCCTCATCGGGATAGACCTTCTTTGGGACGGGTAAATTATAAGCAATTAAGAGAGGGGAATATTACTATTCGGGGGGAAAATGTTCCTACCTCTCCACTTTCCAGTTATGCCAAAGCTCGGGAAATTGCTCAAAAATTAAAAGAAGAAATATTAAATGGAAAATTTTTACTGCAGAAACCTATCCAGAGATTCTCACCAGATAGTAAGTTTAAACCCTTGATGGAAATTCATTAAAGGATAATTTGAATTATTAAAAATAATTAAAAGGATATTTAAATGATAAAAAAGAAAGTAATCTTAAATTTTTCTCCCGAAAATGTGGAGAGACCGGTTACCTATCAGCTGATAAAAAAGTATGATTTATGGGTAAATATTTTGCAGGCAAAATTCGAACCTAAATTAGGCGGAAAATTACTTTTAGAACTTAAAGGAAGTGAAAATCAAATAAATGAAGGGTTGAGCTTTGTTAGGCAGATAGGTGTAGGGGTTATGCTTTTAGAACAAGAAGTCTTATGGGATGAAAAAAAATGTATTGATTGTGGGGCATGTATCTCTATTTGTCCAACTGGAGTATTATCTTTAGATAAAGTGACTTATAAATTAAAATTTGACTATGAAAAATGTATAGTTTGCGGTAATTGTGTAGAAGCCTGTCCTTTACAAGCCATTAAAGTTACTTTTTAGAAAGGGTTAAAGTAAGTGAGTAGAAAAGTAATGATTTTTCCCGAGGTTAATAAAATAGAATATCTAGAAAGGAATTACCGCGATTTAATTAAGGGAAAAGATTTGGTCTCTTTTCAAATAAAGGAAGAAGAAAGTGATCTATATATAAGGGCAAGTCAAGAATTAACTTCTTATGCCCGGCAGGCGCTTTTACGCTTTAGAGGACAGATAAAGGATTATATTTATAGTCACCCATTATTTGAAAGTACGCTTTTGCCTTATCCCCGAGAAGGCGAAGTGACTGAAATAATTGATTCTATGATTCAGGCCGCAATTTGGTGTGGAGTTGGACCTATGGCAGCGGTAGCTGGGGCAATAGCTGAATTTGTGGGGAAGGAACTTTTGAATTATTCTTCCGAAGTAATTGTAGAAAATGGGGGAGATATCTTTATTAAGAGTAACCAGGAGAGAAAAGTGAGTATCTTCGCTGGAGAGTCTCCTCTGAGTCAGAAAATTATTTTAAAGATAGAAACACCAAAAAATTATGTAGGAGTTTGCACCTCATCTGGGACCGTAGGCCCTTCTTTAAGCTTTGGGAAAGCAGATGCGGTTACCGTAATTTCTGATTCTGTTTTACTTGCTGATGCCGCTGCTACAGCAATAGGTAATATGGTAAAAACTAAAGAAGATATAGGGCAAGGCTTAATTTATGCCCAAAAGATAAAGAGTATAAAGGGTGTAGTAATAATAAAAGAGGATAAAATGGGCCTCTGGGGAGATGTAAATTTTACGGTGATAAAGTAGAAAAAATGATAAACAAACCCTTGATGCATTTTTTTAACTTAAGATGAGATTTTGTGGGCTGGAATGCTAGATGAGGGCTGGGATGTAGGTCGCCTAGACTGGGTAACTGCTGGATTGAGAATTGGTAAATTGGTGGATTGGCAAATTGGTTAATTAAAAAATTAAATATTTTTTATGAGCAGGGGAGATATAAAATGCTTATTAATAAGAAAGTTGCTATAATTGGAGTGGGAAAGATGGGAGAAATCCTGCTTGATAGTATGATTAAAAATAACTTAGTAAAGAGAGAAAATTTAAGTGGAAGTACTGCCCGAGAAGAACATGCAGAAGAAATAAATAAAAAATATAAGGTCAGGACTTATCTTGATAATAAAAAGATGGTTTTACAAAAAGATGTAATTATTTTAGCTCTCAAGCCCCAGATGATAAAGAAAGTAATTTTTGAAATCAAAGAAGTGATTACAGAAAAACAATTAATAATATCTATTGCTGCAGCTACCAGTACTCAATTTATAGAGGATTGTTTAGGAAAGAATATTCCGGTAATCAGGGCTATGCCCAATACCCCTGCTTTAATTAATGAAGGTATGACGGTTCTTTGTCCAGGAAGATATGCTGATAAAAATCATATTCAAATGTCTATGCATATCTTTGGAGCAGTAGGATTAGTGGAGGTTATTTACCAGGAAGGATTAATGGATGTAGTTACAGCTTTATCCGGCAGCGGTCCGGCTTATACTTATATAATTATCGAGTCCCTAACTGAGGGAGGAGTAAGAATGGGCTTGCCTCGAGAATTATCTCAAAGATTAACTGCCCAAACCTTGTTAGGGGCAGCAAAGATGGTATTGAAAACAGGGATGCATCCAGCTTTATTAAAAGATGCAGTGACTACTCCGGCTGGAGTTACGGTAGATGGATTGATGGAATTAGAAGATGGTGGGATTAGAGTAACCCTTATTAAAGCGGTTAGTAAGGCTACAGAAAAATCTAAAGAACTTTCTCAGTAGAAAGATATTTTCATAAAAATTGGAGTTAAAATTAAAATATAATGAAAGAAGAATTTTATTTTTATGACAAGCAAGTAGTTATAAAAAGTAATAGGGGAATTTGTCAAAACAGCGAAGAGTTACTAAAAAGTAATTTATTTAAAAACGTGCTTCAGAAATTTTTAAGATATTTAAAAAAGAAAGATTCTCCTTTGTTAGGAATTTTTAGTAATGTTCCTAATTCTATCCAAGAAGAACTTTTATTAAATTGTTTACTTTTATTATGCCAAGATAATAGAATAGAAGTTCTTAGAGTCAATTCTCAATTTGGGATAATTTTAAAAGATACTTATCTTTTTCATCAACTTATAGAAAGATTATATGATTTCTGGCGGAGCTATGAACGCTTTTTTATAAAATATGATTTAGAAGATGATAAGGGTGTAAAATCTTGTGAAAAACCTTATCGTGCTTTTAACCGGACTGTAGAGGAGCTTAATCATTTAGTAAGAAAGACCTATCGAAATATTTGTGAAAATGTAACTGGAGATCATCCCAGAATATATCGTCAAGTACCTGCTGGGTGTCAAGTTGGTCTTATCACTACTAGTATAGATTATAAGCTTCCTTTAGTTTATAAAAATATAGTAAGGGATATTCCTCTTATTACTCAAATTTTAATCGAACCACCTCTTATTATTGACCCTTTAATGAATAAGAGGGCGGGGCAATTTAAAAAAGTGGATACCAACCCCTTAGAGGAGGTAAAAATAAATCCCCGAGATTGGCTTTGTTTCCCCGCGAAAGTTGGAGCGTTAATTATCTATTTCTATTTTTATAATAAGTTTATTGGACTAGGGACGGCATTAGCTAATCTTTTTGATTTAGCCAGTGGTGAGGAACTTCTAAGGATACCTGAGGCTATTTATCTATATGGTGTTCCTCCTCTAGCTATAAAAAAATTTGGTGTTCCTCCTACTATTTTCTATGATGATGAAAAAAATAATCTTTTAGTAGCAGCTCTTCCGGCCCTAAATAAAATGGGATATTTTGGCTATATCAAAAAGATGATGCTTACTTTACATAATATTGTAATGATGAAGAGGGGACGATTACCTGTTCATGGAGCAATGGTAAGAATTTGTTTGAAAAATGGTAAATCTGCTAATCTGGTAATAGTAGGAGATACTGGAACAGGAAAATCAGAGACTTTAGAGGCCTTTAGAGTTTTGGCTAAGGAATATATTCGGGATATGAGTATTATCTATGATGATATGGGGTCTTTAGAGATAAGCGAAAAAGGAGAAGTAAAAAGTTTTGGTACTGAAGTTGGTGCATTTGTCAGATTAGATGACTTACATCCTGGCTATGCTTTTGGAATAATGGATAGATCTATTATTATGAGTCCTCATAAGATTAATGCTCGAGCGGTTATACCTATTACCACTTCACAGGAAATATTAAAGGGATATAAGGTAGATTATTTCCTTTATGCTAATAATTATAAAGAAGTAGATGCTAGTCATCCTATATATGAAGAATTTTCTTCCCTGGAAGAGGCAATTACTATATTTCGAGAGGGAACTCGATTAGCTAAGGGGACTACAACCGAGAAAGGCTTAGTGCAGAGCTATTTTGCTAATATTTTCGGTCCCATACAGTATAAAGAATTACACGAGAGGATTGCCTTAAGATATTTCAATAAACTATTTGAAAATAAAGTTAAAGTTGGCCAGTTAAGGACGAGGTTAGGTATTCCGGGATATGAACAGAAAGGGCCAGAAAAGGCGGCTCGAGAATTACTGAAAGTTATTAATGAATAAATTAGTCGTTAGTGAAATAGTGAATAGTCGTTAGTATATAGTAAAAAAAAGAGAAGTCAGGAAGAAGAAGAATAATAATAATAAATAGTGTTATCGCGTACCGCGTGAAAAGACTAGGATTTAGATGTAAGGGCAGGATGCATCAGGCCCACAGATGCCTTAGGTGGTGGTAGTTTAATTAGAGAGGGAGATAATTTATGGTGGAGTTAAAGGAACTACAAGAAGCCCTATTTCTAGGGGATATTTCTAAAGTAAAGGAGATTATCCAGAAAGCTTTACAGGAAAATATAGATCCTAAGGAAATTTTAGAACAGGGCTTAATTAAAGGGATGGAAATTGTGGGAATAAAATTCAAGAACAATGATATTTTTCTTCCTGAAGTGTTATTAGCTTCTCAAGCTATGTATGGAGGTATGGAATTGTTACAGCCCATATTAATTAAAAGTGGAGTAAAGGCGGTAGGTAAGGTGATAATTGGTACTACCAAGGGTGATTTGCACGATATTGGTAAGAATCTGGTAGCTATGATGTTAAAGGGGGGAGGATTTGAAGTTGTGGATTTAGGGATAGATGTCTCACCCGAAAAATTTTTAAAAGCCACTCAAGAATATCAACCAGATATAGTGGGGATGTCTGCTTTATTAACTACTACTATGATGGGGATGAAGGAAGTAATAACTATTTTAAAGAAAAAAGGTTTAAGAGATAAAGTAAAGGTAATGATTGGGGGGGCTCCTATTACTCAGGAATTTGCAGATGAAATTGGGGCAGATGGATATGCCCCAGATGTTGCCTCGGCAGTGGAAAAGGCTAAAAAGTTTTTAAAAGAATTAAGGAGATAATAAAAATTGCTTATTATTGGAGAAAAGATAAATTCCAGCCGAAAAAATATTCAAGAAATGGTGGAAAGAAAGAATAAAGAGTTTATTCAAGAGTTAGCTCGAAAACAGGTTGAAGGTGGAGCCCAGATGCTGGATTTAAATATTGGGACCATTAGAAAGAACGAACCAGAAGATATGAAATGGCTGGTAAAGACGGTTCAAGAGGCAGTGAATGTTCCTTTATGTATTGATAGCCCTAACTATATGGCTATAAAAGCAGGGTTAGAAGTTTATGATTGGAGTAAAGGGAAAGTCTTGATTAATTCAGTGACTGCAGAGAGAAAAAAACTGGAATTAATTTTACCCTTGGTTAAAAAATATCAGTGTTCAGTAGTTGCCCTTACTATGGATGAACAGGGAATACCTCAGAACTCTAAAGAAAGATGTAAAATTGCTGATGAATTAATTAAAAAGTTTACCAGCGAAGGAATTCTTACCGAAGATATATATATCGATCCTTTGACTTTACCAGTTAGTGCTAATATTCAAAATCCTAATATTGTTCTGCAGACTTTAAGGAAAATTAAGAATTCTTATCCTGAAGTTAAAACAATTATAGGATTAAGCAATATTTCCTATGGGTTACCGGAAAGAAGTTTAATTAATCAAAGTTTCCTGGTTTTGGCTATGGCATATGGTCTTAATGCCACAATTCTGGATTCTACTAATAAAAATTTAATGGCTTTAATTAAAGCAACTGACCTTTTGTTGGGTAAAGATGAATTTTGCAAACAATATCTTATGTCCTTTCGAGAAGGAAGATTATAATTTTAATTAGTGGGGAGCAAAAAAGGGAGGAGTAATGATAATGAATTTAAGAGAGAAACTGGCCGCAAAAAAATTTGTAGTAACAGTGGAATTAGATCCCCCGAAAACTTTAAATTTAGATAAAATATTAAGAGAGATAAATAGTGCCAATTTCAGAAAAGTAGTAGATGCGGTAAATGTTACCGATTGCCCTCTGGCTAAATTAAGGATGAGCCCTATCGCCCTTTCACATATTATTCAGGAAAAAATAGAATTAGAATCAATTTTTCATATCACTTGCCGAGATAGAAATTTGTTGGGTTTACAAGCAGAGCTTTTAGGTGCATCTGCTTTGGGGGTAAAAAATATTTTAGCTTTAACCGGAGACCCTCCCGAGGTGGGTGATTATACTAAGGCAACCGGTGTTTACGACCTAGATTCGGTAGGATTAGTAAAGATGGTAAATAAATTAAATAACGGGTATGAATATAAAGGAGAGGAACTTAAGAGTAGAACAGATTTTTTTATCGGAGTAGCAGTTAATCCCTCTGCTCAAGATTTAAAAAAAGAGATAAGGCGATTTGAGGAAAAAGTTTCAGCGGGGGCTAATTTTGTTCAAACTCAACCCATTTATGATATTGAAATATTTGAAAGATTTCTTGAATTTACCGCTCACCTTAATATACCTAAAATTATCGGGATTATGCCTTTAAAGAGTTATAAGATGATTGAATATTTAAATAATAATTTACCCGAAATTTTTATCCCCTCGGTGGTAAAGGAGAGAATGATAGGGAAAGATATAGGAGAGGGAATAAAGATTTCTCAGGAATTTATTGATAAGATCCGCAAATTTAAAGAGGTAGCTGGAATTCATGTTTTCCCCTTAAGAGACATGGATTTAGTTTGCCGTTTGTTAAATTAAGCAGGGATGAGAGATATGAAGATAATAAAGGACCTTAAATTAGACTTAGATAAAGAAGAAATATTACGCTATCAAGGCTATAGCAGAAAGAAGGTTAAAGAACCCAACCAAAATATTTTACGGATTACCGAAGAGGAAATTAATCGAGGCTACAGTCTTTTTAAGCCTCAGGGAATTTATTCCTTAATTAAAATCAAAGGCTCTGCCTTAGAGGGGAGGATTAATTTAGAAAGTGGACTTATTTTTAGATTTGCTAAATCTATAATTAAACAATTAAAAGGAGCAAGTCATTTACTTGTGGGAGTAGTTACTATAGGAGATTTATTAGAAAAGAAAGTCTCTGAGTTATTTTCTCAAGGAGAATATCCTCGGGCATTAGCCCTTGATGTAATTGGAACTGTAGCGGTTGAAGATTTTAGTCGGAAAGTTAGAAAATTGGCTCGTCAAGAAGTAATAGAACAGGGCTTTAAAACCAGTAGGCATTTTTCTCCCGGTTATAGTGGCTGGGAGGTGTCTCAACAAGAAATTGTCTTTAAAAGTATTCCTTCAGATAATATCGGAGTAAGACTAAGCAAAGGTTTTATGATGTTGCCCCAAAAATCATTATCTTGGGTAATCGGGGCAGGTAAAGAAATAATTGTCTCTTCTGAAGAAGAAAATAAGTGCAAAGACTGTCAGTCTAAATACTGTAATTATAAATTATAAATTTTATTAGACAAGGAGAAAATAATGGGAAAAACCATGGTGGAAAAAATACTTTCCACCCACACCGATACAAATAATTTTAAAATAGGAGATATAATTAATGTTCGAGTCGATTTTGCTTTTGCTAATGATATTACTGCCCCTCTAGCCATAAAGTATTTTAAAGAAAGTGGGGCAAAAGAGGTATTTGATAGGAAAAAGATAGGACTAATTCCTGATCATTTTGCCCCTAATAAAGATATCAAATCTGCTGAACAATGTAAATTGTTAAGAGAATTTGCTCAAGAACAAGAAATAGAGAATTATTTTGAAATAGGAAAAATGGGGATTGAACATGTTCTCTTGCCTGAGAAAGGATTAATTCTTCCGGGAGATGTGGTGGTAGGTGCTGATTCTCATACTGATACTTCTGGGGCCTTGGGTGCTTTTGCTATTGGTGTAGGTAGTACCGATTTAGCAGCTATTATGGCTCTGGGAGAAGTATGGCTTAAAGTGCCTCCTACTATCAAGTTTATATATTCTGGAAAATTAAATAAATGGGTAAGCGGAAAAGACTTAATCTTATATACCATTTCTAAAATTGGTGTGGATGGTGCGAATTACCAAGTGATGGAGTTTAGTGGAGAAGTGATTAAAAGACTTTCTATGGACAATAGATTTACTATGTGTAATATGGCAGTTGAAGCAGGAGCAAAAACAGCAATTATTGAGCCTGACCAGATTACTTTAGAATATTTGCAGGGAAGAGCTACTCGACCTTATCAATTGTATAAAAGTGATCCTGAGGCATTTTATGAAAAAGTTATTGAATTTGAGGTTAGTAAAATTGAACCACAAGTTGCCTTTCCTCACTTACCTGAGAATGCTAAACCAATCAGTGAGGTTGGTTATATTAAAATTGATCAATCTATTATTGGGTCCTGTACTAATGGAAGGATAGAAGATTTACGTATAGCCGCTGAAGTCTTAAAAGGACAACAGGTTTGCTCCAAGGTTAGATTAATTATCATTCCAGCTACTCAAGATATTTATCTACAAGCTCTTCGGGAAGGATTAATCGACCTATTTGTTTCTGCCGGGGCAGCAGTAAGTACCCCCACTTGTGGTCCTTGTTTGGGTGGTTATATGGGTATTTTAGCTAAAGGAGAAAGAGCTATCTCTACAACTAATAGAAATTTTGTAGGAAGAATGGGTCATCCTGAAAGTGAAGTGTATCTTGCCAGTCCCGCTGTTGCTGCCGCTTCTGCTGTAGCAGGGAGAATAGTTAGTCCAGAGGAGGTAAAATAAGATGATTATCAAAGGAAAAGTTTGGAAATTTAGAGATAATATTGATACCGATGTAATTATTCCAGCCCGCTATTTGAATACTTCTGATCCTACAGAACTTGCTCTCCATTGTATGGAAGATTATGACCCCCAGTTTATTAAAAAAATAAGCAGAGGAGATATTATTGTAGCAGGTAAGAATTTTGGATGTGGAAGTTCCCGGGAGCATGCCCCCATTGCCCTTAAAGCGGCAGGGCTATCCTGTATCATTGCTAAATCTTTTGCCCGAATATTTTTTAGAAATGCGATAAATATTGGTCTTCCTATCTTTGAATCTGAAGAAATTGTAGACCAATGCTCTGAAGGCGAATTATTAGAAATAGACACAGTAAAGGGAACTATAAAAAATTTATCCACCAATATAGTTTATAGAACTAACCTTTTACCTGAATTTATTCAAAAAGTAATCTCTATAGGGGGATTAAGAGAATATGTGAAAGAAGAAGTAAAGAGGAGGAATAATAGAAATGTATAACTTAGCTTTAATTCCAGGGGACGGCATAGGACCAGAAATAATTAGAGAAGGTAAAAAAGTAATCGAGGCGGCATCTAAGATTTATGGAATAAAAATGAATTGGACTGAATATCCCTTTGGGGCTGAACACTACCTGAAAACTGGAGAATTACTGCCTGATAGCGCCTTAAGAGAGATTCAAGATTTTGATGCAATATATTTTGGAGCTATCGGTGACCCTCGAATAAAACCAGGAATATTAGAAAATGAGATATTATTGAAGATTAGGTTTTATTTTGATCAATATATCAATTTACGTCCTATCAAATTATATAAAGGAGTTCCCTGTCCTTTAAAAGATAAAAAACCAGAAGATATTAATTTTTATGTAGTTAGAGAAAACACCGAGGATTTCTACGTAGGAATTGGAGGAAGATTTAAGGCGAGAGCAAATCAAGACCATTTAGAAGTATTAAGAAAGCTGTATAAAGCCAAAATTAAAGTAAATTTTAATTTAGAACAAGAAGAAGAGATGGCTTATCAGATTGGTTTAATTAGCAGGCCCGGGGCTCAAAGGGTAATAAAGTATGCCTTTGAGCTAGCTAAGAAAAAGGGTATGAAGAGAGTAACTTCAGTTGATAAAGCTAATGTGTTAACTAATATCTATGGATTATGGAGAGAAGTTTTCACCGAGGTTTCTACTCAATACGAAGACATTGAGACTGAATTTACTTTTGTTGATGCTATTACTATGTGGCTGGTAAGAAAACCAGAATGGTTTAAGGTAGTTGTTGCTCCTAATATGTTTGGAGATATAATTACTGATTTAGGGGCAATGATTCAAGGTGGTCTGGGTATTGCTGCTGGAGGGAATATTAACCCGGAAGGTGTGTCTATGTTTGAACCAATACATGGTTCTGCTCCAAAATATAAAGGAAAATCTGTTGCTAATCCTACTGCTACTATATTAGCCGGGGCAATGATGTTGGAGTTTCTGGGGGAAATAGAAGTAGCGAAAGATATAGAGGATGCAGTAGAGAAAGTTTTGAGCGAAGGAAAAGTAAGAACTCAAGATCTAAGTGGAGAATCTTCTACTGAACAAGTAGGAGATGAAATTGTAAAAAAATTACCGAAGGCTTAGCAATATAGGTGATTTTGTAAAAATATTAGGTAACAATATGGGGATCAGGTCTTGCAATATAACAAAGGCTATGTTATATTGGCAACATGACCAGACCATTACGGATAGAATTTGCAAGGAGCAGTTTATCACCTCAACCTCCAGAGGAAATACCAAGCAGGTGATCTTCCTTGATCAGAAAGACTTTACTGCTTTCCTTGGAGTCTTAGGTTTGGTGGTAAAAAGATATCACTTCCTATTGCCTGCCTACTGTCTGATGAACCACCATTATCATCTAGTTATTGAAACCCCTTAAGGGTAACTTATCCAGAGGGATGAGACAATTAAATGGCCTCTATACCGGAACGATTCGAACCAAAGGTATAAGCAAGTTGGGCCTCTTTAACATTCGCAGATACCAAGCGATTCTGGTGGATAAGGATAACTATTTGCTTACCCTTGGTCGGTAGGTGGTGTTATAACCCGGTAAGGGCAAAAATAGTAAAAGACCTCAGGAGACTGGAAATGGAGTACTTAATCAAGCCTTTGTCCGTTCCGGGATAAAAGCAGAATCACCCTTAAAGGCAATAAAAGGACAATTGTTTCTTGGTCAAGAGAATTTTATCGAGGAGATAAAACACTAATTATCATAAATTACGCATTTCGTCTATTAATTGTTAACCCGCTTATCGCAATTACAGTACTCGCCAAATTGGCACGAGACGTTCTCAACGAGGGGAGGATTGCCATGTCAAACTACGCACATCCGGAAATCCTTGTAGATACCCAATGGGTTGCCGAGCACTTGAACGACCCCAAAGTCCGCATTGTTGAAGTAGGCTACGATACAAGTGATTACGCCTCTGATCATATCCCTAGCGCGGTGGGGTGGGCTTGGAGTACCGACTTCCAACACCCTATCCGCAAGGATTTACCAGACAAAGAGGGAATGGAGGAGTTGCTGGCCCGATCGGGTATCGAAAACGATACGACCATCCTCGTTTATGGTGCTCGTCGTCACGGGTACGCGACATTCGCCTTATGGCTCTTGAAAATCTATGGTCATGGCGATGTGCGTGTTATGAATGGAAATCGCGAGAAGTGGATTGCTGAAGGTCGTCCACTGATGACAGAAATACCGACTGTCACGCGGTCTGTCTACACCACGAAAGAACCTGATTGGAGTATTCGCGCGTTGCGCGACTGGGTGCTTGAGTCCATTGGCAAACCGGGGCGCATTTTGGTGGATGTGCGCACGCCAGAAGAATATCATGGTCAGTTGTGGGATTGGTGGAAATATCAGGCAGAAGCCAGCCAACGCGGTGGTCATATCCCGGGCGCGGTCAATATTCCTTGGGACATGACGCTCAAGGAGGATGGAATATTCAAGTCGGTTGAAGAACTGCAAGCCTTATATACCAACAACGGTGTTACTTCAGATAAGGAAGCAATTTCGTACTGTATCGTTGGCGGGCGTTCCAACCATACCTGGTTTGTTTTGACCTATCTGCTCGGCTACACCAAAGTCCGGTTGTATGATGGTTCATGGGCAGAATGGAGCACACTTATCGGAGTTCCTATTGAGAAATAAATTGGAGGGTTACACTCAAGGCAAGGGGCGCGGGCTAACAATGGCATGCAGGCGACGGGGCTTCCGCCCTCCGCTTCGCTTCGTCGCAATATGGGGTCAGGTCTTGTAATATAACAAAGGATATGCTCTATTGGCCACATGACCAGACCATTACGGATAGAATTTGCAAGGAGCAGTTTATCACCTCACCTCCAGAGGAAATGCCCAGCAGGCGATCTTCCTTCTCGAGAAAGACTTTACTGATTTCCTCAGGAGTCTTATCTTTGGTGGTAAAAAGATATCACTTCCTATTGCCTGCCTACTGTCTAATGAACCACCATTATCATCTACTTATGGAAACCCCTGATGGTAACTTATCCAGAGGGATGAGACAATTAAATGGCCTCTATACCCAAAGATTCAATAAAAGACATCAGCAAGTTGGGCCTCTTTTAAGTTATTTATGTGATCAACCAAGTATCAAACCAGTTTTTAGAGAAGGAAGAATGTATTGTATTGGTGGAAAATGTAAAATAAAATCCGTTCGATGGGTTGATTTGCTAAGTATTCATGTTAAAATGAATAAAAGTCCCGCATTAGTGATGAGTTAATTGATTATTATTTTTAGATAAAGAGGTTCATATTATGAAAAAACAAAATGGTTCAAGAGGTTTAAACAAATATTTACTTTTGCCCAATTTGTATCAAGTCAGGTTAATATTCTTTTTTATTACCATCTTCTTATTTGCTACTGCCTTCCCGGTATCCAGTGCCGTTTTAGATGTCAGGGAAGCAATTGTTAAAGTGTATGTGGTCAGTAATTCACCGGATTATTATAATCCCTGGAGTATGCAGGGACCCCAGGGTAGTTCAGGATCAGGATGTATTATTGAGAATAATCTTATTCTGACCAATGCCCATGTGGTGAGTGATCATACTTTCTTACAGGTCCGGAAATATGGGGAAACCGAACGTCACCAGGCGCAAGTAGTCGCCGTTTCACATTTAACCGATCTGGCTCTATTACAAGTAGAAGACCCCGCCTTTTTTGAAGGGGAACCCGCTTTGTTATTTGGTGAATTACCTGAAACCCAGCAGGAAGTCTTGGTCTATGGATTTCCCATGGGCGGTGATATGTTGAGTATTACCAAAGGTATTATTTCCCGAATTGAACATCAGCCTTATGTACATAGTTCTTCGTCATTTTTAGCTGGTCAAATCGATGCGGCCATCAATCCGGGTAATAGCGGTGGTCCGGTTCTGGTTAATGATAAGATTGTAGGTGTAGTCATGCAGGGTATTTCTTCTTCCCAGAATATCGGGTATATGGTGCCGGTTCCGGTCATTCGTCACTTTTTTGATGATTTGAAGGACGGTACTTATGATGGCTACCCCAGTCTGGGGGTGAGTCTGCAGGATATGGAAAATCAGGGTTTAAGAAAATATTATCAAATGGAGGAAGGACTAAGTGGTGTTCTGATCAATCAGATCATCCCCGGATCCCCGGCGGATGGATATTTACAGGCCGGTGATATTTTACTTTCCATCGGAGATTATGCGGTCGGTAATGATGGAACGATAGAGTTCCGTACCAATGAACGGACCCAGTTGACTTATGTCATTCAGCAAAAGCAGATTGGAGAGAAGGTTCCTATGGAAATTTTAAGAGAGGGTAAAAAAATATCCCTCGATTTGAATCTCTTCCGTTCTTTAAAAAAGGATCAACTTGTTCCCATGGAAGAGTATGAAACATTACCTTCTTATTATATTTATGGCGGCCTGATTTTTTGTCCCTTGAGTAAAAATTTACTGGATATCTGGGGTCTACAGTGGTATCAATCTGCACCTAAGGAATTAATTTTTCCTTTACTTAATAATAATATTCCCGAAAAGGAAGGTCAACAAGTGGTGGTTTTATTAAAAACTCTGGCCGCGAATGTGAACGAAGGCTACCAAAATGTGAATAGCTGGGTGGTAGATAAAGTTAATGGCGAAAAAATATGGAATTTAAGCGCTCTGGTAAAAAAAGTGGAAAACAGCCTGGATCCCTATATTATATTTGAAGATCAATGGGGTCAACAGATCGTGATTGACCGGGAAAAAGCAGAGAATACGCATCAGGAAATTCTGGAAACCTATCGGATTCCTTTTGATCGTTCGGAAGATTTAAGAAAATAAATAAATAGGGACACATCCCATTTATTTCTAAAATAAAGAATAAGGAGATAGAAATGAAAACAGAGGATACAAACAAAAAAGGGTCATGTTTCAACATTTGACCTAACTTCTTTTTAATTTCATTACTCATACAAAAAGTTCTAAATCGCTCTATTACGTGGCAAGATATTACGCGAAGTAATCATACTTAATTCTCAATTCTTCTTTACTGGTTGCCTTAAAATGGTTTTCATTTTCTCCGGTGCCATTTTTCTTGGATCAGAAAGATAAATTTCATGGTGAAGTCCATTCTCGACCAAATCATTCTTTTTCATAAAATCTCTCATTTTTTCAATGGTTTCCGATTCTATAGAATAAGGACCAAGGTGCATAATTTGAACAGATCTGCCTTCTTTTATTTCTTCAAACTTGATTTCTTTAGTTAATTCCAAACGCTTCTTTTTAAAAACTTCTTCCCTGGTCTTCTCAAACACCTCTAAAGTAACGAAATCGGGCAGACGAATAAGAAGCTTCCATTGCCATTCTTCACGAGAAACTTCCAAAGCCGGTTTATCAGAATTTACCCACCATAATCCTTCTAATTTTGGAACAGCAAAGTCTTTCCCTTGTTTTTTATAAATATTCTTGACACCATAAGCAAGAGAATACAGGGCTTCAACTTTGCTTGTAAATTCTTCCCCTCCAGGTTCCCTTTTCCCTGCTATGGTCAAAAATGGAATCTCATTGAATTCAACTAATTCCGGATTAGTTTTTGCGGTATAATATGTTTTATACTCTTTTACCAGATCTAATTTGGTGGTTACCATAATTCTGTTTCCTCCTTGTTTTATAAATCTTAAATTAATTAAAGTAAAGGCAGGTTTTTAAATTTCCTATAATGGACATCAGCATATTCGAACCTCCGGTAATAATTTTACCACAAAAACGGTGGAAGGGTTTTGTAAATATTAAATAAATTTTAAGGGTTTTGGAATAAGAAATAAACCGCCTCTTTTACATATTTAATTAGCATAAACGAAAAAGATTTTTTCCTTAAAAAAAAGAAGGATTCAGGGAAAGTTTGTCGTAGTTAGTAAAGGGTGGTTTCGCCCGGCGGACAGATTGCCTTTTTTGTGAAAACGGAATTTATTAGGAAGCAGTATCTTTAAGAATATTTATCTACTAAAGGAGTCTATAACCTTATGATGGATCAACTAATTAAAAAAATCAGAAATGACTTAAAAGAGAACGTGGAGGAAAGTACTAAAAAAAGCTTTCAGAGATTCTTCAAGGAAGAAGTCAAGTATTATGGTGTAAAAACAGGAATAGTGGGCAAGATAGCGAATAGGTATTGGAAAGAAATTAAGAAGCTGGATAAAAAAGAAATTTTCAGCATCTTTGAAGAATTATATAAATCCGATTATACTGAAGAAGCTTTTATTGTTTCCTTTCTAGCTCCAAAATTAGTCGATGTATTTGAACCTGCTGATATTAAAATATTCAAAAGATGGATTGAAAAATACATTAACAACTGGGCCAAATGTGATGGATTTTGTAATCACACCATCGGTGATTTGATAGAAAAATATCCTGCTAGCATAAAAGAAGTTAAGAGTTGGGCGGAATCAAAAAATAGGTGGCTAAAAAGAGCTTCCGCAGTTTCTTTTATAGTTCCAGCTAAAAATGGTAAATTATTGAAAGATGTTTTCGAAATAGCCGATAAACTATTATTAGATGAAGACGATATGGTACAAAAGGGCTATGGCTGGCTTCTGAAAGAATCCAGCAGATTACATCAAAAAGAAGTTTTTGATTATATAATAAAAAATAAAAGCAAAATGCCAAGAACTGCTTTAAGATATGCTATTGAGCTAATGCCGATTGAACTTAAAGCACCAGCGATGAAAAAAGATTAGGAGGATAAGATAATATGAACCAAGAAAACAATCAATGCTGCCCGAAATTTGACCCTAAACACTACCATCAGCGGAAAGTTTCTCAGTAAAGTGTATAAATGACCATTCAAAGACACCGGAAAATGGTGCAAGGATTTTGAAAATTATGCCAAAAGCGAGGGTTTGAAGTTTAATAAAAGGTATAGTGGTCCCCTGACCCAAAGGATTTGACCCGAAATGAAAAGTAATTATAGTTTTATAGCAAGGATCTATGACCCTATTTTTTATTTAGCTCTTCAGCCAATAAGAATTGCGGTAACGAATGAGCTTTTAAAATACCAAGAGAAAGTAATTTTAGATTTATGTTGCGGCACCGGGAATCAGCTTAAATTACTTTCGAAACACGGGTTTAAAAACCTTTATGGTCTCGATAGATCCGATTCAATGTTAGAAATTGCCAGAAGAAGTGATCCCCCTATAAAGATTTATAATGAGGATGCCACAAAAACAAGTTTTAACTATGCATCCTTTGATGTAGTAATTATAAGTTTTGCACTACACGAAAAAGATAGGAACACTCAACAAGCTCTCGTAGATGAAGCGCATAGAATTATAAAAACAGATGGGGTTATGCTGGTTGTTGATTATGTTTTTGATAATCAAGCGACGAAGTTAGGTAGAATATTAATAAGTATAATTGAAAGAATAGCCGGAGGAGAGCATTATAGAAATTTTAAAAGCTACCTACAGAATAATGGGCTATTGAGTTTGATAAAAAAAGACCAATTTAAACTTATAAAGTATAGTAGAATGTCATTCGGGGCGGTAATTATATCCATATATCAAAAGGTAATTCTCTTTTAATTTGCTTTTTAATCTTGCTCTTTAGAGAGTCGGATAAGGGGTCTGGTACTTTATCAAAAGAAAATACCACCGACCGCAAACCAATGTTAAGGATGAGGACTTCTTAAAAGATGATTACCAATGATTTTTTTATCCTAATTTATTTGACTCTGTCAAAGATCTAATCTATAATTTAGGAAATTTAATATTTGAATATAGTTATTTAAAGAGACCTAGAGGCTGGGTTATCAGAATCCTTATAAAAAGCTAGAAAAAGTTGCCAATTTATTGAGCTAGTACAACAACATACGTCTCTATAATATTAGGGCATATCTTTCGATCAGGAGTAGGTATGAACAGATATTTTACAATCATCCTCAACCCAATAGCGGATAATGGAAATGCGAAGAAAAAAAAATCCTTAATAGAAGAATTCTTTTCAAAAAATGCAGCAGATTTTAAAATTATTCTTACCGAAGGAGTCGGTCATGCCACTTCCATAGCAGCTTCATATACTCAAATTCCTGACCACGTAATCGTAGCAGCCGGCGGGGATGGTACTTCTAATGAGGTAATAAACGGACTTATGTTAAATTCCAGCCAATCCGCATCATCATCAACCCAACAAAACCGTTTACAGTTTGGTGTCTTGCCCATTGGTCGTGGGAATGACTTTGCCTTTGGGGCAGGAATTCCACGCGATCTTACAGAGAGTATGCGCCTTCTTCTTGAGGGGACTATTTATCCTATAGATGTTGGGCTTATTACCGGAGGTGACTTCCCTAAGGGTCGGTACTTCGGAAACGGTGTTGGTATCGGCTTTGATGCAATTGTCGGGCTGGAGGCGGCAAAAATGAAATATCTTCATGGAGCGGCATCATATATCGTTGCAGCGATCAAAACATTGGTAGTACGCCCTAAAGCTCCAACAATCGAAATATTCTACCAAGACAGACAGCAGATAATTACTCCAGCTCTTATTTCTATTATGAACGGGAAACGGATGGGAGGAGCCTTCTTTATGGCTCCCGATGGAGATATGAGTGATGGGCTGCTTAATCTCACCATAACCTATCAGGGGACGAGAATTTCTTTGCTCAAGGCTATGATACTCTACATGAAAGGGAAACAAAGCAGGCACCAGGGTACAATTACTGACTCTGCTGAAAAAATCTCCCTGAAAGCACTTTCAGGAAGTATGACCGCTCATGCTGATGGAGAGACTATCTGTGTGGCAGGCACAACTCTGGAGATTCAGATAATTCCATCGGCACTTCAACTAATCACCAGGAGAAGGCTGGCATGACCTTAGCCGGCAGATTTATAACCTTTATAATTAGACTGCTGTTAAAAATACTTTGTAAGGTTGAAGGAGCCAAACTAGAATCTGTACCCCGGCAAGGACCTTTGCTTCTGGTGTTTAACCACATCAATTTTCTCGAAATCCCGCTCATCTATACGCTTCTACTTCCCCGCAATATCTGCGGAATTACAAAAAAAGAAACCTGGAATAATTGGTTCCTAAGGATACTGGCAAAAGCATGGGGAGCTATCCCTATTGATAGAGAAACCCCAAGCATCTCCACATTCAGAGAAGCGGGAAAAGCTCTGAAAGAGAAAAAGATCCTCTGCATTGCTCCGGAAGGGACAAGAAGTGGCACCGGGGTGCTGGCCAAAGGTCACCAGGGAGTAGTTTTTCTTACCTTACAAAATCGTGTCCCAATACTGATTGTCGCACATTACGGAGTCGAAAAATTTTGGCACAATATAAAGAGGTTGAAACGAACGCGTGTCACCTTTGTTGTTGGGAAACCCTTCATGCTGGTGAATGAAACGAAGATAACCAAGAACGTTCGTAAGGAGATGACCGATCAGGTCATGACTCGTATAGCATCCATGTTACCTGAAGGTTACCGTGGTGCATATGCAGATCTGGAGATTATTTCAGACAAGTATATCCAGTACAAAAATAAATAGGGACACATCCCATTTTCTTCCAGAAAGCAGCGCTATCTAACCAGGCCAGCCTTAGAGGGTTTTTCCCTTTTATTCTTTTCTTCTTTCTTTTTTAGCTTTGGTAATATAAAGCCCTGATCCTTTATTTGTTTTTTTGAAGTAAGACAAAACTATTTCTGCTTCGTGAAAAGGAAGGGTGATAAAAGAAAATTTATCTAAAATCAGAATATCCTTTATATTCGCCCCTTTAATCCTACAT
>Ga0315288_10001297_pt1 | contig 32187 bp, 29 predicted proteins | sample YL17G11_20_MG_FD_203454 | JGI IMG/M metagenome (GOLD analysis project Ga0315288, IMG submission 203454) | Sediment microbial communities from Yellowstone Lake, YNP, Wyoming, USA - YL17G11_20 | ecosystem: Environmental > Aquatic > Freshwater > Lake > Sediment | place: USA: Wyoming | collected...
GGGCTCGTTTTCGAGGGGAGTGGTTTCCCCGGTTTCGATCTTCTCCATTTCCACTGGAGCTTCAACGAGTTCGCTAACCGTGGGCTCGTTTTCGAGGGGAGTGGTTTCCCCGGTTTCGATCTTCTCCATTTCCACTGGAGCTTCAACGAGTTCGCTAACCGTGGGCTCGTTTTCGAGGGGAGTGGTTTCCCCGGTTTCGATCTTCTCCATTTCCACTGGAGCTTCAACGAGTTCGCTAACCGTGGGCTCGTTTTCGAGGGGAGTGGTTTCCCCGGTTTCGATCTTCTCCCTTTTCATCTCTTCACTCTCCTAAGCGGATTGCCCTCGTGAGGGCGGATTCAGTGATTCCATTCCGGCAGACGCACGCCGGAGGTCTCGGCTGACTGTGCAACATTCGCCGTATTGTCCTCTATTTCCAAGCAAATATCAAGCGCTGGAGCGGAGTGAGTAAGGACACCTAGCGAGATGCAATCCACGCCCGTGCGGGCGATTCGTTCCAAAGTGTCTTCGCGGATGCCACCACTGGCTTCCAGAATGACTCGCCCCTTGCCCAATTGCACGCACCGCTCCATCTCCTGGACTGGCATGTTATCCAACATCACCCAGTCCGCTCCCTCTGCCAGAGCTTCCTCAAATTCAGCGAAGCTTTTCACTTCAATCTCCACCTGCAACCCCGGTCGCAACCCCGACCGGATTTGGCGCAGGGCCGGTGCGATCCCGCCACAGGCAGCGACATGATTGTCTTTGATCAAGACCATGTCAGACAGGCCGAAACGATGGTTGGAGCCTCCGCCCATCCGCACGGCATATTTTTCCAGGTCGCGCCAAAGCGGTGTGGTTTTGCGGGTATCCAACAAACGCACGCCATGGGGTTTCACCTTCACCGCCAATTGATGAGTTAGGCTCGCGATACCGGACAGATGACAAAGAAGATTCAAGGCTGTTCGTTCTCCGGCCAGTAGCGCACAGGTGTTTCCCTCCAAGCGAGCAAGGACTTGTCCGGGACGGACCGATGATCCATCTTCCACCAACACTTCGGCCTGCATTTGAGGATCGAGCAGTTGGAACACCTCCACGGCAAACGGCAGGCCGGCAAGGATTCCGTCCCGCTTCACGAGGAAAGAGGCTCTTGTACGGCGACGGGGATCAATCAGAGCCTGGGTAGTGACATCTCCACTACCCAGATCCTCGATCAGTGCCTCTTTCAAGCGTTCCCGCAAATTCATTTGATGGACACTTGCTCTTCCCCGTCCACCCAGCTGATCTGGATATGGGTGTGCCATTGCCGATCGTTGCGCTCGGGAAAATCAATCCGTTGATGGGCACCGCGGCTTTCCTCGCGCGTCAAGGCAGTCAATGCCACCAACGATGCGAGCGTCGCGGAACTATAGAGTCGGCATTCCTCCAAGCGAAGAAAGGTAGAACGCTCCATTTTTAATTGCCAGCGGCAAAAGGTATCCCAAGCTTGACGCAACCCGCTGGCATCCCGCAGGATCCCCACTCGCTCTCCCATCTGATACCGCAGCGCCTCCAGCGAAATCGGTGGCAGCGGCCGTTCTTTGCTGGTCTTTTGCTCTTCCCATACTAGCGGCAGCGATTGCGGCCGTGTAGCAGATAGGTGTTGAGCCAATCGTCGACCGAACACCATCCCTTCCAGCATCGAATTGGAAGCCAACCGATTGGCGCCATGAACGCCGGTGCAGGCGACTTCCCCGACTGCATAGAGGCCTGGCAAAGAGGTGGCTCCCCAGGAATCAGTGCGAACACCTCCCATGGTGTAATGCGCCGCAGGGGAAACCGGAACCCAGTCTTTACGCGGATCGAAGCCGAGAGATTGGCACTTGGCCAAGATCACGGGGAAATGACGGGTCAGCACATCCGGGTCAATGGATCTGAAGTCCAGGAACACATGATCGGTTTTTTCTTGCTGCATCTGACGATAAATCGCTTGCGCCACCACGTCTCTTGGCGCCAATTCGGCCATCGGGTGAATCTCCAGCATGAAGCGTTCACCGGCCTGGTTGCGCAATATAGCGCCTTCCCCACGAACAGCTTCCGAAATCAGGAAGCGCGGGACGTCGTTCGAATGCAGAGCCGTGGGGTGAAATTGCACGAATTCCAAATCACTGAGGTTAGCCCCTGCCCGATAGGCAGCCATGATGCCTTCCCCTACAGCATCGGGCGGGTTGGTGGACGGTTCAAAAAGAAAGGCGTACCCACCCGAGGCCAGAACCACCTGGGAAGTTTCCACGACCAACGGGCCGCTGGTGCCCAGGACAAAGGCTCCCGTTACCTGGTCCTGATCCGTAAGCACGTCGACCAAGTAGGTCCGTTCTATAAACCGGATCCTCGCTTCAGCCAACGCTCGTTCATACAGGACACGGATGATTTCATCCCCGGTGCGATCCTGTACATGCAGTACGCGGCGGAGCGTATGGCTGCCCTCTTTTCCCAAATCCAAATGCCCCGATTGGCGGTCGAATTGAACACCCATCCGGAAAAGGTCTTTGATCACACCAGGTCCCTCGCGCACCAATGTCCAGACCATTTCCTCGTCGCACAAGCCAGCCCCGGCTTTCAGTGTATCGTTGAAGTGAGCTTGAGTGGAATCTCCAGCGCCAATAGCGCAAGCGACTCCACCTTGGGCGAGGGAGGAATTGCTGGTGAAGGCTTCGCTCTTGGAAATCAGTAGCGATCGGCCGGGATGGTGCAAGGCAAAAAAGAGGCCAGCTACACCCGTTCCCACCACCAGAGCATCCGCTGGAATGCGGGGAGCTTCTTTCATCACTTGGGTCGGAAATAGAAACCGTCTCATGAAATGGACAACATCCTTTCCAATGCTCGTCGGGCTCCTTCCTCCACTTCGGAAGGGACCTCAATCTGCGTGCAATTTTCCGCCAGGCAACGGTGCAAAGAAGCAAGGTCGGTTTTCTTCATGTTGGGGCATAGCAGCAAGGTCGACGCCAGGAAAAACTCCTTGCCGGGGTTCTCTTTTCGCAAGCGATGCAGCAAACCCTCTTCCGTACCGATGATAAACGCTTTGGCCGGATCGGTATGGACCAAGCGCAGCATACCGCCTGTTCCCAGAACAGCGTCCGCCAGCGCTCGAACCTCGTGACGACATTCCGGGTGCACAAGAACCTTGGCCAATGGATGCAACTGACGCGCCCGAGCCAGATCATTGGGAACCAAATGATAATGTGTGGGGCAAAAACCAGGCCAGAGCCAGAGCTGTTTGTTTGTTTGTTCCGCGATCCAGCTTCCCAGCCCCTGATCTGGCAGGAAGATCACTTCGTTCTGTGGCACTGTCTGGACAATTTTTAGCGCATTGGCCGATGTGCAGACGATATCGGAAAGAGCCTTCACCGCCGCAGAAGAGTTGATGTAGGCCACCACTGCCGCTTGTGGGTGCTCAACTCTCCATTGACGCAAGGCTTCGGCCGTAGCCATGTTCGCCAGCGGACATCCCGCTGACTCGACCGGCATCAGCACAGGCTTGCGGGAGAGAATGCGCGCTGTTTCGGCCATGAAGTAGACGCCACAGAAGACAATCCGCGTCCGTTGCGTATTCGCCGCCTGCAGTGATAACTCCAGGGAATCCCCGACAAAATCGGCTATGTCCTGCACTTCCGGGATTTGGTAGTTGTGCGCCAGGATCAGGACATCTTTTTCCCGCTTCAAGCGCAGGATTTCTTCTTGCAACCAATCTTGGCGATCTAGCATTGCCTTATTATAGACTGTTAGTAGCCATTAACAGAATTTGCAAGGGAGGGCCTGTGCACATGAGCAAACTTCGAGAACTAAAACCAGAAGAGCTGACTGTTCGTTGCTCGGATGACGATCTCTGCTTTCAGCACACCGGCATTCTGCCACCGCTGGACCGCACTGTCGGGCAAGAGCGAGCGATGCGAGCATTGGAAGTCGGTTTGGAGATGGATCTGCCAGGCTTTCATATCTTTATCGCCGGTCGCACCGGAACCGGGCGCACATCCATCGTGCGTACCCTAGTAGAGAAAGAAGCAGCACAAAAACCGATTCCACCTGACTGGATCTATCTTTACGACTTCAATTCACCCGATCGCCCCCGAGCAATCTCACTGCAAGCGGGATCGGGGAATTCATTCGCCCAGGCCATCAATCAGTTGGTAACCTCCGCGCAAGTGGAATTGCGCAAACTCTTCGAATCGCCGTTGTACCGAGAACGGCGTGACGCGCTAGAACTAGAAACCAACAAACAGAAGCAAGAGCTGATCACCGCGCTGCAAAAGGACACATTAGTGCTAGGTTTCTCGCTGGAGTTCACCCCCCAGGGGATTCTCACCATTCCAACCCGAGATGGCAAAAAACTGGCGCCTGAAGAGTATGAGGGCCTGTCTGACGACAGTAAGGAGGTTTTTCAGCAGAACGGTCCAAAGGTCCGCGATCTGTTAGAGGAAAGCATGCTGTCCTCCCGCCAAATCGATCGCAATCTTACAGAAAAGATTCTTCAACTCGAACAAGAAATGGCTGCGGCTCTCCTGACCCCAATCTTCGCCAGGGTGGATAACGAATACGGGGGTCATCAGGATTTGGCCCGTTGGCTGGCCGAAATGAAAGGAGACATGGTCTCCCGATTGGACGATTTTAAGGAAAAGGAAGAAGTCCCGCTGCCATTGGGAAAGCCGACCACGGATTTCGGTCGCTACAAAGTGAACGTCTTTGTGGACCATTCCGGTCAGCAAGGAGCGCCGGTGGTACACGAGTCCAATCCTTCCTATTACAACCTGATGGGCAAGGTGGAATATCGTCCGGCTTTTGGCACCTGGACTACCGACCAGACGATGATCAAAGCGGGCGCATTGGAACAGGCCAACGGTGGCTATTTGATCGTCCCAGCATTGGAGCTGTTCACCTCCCCGTTCTCTTGGGAAGCCCTCAAGCGTGCTTTGCGCTCCCACCAAGCCCGGGTGGAAAATTTGAGCGAGTTTATCGGCAGCGTGCCAACCACCACGCTTCGGCCGGAACCGATTCCGATTGACCTAAAGGTGATCGTGATCGGACAACCGGAGCACTACTACGTGCTCTACGCGGCCGACGAAGATTTCCGCAAACTTTTCAAGATCCGCGCTGACTTCGACCTGGAAATGGCCCGCAACTCGCAAACCATCAACGACTACGCCAGTTTCTTGCACCAGCTGGGAGAGGAAACTTCCTCCCTGGCTCCGTTTCAACCCAGCGCCGTGGCCCGCCTGATCGAATACGGTTCGCGTCTGGTGGAATCTAAGATCAAACTCAGTACGCGTTTCATGGAAATCAGTGATATTGCGATGGAATCCTCCTTCTGGGCGAAGAAAGCAGGCCGGGAGCAAGTCGGGGCTGAACATGTGCAGAAAGCCTTGGAGGAGAAAGCCTACCGTTCCCGCCTGATCGAAGACAAGATCCAAGAGATGATGGAAAAAGGCACGGTACTGATCGAAGTCAGTGGAAAGCGGGTCGGTCAAATCAATGGGCTGTCCATCCTCTCCATCGGCGGCTACGCGTTTGGTCGCCCCAATCGCATCACCGCCCGCGTATACATTGGCAAAGAAGGCGTAGTCAACATTGAACGGGAGATCGCGCTCTCCGGTCCGATTCACTCCAAGGGCGTCCTTACTCTCGCCGGTTATCTGGGCGGTACTTTTGCACAGGATTTCCCCTTGACACTGTCTGCCTCCCTCACGTTTGAGCAATCATACGAGGGCGTAGAGGGGGATAGCGCTTCCTCTGCCGAGTTGTATGCACTACTATCCGCCCTGGCTGAACTCCCCATCAGCCAAGAGATCGCTGTGACTGGTTCCGTCAACCAATATGGGGAGATCCAACCGATTGGTGGAGTCAACGAAAAGGTAGAAGGGCATTACGCCGTCTGCAAAGCAAAGGGCCTTACCGGCGACCAGGGAGTTATGATTCCGGTACAAAACGTAGAGAACCTGGTGTTAAAAGACGAAGTGGTGCAGGCCGTCGCGAAAGGAGAGTTTCACGTTTGGGCAGTGCGCAGCATCGACGAGGGAATCGAGCTTTTAAGCGGCGTACCCGCCGGCAAACGGGAAGAGAATGGCCAATTCACTCCCGATAGCGTGCATGCCCGCGTCTATGCCCGACTTCGATATTTCGCCCGTCAAATGAAGGAGTTCACCGGCCACACCGCCATCTGAATATCCGGTATACTAGAAGCAAAGAAGGAGGGATCTTCCCGATAAACAGTGGTTTTCCCCTCTATGTCTGGATACTGATCGGCGCGGTCGGTCTAGCGATCTTGCTGTTGTTTGTGATCTTGCTTTTGGGTGGAAGAGAGCGCCACCTTGTGTTGGGCAAGGCGTCTCCTTCCCGTTTTCCGGCATCACGTTCCAATCGACCGGTGTGCCTGGCTTGCGGCCACCAATTGATGCAAAAAGGTGAATCTTGTCCCGCCTGCGGAAATCATTTGGCGTTCGAACCGGATCGGCAGGAAGAACGCTGCCCACAGTGTGGGGTGACTTTAAAAAAAGGAGCGAGGTTTTGTGGGGCCTGTGGCACATCGGCGGGGACGTTTCCGCTTGAACCCCGCCCCCTCTGCCCCCATTGCAGCTGTGAATTAGAAACCGACGGAATATTTTGCCCTCAATGCGGGGCGACAACATCACCTGGAAAGGAATGAAAATGAAAAAGATCCTGTTGGTCCTGCTGGTTACTCTGTTGATTTTACCGGCATTGGTGCTTCCAATCTCCGCGCAGGAAAGCACACTCTCCGCGGAGATGTGGTTGAATTCGGACGGGTCCGGCCGGGGCACGTTCAAGCTCTTTATACCCCCCGGAGGGACGGATACGATTGAGGATTTCATGGGGATGGTGGAGGGAGACGCTACGGTTCAGGTGCAACCGTATCGTGACCTGGGTAAAGGATCCTATGAAGTCGATTTTAGCTGGAACGACTTCCAAGCGGCGTTCGACCAGACATTGAACGTCGTCGGCGATACGGTGGAAGTCGACTTCGGTGACACCACTAGCTTCGTCGAGTTAATCGTACATGTACCAGGACAAGTACTGAAAACAGATGGCCAGGTGCAGGGAACGAATACTGTGATCTTTGAACAGACCGCCACATCTCAAATTCTGTTTCAATCCAGTGGTCCTTTGCCTACCAGCACCCCACCGAGTCCCACCCCCACCGAACCCAGTCCCACTCCTACTCCCACCGAATCGCCTAGTGACCAGCAGCTAAAAATTGAGCTTCGGCTGGAAAACGATGGCTCCGGTAAGGGAACGGTGAAGGGATTTCTGACAGCCGGCCTCACCCTGAAGGACATCGTCAGCTCGATGGAAGAGTCGTTGACAGTCATAGACAGCGAGCAATTGGGTAACCGCTTTACGATCAACATCCGCTGGGAGGATTTCAATCAGGCATTCTCCAATGCCATCCGCACGGAGAATGCGGATGGGACGATCTCGATTGAAGTGTCGGACCTGGGCATCAACGAAATCACGCTGATCCTCAAGGGAGCTATCCAGGACACAACAGGGCAAAAAAAGGGATCCGGTACGGTTGTGTTCCGCGATGCAACGGATGGAACGGTGACTTATAAGCCTGCGGGTGGTCCCCCCTCCCCTACGGAAAGCTCCCCGACATCAACCCCTCCTCCCACCACGCCAAGCACTCGTCCCTCCGGCAGCACGACACCTCCTCCAACCCCTACCCCCACCTCTAGTGGGGAAGCCTCTAAAGGTCTCTTCTCCACCTTTGGAACGATTGAAATCATCATCGTGGCCGGTGGCGCTTTGCTGCTATTGGTGATCATCATCTTGATCGTGGTCTTGAGCAGTCGTCGGCGACGTTTGCCTCCTCCTCCGCCGCCAGTCTACCCTGGCACCCCTCCCCTGACCTACACCGTTCCTCCCCCACCCCCTTCGTCCGGAACGGCCCAAACCACCGCTGCCCCACATTTCTGCCCGCAGTGCGGTGGACCGATCCAGACGGGTCAACGTTTCTGCGAGAGCTGCGGGAAACCACTGAGTTAAATACTTAAGCCAGACAAGACAGCAAGAAACCCCCTTCCTAGGAAGGGGGTTTCTTGCTGTGCGTCAGGGAAATAGCTACTGTGGTCGCAATGTACCGGCAAAAATCTGCCAGGCCAAAAGGGATTTGGCCACCAGGCTCAACAGGATATAAACGCGTTCACCGTACAAGTAATCTTTCCAGCGGCCTACCTTCTTGTACTGCAAAACCATGTTGATGGCGAAGATGTTGAAGAAGACAAAGATGGAGACCAGGATCCAATAAACGAAGCTGGGTATGGGAGCGTTCAACGAGTTGCGCGCGGTCAAAAGGTAGATCACAATCACCACCCAGGGAATGATCCCAGCAAAGCAACCAAACAGGTAAGCCATCCAATTCGTCTGTTTGGTGGTCTGATTGTGAACTTCCATCATCAGGCCCCAGAAGTTCATCAATGCGTTTAGGGAAAACATCATCAGCAGGCTGGGAAAGTCATATATACCGTTCAGCATGGCAATGATTAGGATCATGATGGAAGAGCTGAAGGCATACTCCCACCAGCGGATATAATTGATTTTGCGCTGAAGGTTTCTCACGTACCAGGGGAAAACCCCGGGCAATGTCAGCAGAAAATGAGCCAAGGCGGATAAAAACAGAAACACCGCCACAAAGGGACCGATCCGCAATGCAAACCAATCGGTGGCTGGCGCGGAGAGCACGTTTCCGGCAATAGTGAAGCTCAAGCTGGGTGACTGCACCGGCAAACTGAAATTATTGCTCAGGACAATCATCATCACACCTTGGATCAGATGCAGAAACCCCATAAAAGCGTTATAAAACCGCAGGCGTCGAAATACCGGTTCTTTCAGCGCTACTGAAACCGCTTGATCCATTTGTTTCATCCCCTTTCGAATGTCACTGAAAGCTGTGCAAAGTCTAACTGATAACTGTTTGGCTGTTCAATCTATTCCCTATCATTTGCTTCGCTTCACCGGGCATGTTATCCCAAGAGAGATGAAAGGCCGATTCCGTCCTTTACGCTGGATGGTCTTCTCCGCGCTGATTTCCGCCTTGTTGGTGGCTTCCGCCTGGATTGCAATTCCGGTCGGAAACGTACCGATCACGCTTCAAGTGTTGCTGGTAATCTTGACCGGCCTTCTGCTTCCACCATTGTGGGCGGGAGCAGCAATCCTGGTTTACCTACTGTTGGGTGCTTTCGGGCTGCCGGTGTTTTCTTTGGCTCGCGGGGGATTGGCAATTCTTTGGGGACCCACCGGGGGGTATCTCTACGGCTTCCTGCCAGCCGCTGTTCTGGGTGCATTCCTACGGCAGCGCTTGCGCAAAGGACGGAATTGGATTCGTGATGGATTGGCAGCACTCCTGATGCTTGGGCTAATTTATTTCACCGGATGGCTGCACCTGATGAACGTCAGCGGTTTGACGCCATGGCTGGCCTTTCTCTCCGGAGTGGCGCCCTTCCTGTGGATTGACCTGCTGAAGTCGGCCCTGGCGGTTTGGCTGGCTGGGCCGTTACGCCAGGTTCTGCTCCAAGACTAGGCGCATCACCAATTCCCCATCCTCTACCCGACCGGTGTGTTGGAAGCCAAGACTCGTATACAAACCTTCTGCCCTCTTGTTCTCTGGCTCGAAGCTGAGGAAAAGCTCGTGGCAGTCTGGGAATTCCTTCCGGATGCGGCGAATCACCTCCCCAGTAGCGGCCCGCCCATACCCCTGGCTCTGAAAAGCCTGATCGATCATCAACCGGATGATCCAGCGTTCTTGGGCGTCCGGGTCGAATCCGTACATGGTGAAACCGACCAGGGTCTGGTCGGCGTAAATGGCCAGCGGAACGAATGTCGAGTGTACCTTGGCCTCTGCAATGGAAAACACATTGTCGGCAACGAAACCTTTCTGCTCGGGTCGGGTTTTCAATTTGATCAGGGGATAGAAACTATCAGCATCCACGGGCCGTAAGTTCACTACCGGCATAGCTAAACCTCCCGGCGTCCTTGCAAGGCCAACCCCAGTGTGACCTCATCCGCCAGTTCCAGGTCGCTGCCCACCGGAAGCCCATGCGCGATACGGGTCACCTTTATGCCCAGCGGTTTCAGCCGTTTAGCAATCAGTGTGCAGGTAATGTCCCCATTCATGGTGGGATTGGTGGCCACGATCACTTCTTGAATTTGACCCTCCTTCACTCGGCCAATCAGTTCTTCCACGTGCAAGTTCTCTTCGTTGATATTCTGGATCGGCGACAGAGAACCGTCCAGCACATGGTAGAAACCGCGAAAGCTGCCGCTTCGTTCCATCGCAATCACATCGCGGGAATCTTCCACTACACAAAGCAAGCTGGGATCGCGTCGGGAGTCTCGGCAAAGGGGACAGGGGTCCGTATCCGAAAGATAAAAACAACGAGAGCAGGCTTTCACGTTCATTCGCGCTTCCAGGATGGCCGTGGCCAGCGCTTCTGCCTCAGTGGGGTTGCCCTTCAACAGGAAAAAGGCGATCCGCTCTGCGCTCTTCGGCCCAATCCCGGGCAAGTGGCGGAGGGATTCAATCAACTTGGAGAGAGAGGGAGTAAAAACTGGCACGGACTATAGCATTCCAGCGAGATTGCTACCCAGGCTGCCGAGCATACCCAGTTTCTCCTGGGAAGCAGTTTGGATTTTCTCCATCACATTCCGCAGGGCTGCGGCGACTAATTCCTCCAGCAGGTCTAACGCTTCCGGATCCACCGCTTGCGGATCGATGTGAACGTCCACTACCTCGTGATGGCCGGTTAAGGTGATCTTGACCAGTCCACCGCCGGATTCTCCAACGAGCTGCAGCGCTCCCAACTCTTTCTGGGCGCGGGCCAAATCCCGTTGCATTTCTTGTGCTTGCTTCATTAACCGACCAATGTCTTTCATCGTTAAACCTCTTTTATTTCTATGATGTTCCCTTCGAACAGATCGAGGGCTTGCTGCACCATCGGATGGTCCCTCAGGTTCTCCTCTGTCTGTTCCTTCTCTCCGTCCTTCAACAAGAATGCCAATTGCAGCGCACAACCCAACGAATGCTGGATGGCTTTTTCAATCACAACCTTGTTTTCCTCCATGGACACCGTATTGCGGTGGAACGTGAACTGCCGATCGAAGCAGATGGCCAGGCAGCCGTCTTCGTAGGCTACTGGCGTTCCTTTGCTTAGCAATACATACATCGGTACCGTCTGTGTCCGTACTCCTTCCAGTATATGAGCCCACTGAGCTTGAATCTCAGCCAGCGACAATTTGGCTGGGTCCCGCGACAGCACCAAGGTAGGAGGAACCTCCGCCTTTGCGGTTGCCGGTTTCGTTTCCATCTCCTCGGCCGAGTCAGCACTCGACGAGGCTGGTTCGACCTTTTTCACCGTTTGGGTTCTTGTGGTAGGTTCCTCCGCATTTTTTAAGGAAGGGTTTTCGCTGACACCTTGTGCTACTCCACCAGTTCTTTTTCCGTTCCGGCTGTGGTACGCAGCCAGGATCAGGGTCATTTCCAACGTCGTGCGCGGCTCCACCGCTTGCCGCATTTGTGCTTCCAAGCCAGCCAACGGTTCCAGCAATTGCAGTATCGCACCGGGGTTGGTTTGGGCTGCGATCTGGCGTAAACGGATTTGTCTGTCCCGCCACAGATCCGTCGGGCTGCCGACACTGATCGCCAGGAGATGCCGCAAGAATTGAACCAGGTCACGACCAATGTTGCGTGGATCCCGACCGGCTTCTATCAATTGACCCAACAGGTCAAAAATGGCTTTGAAGTCAGCGGCCAGCAAAGATTCGGCCAATCCGGTCAGCCATTCTTCCTCGGTAAAGCCCAACAGCTCGCGCGCTTCGGTGGCGGTCACCATTCCTTCTGTATAAGAGAGCAGCTGTTCTAGGATTGATTCTGCGTCGCGGAAGGATCCTGCAGCGGCAGCCACGATCAGATCCAACGCGTCCGGTTCGATGCTGGCTCCTTCCGCCAAGACGATCTCTCCCAGTCTATGGGCTAGCAGCGCTTGCGGAATCCGGCGAAAGTCGTAGCGTTGACAGCGCGAGAGGATGGTGGCAGGCAGCTTTTGCCAGTCAGTGGTGCAGAGGATGAAAACGACATGCTCCGGCGGTTCTTCCAAGGTTTTCAATAGGGCGTTGAAGGCTTCGCTGGTCAGCATATGCACTTCATCGATGATATAGATTTTGTAGTGACCCTCTACCGGCGCGAAGCGGACTCGCTCTCTCAACTCCCGGATCTCGTCGATACCGCGGTTGGACGCGGCGTCAATCTCCAACACATCAAGCGACCGACCGTCACGGATTCGCTGACAAGCCGCGCAAGTCAGGTCCGGCTGGGACGTGGGTCCTTGCTCGCAGTTGAGGGCCTTGGCCAGGATGCGAGCGGTGGAGGTTTTTCCCGTGCCGCGGGGTCCTGCAAAGAGAAAGGCATGCGCTACCCGTCCCTTGATGATGGCGTTCTTCAATGTGCGGGTGATATGCTCCTGCCCCAAGACTTCATCGAAGCCCTGGGAGCGCCACTTCCGATATAGCGATTGATAGCTCATCGTCGTTTTCGTTTTCCATGACCGTGCACCCACCTTTGATGTACACCTTCCGAGCGATACCCAATCAGCCAGCTCCCGCAAGGCTGCCCCACGGCACCCGAAACGATCTGCTTACCGTTGCTTCCTCCCGGACCTGGCGGAATTTGCAGGGCTTCGCTGCGCAGGACCCTGCGATCAACACCACTTAAATGGGCCGGCCTCACAAAGTGACACCGGGGGTGGGAATTCGACCCCGCTCTAGCGGTTTGCGGGTGCAGGGCACCGCTAACTCCCCGTCTAGCACGGCCAGGTTTGATTATACAGGAAGGGAACATCCCTTTCGAGAGCGGCTGCAATCCAAGCCTCAATCTGTTCGATTAGTCCAGGGTCACCCGGTTGCGCCCATTTGTTTTGCTCCGATACATCAACCGGTCAGCTCGTTCCACCAGGGTTTCGGCGGAATCGTCCGGTTGCGCCATCGTGCCACCCAGGGATATCGTTGTGCTAACAAACCGGCTGTCTTGACGAATGCCGGACTGTTCCACCAGGTAGCGCAGTTTTTCACCGATCAGTGCCAAATGCGACCGATCCACATTCAACAAGAGGACCGTGAACTCTTCTCCACCCCAGCGGCAGACCAAGTCAAACGAGGACCGGACGGCGTTGGCTATTGTTTGGGCTACCATTTTCAATACTTCGTCCCCGATTTGATGCCCCAGGTTGTCGTTGATCCACTTGAAGCGATCGATATCAGCAAACAGCAGGCCGAGCGGAATCTGGTGGTCTCGCAAATCCTCTAGGCGGCTTTTCAGGTTCACTTCGGCAAACCGGCGATTGCCGGTTTGGGTCAATGAGTCCAAATAGGTCATCTTTTCCAATTCCGCAATCCGGCTGGCCTGAGTATTCGCCGTCACATCACTGAAGATTTCGAAAGCTCCCACGATCTCTCCGTAGCCATTGCGAATTGGACCGGTGCGGATCAAAACCGGCACCCGATGCTCAGCGCGGTGGTGCAGAAAGACTTGGGCGTCGCGGGCTTTGCCATCCAATATGGTGGCCGAGAGGGGACAATCGCTCCGGCAAAGGCTGATTCCGTCTTCGGTGACATGCATCAGCAGATCGTCCGAGCAACGTGACCCGATCATTTGGGGGGACAAGAATCCCGTCAGACGCTCGGCGCCCTTATTCCAAAACGTGATTCGACGGTGGTGGTCCACGAAGTAGACTCCGTCGCGGAGGTTGTCCAGCAGCTCTTGATAGAAATCAGGATTTGGCTCGATGGACATGGCGCTCAATCCATTTGGTTGTAGCAAGAGAAACCCATCGCGATCACGGCCAAACCAACCACGAAACTCCACCAATTCATTCGGCCGTCGATAATCACCGAGAGTTGGCCGATGACAAACAGCACAGTGTAAGCAATCACACCATACTTTTTCATGTTCCACATTCCCAACAGTGGCCATAGTTGGACCAGCGACATCGCTAGTAACAAGATGCCAGCCCAGGTCAGTGGCAGGCCGAAGCCGGTACCGGATACAGCACCTCCTGTAAGCGCAAACAGGGCCATTAGTACGATCGCGCCAACTCCAATGAACCCAAGAATGCAAATAATCGTGATAACCACCGGTCGCGCACCCTTGGCCGGTTTCGTCGATGCGAATGGCTGAATTGGTCGTTCCATATCGTCTCCTTTTCCAGGGGGCGCCGTGCTATTGACTTCCTTTTCAAACGGTATCTCTCAGCTATGGACGCGTCAACTAAAATATCTGCAACCCAGTACGAAGTCGAACAGGAATCCATTGAAACCCCGCATAATACCCTAAAACTGTATGAGTAGCTTCACAGCGCAATAGAATCAACGCCGAACAAAGACAAATCCCGCTCAGTCCGGCAAAAGAGTAGTGGCTGGCGGGCCGTTGCCTACCGCGGAACCGGAGGAGTTTCCGTGCAACGCATCCAACAGGCTGGGCTTGAGGTGCATGGTGAGTTCATTGTCGGGTTCGATAGCGACACGCCCTTCATTTTCCAGCAGCAGATTGATTTCATCCAAAAGAGCGGCATCGTCACGGCGATGGTGGGCCTGCTGCAAACCATGACCGCAACACCTCTTTACTAGAGGTTGAAAGCGGAAGGACGTCTATTGACAGGGCAATCTAAATCCGGATCGGGTGATAACATAGATGGTACCACCAACATCGTACCTCGGATGGATCGGGTGATCCTGCTGGAAGGTTACAGGTGTATCCTGGAGCGACTCTATGCGCCCAAGGCCTATCACCATCGACCGCGCACTTTCCTGAAAGAGTTCAAGGCTCCTGGATTCCGTTCTTATCGAAACTGGACGAACTTCCGTGTTTTTTTGCGCTCTGTCCTCCGGCTTGGCATCCTGGGTCGGGAGCGCGAACAATACTGCCATCCATCGTAGCAATTTTCACGCTTTGTCCAGCAGGCCGGCCGCGGAAAAACTGAAATAATCCTCGGTGTTTCGCCCGATTACAATGTGATCTAACACTTTCAATCCAACCAGCTTACAGGCTTCTTTGATCGCACATGTGAGCTGGATATCCTCCGTAGAAGGTTGAGGGTCACCCGAGGGGTGATTGTGAGCTAAGATCACCGAGACCGCAGAGCAGAGCGAGGCTTCTTTCAGGACTTCTTTGGGGTCCACCAGGCTGGCATTTACTGTGCCGCGGCTGATTTCCCGCCGCTCGATTGGTTGGTTTTTGCTGTCTAGATAAATGACCTGGAACGATTCCTTGACAGCGTCGCGCAAGACCAATCCGAGCTCTCCGGCTACATACGCTAAGACGTCTGGCGGGCTCTTGATTCGAGGCTTGCGCTCCGTTCGTTCTCGAGCCAGCCGTTTACCCAACTCCAGAGCCGCTTTGATTTGAGCGGCTTTCGCTAGTCCAATCCCACTGAAATCCTGCAGGTTTGAAATTGGAGCTGCATCCAGCGCGCGCAATGAACCGAAGTGATTCAACAATCGCCGAGCCAATTCCTCTGCGCTTACTCCTTCTTTGCCAGTGCGAAGAAGGATAGCGAGCAATTTTGCAGGAGACAAAGTATCCGCACCTTGGCAAACCAGCATCTCCCGTGGACGCTCTTCCTTGATCCACTCCCTGATCGGGTGGGTTTCTTGCAGAGCTCGCCGGCGCGCGTGGATTTCCTTTCGCAAGCGTGCGCAGGATTCCGGTGAGAACAAACTCAGTTCGTGGCACAAGTCATTTATGGTTTCTTGGGTAAGCAGATGTTTTTCTGCACCAAGAAAATACAACTTGCCAGTTTTGCTGATCATCGGATAAAGGCCTTTCTGCACTAGGAAATCTATTGCGCGCACGCTGTTCCTCCACGATCGGCTTGTCCGCTTGATCATAGGCAGGAATTCCCCTCAACACAAGGAAAACAAGAAAGGAAAGGTGGAATTGCTTAGCGGGGAAAGCCCTTCCGGGAACTCGGAACAATGCTTGATGAAAAGTGATTAGGGAACTCCAACCTTGGATCTTAGCCCGGGAGGAAAATTTGGCAATCTCGGCAATTCGTTGTTCAATGGATGCCAAAGAGTTCTGTTTCCAAACGGCTGTGCTCTATCATCTTGTCTGACCGTCCACTCAATACGATCGAGGGAGGTCGTCAGGCGCATGCAAAGGGGGCAAAGTGATGATCCGTGCTATTGGCAGGCTACTCTTTTGTATTCTTGTCCTAGTTTTACTCGCCGGCTGCGGTCAAATTTCTACTACCCAATCTGATATCACCGCTCGGATGCTTGTGGAACCTGAAGCTTTGATGGGCAGAGGACCTGCCAATTTGGCATGGAGCCCAGTTGGAGCCCAATTGCTCTATACCGAATTAGAGGATAGGGAAAATGTCGTCTGGCTCTATGACCCAGAGAAAGACACCAAACAAATCATCTTAAAACCATCCACCCTCGGTAAGAACTTGTATCTGGATTTGATCCAATGGTCGCCCGACGCTTGCACTCTATTGATTCCAGGCGAAGACGGCCTTTACCTGCTGCGGCTTGCCAGCGGGGGGTTGCAGTTGCTATCACAAGACAAGTCGATCGCCACCTCCGCATTTTCTCCTTCCGGCGGGTTATGTCTCCTTCACCCGAGAAAACGACCTCTACCTGCTAGAAATAGTCGGTAGCCGCATCAGCCGGTTGACTACCAACGGCGACTAGAACACGTTTAACGGCTGCCTGGATTGGGTTTACACGGAAGAGATGGCCTCGCGGGCACAACAACCGGTCTATGCCTGGTCACCGGATAGCCACCAGCTGCTTTATTTGAGTTTGGATGACAGTACGGTACAAAATCATCCCACCACGGATTTTCAGCTAATACCAGAGGAAGTCTCTTGGATCCGCTACCCTATGGCGGGGAGTCCAAATCCGAAACCTTCTCTCTGGTGCGCGCACATTGGTACCGAGAAAAAACCACAGAGTATTCCGTTCCCCGTCGATGCGGAATATACATTGCCCTTTTTCGCTTGGACTCCGGGTTCTGGAGAGGTGTGGTTTCTAGCGGAAAATCGGGACCACTCGTTGGTGAGGCTGCAAGCATGGAATCCGAACACCCAGTCGGTCTGCACCGTCCTTCAGGAAACCGACCCGTATTGGATTAACGAGAATAACCTGACTGCTCCCATTTTCTTGCCTGGAGGTGCGGAGTTTCTCTGGCTCTCTGAGCGGTCTGGTTTCATGCACCTCTACCTCTACCAACGTAATGGCCAGTTCGTCCGTCAACTGACTACGGGCGACTGGCTGGTGGAGTCAGTTGCTTGGAATTTGCTCATCCCCAACCGGGCGGTTCAAATCGATCCAGCAGGCCAGTTTGCTTATTTTTTCAGTACCAAAACAAGCCCTCTGGAACGTCAGCTCTTCCGTTTGGAGATCAGCAGCGGTCGCTTGGAACAACTCTCGCAAGACCCAGGGTTTCATGCCGGGATTCTCTCCTCGAATGGCTATTACCTGGTCGAGCAGTTTTCCAATGTGAATCAGCCACCGCTGTTTTCCATCCTGCAATCCGACGGGACCTCCAAGGCTCTGTTGCGGCAATGCGCAGGCTCGGCGCTCAACCTTCCCAAGCTGCAGCGGGAATTCATCACTTTAAAAGCGCATGATGGGACCGAGTTGTATGCCCAGCTGGTCAAGCCGGAAAACTTCAATCCATCCATCCGCTACCCGGTGGTGGTCCACTGGTATGGAGGACCAACGCTGCAAATGTTGACGAATCAGTACGGAGCGACCAATCTCTTCAACCAGATCGAGCGAGATGTCCTCTCACCCAGCAAGGATTCCTGGTCTGGCGACTGGATAACCGCGGATCTTCCGGCCGGGGGCACACCTTTGAGATTCCAATCTACGAGCAGCTGGGTCCTGCTGCTCTAAAAGATCAGTTGGCAGGGGTCGAGTATCTCCAGCAATTGCCCTACGTGGACCCTGGGCGCATTGACACGGATGGCAAGTCATTCGGCGGTTTCATGACCTCCTATACGCTCTGATCCATGCCCCGGAGATCTTCCGTTGCGGTGTTGCCGGATCTGGGGTGACGGACTGGAAGGTCTATGACACGATTTACACCGAACGCTACATGAAGACACCAAGCGAGAACCCGGAGGGCTACGCATTGACCGAGCTGGTTACCCGCGCGGACCAAATCACAGCCTCGCCCCTGATCGTGCACGGTCTGGTCGACACCAACGTCCACCTGCAGCACTCCGTCAACTTTATCCAGGCGCTGGAAGCGGCGGACAAACCTTTCGAGTTCCTACCCTTGCCTAACCTGGACCACCATTATGGCGGCGATGGTTTGGTGGCTTGTCTGCAGGCCGGCGTGGATTACTTCGTACGCCATTTCAGCTTTAGGTAAGGTCGGGTTCACTCGAAACAGTCACTCCTGGGTCGGGGTTGTTTCCGATTACAGCAAAAGTTGCATCGGTGTTATCTCACCCTAAGAAGGGTAAATGCCTCTAGAAGCAAAAGGTGTGCATCGCGTTTGCGATGTCGTGTGAGAAAACGGAAGGCAAAGAACTGGTGATCGAGTCAAGGGGAATCACACCCAAGATATTCCTTTTGCCACAGAGGTGTGCTTAAGCAGGCTAGATCCTGGCCATAAGCCGACAAGCAGGCAGTGTATTGTGAATCAGCCAGTGCATTTTGGGCAGCTTGGTTTTCCGGCTGGGGCTGCAACTGATCGATCCATTCACGGAAGACCGGGTAATGATCGCGAATGGGACAGGGGGAAAGGAGATTTCCTCCCCTCCGAGGACCCAGTCCAACCCGATAGTCCTTTTGCCACTGCCGGATCGTGGCGAAAAGGGGGGATCGCCAAGCATCGTTTAAGTTCCCACCGGTTTGATAGATCTCCGAGATGTTGGCGGCGGAATAGGGAGCAAACACGCAAGGCATCACCCTTCCATCCCCATTGATGTACAGATACCCACCTCCCCGGCCGGCGGAAAGGCAACCATCAGCGATGGGACCATGATTCCAGAAGTCAAACAAGAAAAACCGTTTCTCTTCAATGATTTTCCACGTACGGCACCAAAGCTCCAGCCGTTGAGCCGGAGTCGGGATCGACTTGAAGTTGGGAGCACGACCGATGGGCATATAGTGGAAGAGAAACCCATAGAAAGCGCCCTGTTGGGTGAAGAAGAACTCCAGGAATTCATCCGATGTGACTTCCATCAGATTTTCCGCAGTCACGGTCACAGAAATCCCAAAGGGTACTCCGGATGACCGCAATAACGCCATGGCCTCTAAGATCCGCAGGAAAGTACCCGGACCGCGACGGGCATCCGTCCGTTCTTGCAAACCTTCCACGGATACTGCCGGAGTGACGTTGCCCAACGAAGCCATCCGTTGGGCAACCCGGCGGTCAATCAACGTGCCGTTCGTAAATACCAAAGAGAGGAGATCGTGATGGCTCTCCAACAAGTCCCAGATATCCTTTCCTTGGTCACGATAGGCCAGTGGTTCTCCACCGGAAAACACCACCAGTGGCGCGGCCCAAAGGGCTTGGGCTTCCGCCAGGATCCGATTCAAGACGGGCCAAGACAAATAACTTGAGATAGCATTTGTATCGGCATAACAGTCATGACAGTGCAAATTGCACGCTTGTGTCGGCGCCACAACGAGAAACCATGGTGGTGCTGCCCCAAATTTCTCTCGAAATCGTTTCGCTTGCGGTCGTTCCCGCCAGGAATCTAGCAAAACCCTCCCCCACAGGCGGAGGATCACGCGCAATACGTGTGAAGAGATTTGGCGGTTGGTTGTCAATCGGTTTACGCTAGAGGCGATAGCCCGCATCATCAACAGTCGCTCCCGTTGGATACGCTGACGTGAACGAGCAAGAGCGCGATTCAGACGACGATCCAGAACACGAAACAGAGGGGCATGGAATACTGAAGTTTGGAGCAAGCATTGAAGTAAATTGGGAACGATTGAGCCCGCCAAGTGATTCAATAATGTTCCACTGATTCTTCGCACGTTCATTCGTCGTCCGGCTCCATCTCAATGTAAGGAAGCATTTCGGAGACAGGATTGCGGAAACAGGCCAATCTGCCACCGACACCTGCCAGACTAACACATAACGGTGTGGCTTTTGACGATTGGCTCAACCGGTTAGAAGGAAGTCTCTGCCATCTGGCAAAAGGTTCGGACTAATCCGGGATCAAATTGGCTACCGGCGCAGCGTTGAAGCTCCGTCAGGGCTGCTTGGTGAGAGATCGCTGACTGGTAGGGGCGCCCTTCGGTCATCACGTCATAGGCATCCACGATTGCCAGGATGCGGGACAAAATCGGAATTTCCTCCCCTTTGAGCCCGCGCGGGTACCCACTGCCATCCCAATGTTCATGGTGGGCGAGGATCGCTTCGGCGATCAACAGAATCTCGGTGGAAGAAGTGGCAATCCGATACCCGTTTTGCGGGTGCCGTTTGACTGTCTCCCATTCCTCCGGGGAGAGCCGTTCTGGCTTCGCCAGAATCTGCGGAGGAATGACCACTTTCCCAATATCGTGTAGCAAGGCCAACAAGGCCAGTTCATCGATTTGATATCCTGGTAACTGCAATACCCGTCCCAACTGCTGCGAAATCCGTTTCAGGCGCTCGGCATGCTCTTCGGTTTCGCTTTTGCTTTCCCATAGCGAGCGTTCCAACGAGGAAATGATCCCCTGAGAAACCGATTGACTCTCCTGTTGCTTGCTGGCATACATCCGATCTTCCGCCACGCGCAGGATGCTCTGCACATCCACCTCGACTACTTCCTTGGTCGCTGTACCTAAAGAGATGCTCAATTCGATGGGGTCTGGACCTTGTTCGCGACAGGTCTGGCGAATCCGCTGACACAGCTGATTAGCCACCTCCGAGGAAGTCCGATGCAAGAGGATCACAAATTGGTCGCCTCCCCAACGAGCTACGATATCTTCCCGACGCAACGCTTTTCGAATGGCCTGGGCCAGTTTACAGAGCAGCTTGTCTCCCGCTTCATGACCAAATGTGTCGTTCACCAATCGAAGCCCGTTTAAATCCCCCATGATCACCGTCAGGGGTAGCTGTCGCTTCGTGTCCAAGCGCTTCAGTTCCACCTCGAAAAACGAACGGTTGTAGAGTCCGGTTAGTGCATCATAATAGCTGAGATAATGGATTCGCGCCTCCGCTTTCTTGCGTGTGGAGATGTCCTGCAGCCGAATCAGCACTCCCTCTTGGCCATTTGCACCAATTTTCTTCATCTGCAGCTGAAAATCTGCAATTCCGCGGACTGTTTCCAGGCTCTTCTCCACCTCTCGTCTCATCTCCGGGGAGCGGAGGAACCCACTTAACTCTTCTCCCAATCCAGTAAGCGGCTTCGGGCGGGCTAGTTCTTCCGCTGCGCGGTTCCAGACGATCAGCGTGCCATGGCAGTCAAAGAAAAAAATTGGTTCTTCCAGGTGCTGAAAAATGGATTGGTAAAGATCAGCCTTCCCATCAATGAATTGGTCCCCGTTCATCCGGTTTTTCCTTCTTCCCTCAACGATTTGAGCCGGTGTTTTCGTTGGAAAAGTGCGGAGGTTACGTCGATTCATTATAGAATGTGTCTGAATAGAAAGGTAGGGGAAAAAATGGAAATCACAGTTTTGGAACAGAAAGCCTTTTTTCTACCGGAGGTGATCACATCGGAGCAGGCGAGGGAACGAGCCTGGGACAAGAAGATCGGTGTCTTCAGCTCGGGGTTAACGGGGATTTTTTCTCGCCCAAAAGGGGAAGACATCCAAATCACTTACAGCGAGAAACGCTACGAGCCTTTTTGGTTTATCGCCTGCCACGCCCATTATGTCTACGATCGGCAGGTTAAGTTTCCGGTGAAAACCACGGGACCGGAAGTCAAATCTGTAACGGTAGGCAGTCTCAGTTATCCAGTGGCTGACGATAAAAAATATGGGGCGCAAGTTTTCCTGATCCCTGGCACCGAGCATTGCCAGGAGGACAACCAACGCCAAGATTTCTTCGACGGGATTAGCGGGGAACGAAAGGATTTTTCGCCCACTCTTCAATTCACAAAGAAGGAAATCTCGTTGGAAGAGTTCAACCCCGAGGCAATGGTGGTTGCACCAGAGATCCGGGCATCGTTCGTCGTGCGTCAGCTGTTTGGGGAGATGATCAAACCGGTACAGGCAGATAGCATCTTCGAGGAAGAGGTTACCATCGAGCGGTTGGAACTCTATTACCGTCCGATGTATGCCTACGAATACCATTGGACCACCAAGGACCGGCGTGCCGTGGCTGAGTTCGATGGGCTGTCCGGTCAAATGCGAACTGGGGGCAAGACCTTCCGTCAACAAGCTGGCACCAAGTTGGATTGGAACATGCTCTTCGACTTGGGAGCAGATGTGGTAGGGTTGCTGGTTCCCGGTGGCAACATCGCTGTGAAGCTGTCCAAAGCAGCCATCGACCTGAGCAAGAAAGATAAACGCGGCTGAACCCACAGCCAGAAGGAAGAACAGAATGAACCAAATTTCGACTCTGCCCGTGGAGCGGGAAGTGAAAAAAGAGCCGACACCCCGGGCGCGTGAGCTGCGTGATCTTTATTTTCAGACTCTCTCTTCGGTCAGCTTGGAGTTTCCCTACTGGTATACCCGGCGCTGGGACCAGTTGGAAGGTGAAATACCGGTGATGCGACGGGCCAAGGCTTTGCGGACGGCATTTGAGCATCTAACTCCCACCATTTTCCCTGGAGAGTTGCTGGTAGGAGGAAAAACGCTCTACTATCGCGGTTCCTTTCCGATGCCCTGGCTTTCAGCCAGCTACTTCATGGCCAAGGAGGATGAGCTGTATCAGGAAGCTCTTTCCCATGGTTCCGCGGCTGCCGATGAGGTGACCAAGTGGGGCGCGGGTGGCGGAAACGTCACTGCCAGCTTCGGCCAGGTGGTTTCCATCGCAGGCAAGTTTGGTATCCGCCAGGAGGAAGTTTCACCGCTGCTGAAGCTGGCTCGAGCCTGGTCCGGTCGCTCGGTGGAGGACACTTCCCACCGCTGGGAGGAGTTAGTGCCTGGTTACCAGATCAAGGAAAACCTGATGCGATCCGTAATTTGTATGTTCGAGTCCGGCTTCACCTTACCCCAAGGTCGGGAGGTAACCAACTACTACTATCCGCTGCAATACGGTTTCGATGGGCTGTTGGAGATCGCTGAGACAGAGCGGTCCCTCGTGGCGGGGAATGCTGACGGAGATGGTCTGCGCGGCATGGATCGCCTTTATTTCTACCAAGCCGTGATCGAAATGTTGCGCGGCCTGCAAGCTTGGATCGAGCATTATGCTGGAGAAGCTCGCCGCCTGGTTGATGGGGAGGAAAACTCAGCACAGAAGAAGGAGTACGCCGAGTTGACTGAACGGTTGACTTGGATCGCTCACCGCCCACCTCGCACTTTCTGCGAGGCCTTGCAGCTGACGTATCTCCTGCATACCGCCGTCCTAAACGAAGATTGTATCTCCGGCCTCTCTCCGGGGCGTTTAGGTCAAGTGCTGTGGCCATGGTACGAACAGGATCGGGAGGCAGGCCGAATCGACGATCAACAAGTCTTGGAGTGGTGGGAGCTTTACCGGGTGAAACTCACTTGTTACGACTGCTTCGCGGCTATGGGTGTGGTCGGAGGTGTTCTTTCCGGCAATACTTTCAACCACCTCTGCCTGGGTGGGTTAACCAAGGACGGAGCTTCCGCAGTCAATCCCCTGGAAATGTTGATCCTGGAAGCGGGGATCACGTGCGCTACGCCACAACCAACCCTAGGTGTGCTCTACCACGAAAGGCTGCCGGAAGAGTTCCTGTTGAAGGCGATCGAGACCAACAAAACTGGCACCGGCTACCCGGCCTGGCTGAATGACGAGACCGCCCGCACCTTCCTTTTGCAGCAATATGGGCCGGAGGGAATGACGGTAGAGGAGTCACGTGCCTGGTCGGTGGGCGGTTGTTTGGAAACCTCCCCTGGCACGTGGCAACCACTGGTCCTAAACGGAAAGACCTACTGGATCCCCGGTGGTTCCGGCCAACCAACCTCGGTGGGAGTGCATTTTCTCTCCTTACCGAAAATCTTGGAATGTATCCTGTTCAACGGCTACGATCATCGCCGGCAAATCCAGGTCTATCCACCCCACGACCGAGGTTTGGATCGGTTCGAGGAGGTGTTATCCACCTTCCGGGAATATCTTGAGCTGTCTATCGGCCTGCTAGTCAAATGCAACAATATCCAGCACGACATCTGGCGAAAACAGAACATGGCAGTCCTTCATTCCCTGCTTAAACCGGACTGTCTTGACTTGGGGTATCACATCGGCAACCTGGGTTATCGCTACAACGCTACGTTCAACGTGGAAAGCTGCGGAACGGCCAATTTAATCAACTCACTGGCCGCCCTGAAGAAGTGGGTATACGAGGAAAAAACCTATACTCTGGATGAAGTCCGCCAGGCGATTCGGGAGAACTTCGGCTATAAGACGGCGGAGGAAATCGGTTCCTATTCGTTGGCCGCCCAGGAAAAGCGTCCCGGTGGCGAAGTGTATGATCGAATCCATCGCGACTTGTTGAACGCGCCGAAATATGGCAACGACGACCTTTTCGCCGACTCCCTCCTGCGTTGGTGGGAGGACGCTTTCTGCCAACTCTGCCATCATTACCAGTCGCTTTATGCCAAACCTCTCTATGCCTGCCAGATCTCCGTTTCAACCCACGGACCGCAGGGGGCGGCTACGCTGGCTACGCCCGATGGTCGGTTGGCCGGTACCACGTTTGCGGACGGCTCGATGTCTGCCTACCCAGGCACCGATCATTGCGGGCCTTACGCTTTGTTCCAGTCGGCCACAGTCTGGGACCATAGCCAATCACAGAACTCTCAGATGAACTTGAAAATCCACCCCAACGCCGTGCACGGGTTAACTGGCTCTAAGAAATTGTTGGAACTGACACGGGCTTACTTGCGCCGCGGTGCGTTTCACATCCAATACAACATCGTGGATTCCCAGATGCTACGAGATGCCCAGCTTCACCCTGAGAACTACCGAACGATGATGGTGCGGGTGGCTGGTTTTACCCAGTATTGGGTGGAGATCGGCAAAGCCATCCAAGACGAAGTGATCGCTCGAACCGAATACGAGGCCGTCTAGGAGAATGTCATGACCAACAAACATAGCGATTGCCGCAATTTCGCTCCGGTAGACGTGGCCAAGGGAATTTGCCATCGGACGAAAGATCTGGTGATAACTGACAGCCTCCTTTGCGAGAACTTCCTCCATCTACCGAAATGCCGGAATTGCCACTTGTTCAAACCGGACCCGGCGGAACCGGTCATGGGTCTTTGCCAGGCCGAGAAAGATCAACCGTGGACCTATGCTGAGCTGGTGGCGATCACCTGTCAGTGGTACGCAGCATCGGAGTGAGTGAACCTGAGCGAAGCCTGCGTGGCCTGATCTTCGACCTGCAGGGTTTTTCCGTTCACGACGGACCCGGCTGCCGCACAGCGGTTTTTTTATCCGGGTGCCCGCTTCGATGTGGCTGGTGCGCTAACCCGGAAGGTTTCGCGTCGCACCAGGAAACCCTGTTCGTTGCATTGCGTTGCCGTCACGGAGATGGTTGTACCGCTTGTTTGACGGTTTGCCCGGCCGGAATCCAGGAAACCGGCGACCCTGAAAACCCCTTGCGATTCGACCGGAAGCTCTGTCAGCTCTGTGTCACGCATCATTGTGCCCAAGCTTGTCCGCAGGATGCACTGCGCCGGTCGAGCCGCTGGATTTCCCTGGATGAACTTGTTTCCATCGTCCGTCGCGACCGGCAATACTGGGGGCCGCATGGCGGAATTACATTCACCGGAGGGGAGCCGTTATTACAGCATCAATTCGTGCAAAAGGCAGCCAAGATACTGGCAAGTGCTTATGTACACCTGGCCATCGAGACCAGCGCGCAGGCGGAGGAAGATGTCTTCTTGTCAGTCCTGGCTGATTTTGATTGGGCTTTTATTGACATCAAGCACATGAGCCCCGAGCAACACCAAGCGGGAACGGGAAAGACCAATGAGCGAATCCTGGCCAACTTGGCCGCTCTGGCTCGCTCCCACTGGGCAGGACACCTGCTCGTGCGGGTTCCCCTGATCCCCGGCTACAACGACGGAAACAACTTAACAGCTACTGCTAAGTATCTGCGAGAGCTAGGCTTGTGTGAGGTGAACCTGTTGCCTTTCCATCGTTTGGGGGCATCCAAGTGGAGCCAATTGGGCCTACCCTTTCCGTTCCGTGATACCCTGCCACCCTCCGCAGAAGAAATGAAAAAAGCAGCGCTTCCTTTTCTAGCAGAGAAGATCGCCTGCTATCTCGGCTCTGATACCCCCTTCTAAGCGAATCCCCAGTCTCTGTCTCGGGTTGCCGTCCACCGAGTGTGCACTTGAATTCCCTGCCAGCGGTTTTGGTGAACCAGCTCCTCTTGGCATCGATCCACCGCTGGCCAATCCTTGGTCGGATAGCCCACGGCCATGATCGCTGGCGGCCCGATGTGGGTTGGCAGTGGGATAGCCACCAACAGGTTTAGGACCGTTATAGAGCAATCTTGAACTCGAAAACCGGGATCCTTCCCTGCTGAAAATCACAACAAACCAGGATCGCTGTGGGGGCTTGTTTCATCATCTAAGCATTGGCGGAAAGCTTCGGTAGTTCATCCGGAAGAGCTCACTCCGTGATCACCAGGAATTGCCAGGACTGCTGGTTGCCTGCGGAGAGTGCGGGTATTGCACGAGTCAGCAGTTTTTCGATGTCTTTTTCGCTTAGCAATTGCGGTTGTTATTTCCAAACGCGATGACGGGTACGAATCGCCCCCAGCGCATCCATCTCTAGCTCAACCTTTAGCCGGAAAATCGTCTCACCCAGACCACAAGTGAGGACCAAAACTTCTGCAGCTGTTGTTTGGCTTTATCGTCTACAAGATTCCCCTCGATATCGAAAGCGCTTTCCGCTTGGGAAATCATCACTTCCGGGGTATTCATCACATGCGTGTTGGCTGCGAACAACACGTTGCGCAGGTGCTGTTGGCAGCGCACGGTACCGAAACGACCATTGGAAGCGCCCATGATCCCGACCGGCTTTCCCTTCCAAACATTCTCCGTCGGAGGGCGGGTACCCCAATCGATCGCATTCTTGGTTAGTGCCGGGATGGAATAGTTGTACTCCGGAGTTGCAATCAAAATGCCATCCGCTCGCCGGATCTTTTCCTTCCAAATCCTCACCGGTTCTGGCAGATCCCCTTCCAGGTCTCCGTTGTAGAAAGGGAGGGAAACCAAATCGAACCCCTCGACCTCTGCTTCCGCCGGAGCCAGAGCCACCATCTGTTGCAACAGCATCCGGTTGAACGATCCCCGGCGCAGGCTGCCGGCGAACGCCAGGATTCTCAGCTTATCTCTCATCCCAGGCTCCTATTCGACCACAGCCAGCACTTCTTCTATATCGGGCAATTGCGAAAGCGGATAGGTTTTCACCCACATTACATTACCCGATTCATCGATCCAGACGTTGGCCCGATAGGCAAAACCAGAGATTTCGCGAAACAATCCGTAGGCCTGGGCTACTTCCCCATGGGGCCAAAAGTCTGCCAGGAACTGGGTCCTGCTGATAGCCAGGGATTTCGCCCACGCTTTTTTGCAGGGAACCGAGTCGATGCTGACACCAAACGCCACAGCATTGGAACCGGAGAAGCGTTCGAAGCTAGCCTCCAACGATTTCATCTGATCGGCACAGACTCCCGTCCAAGCCAAAGGATGAAAAGAAAGTAGAACCTTTTTTCCTTTCAGATTTGAAAGGTGCACTTCCTGGTCGTCCTGGTCGTGCAGGATAAAATCTGGCACTGGGCTGCCTATGACGATCGGGTTTAAACTTTCCATCGTTTCCTCCTAGAGTAGATTTAAAGTATTTTAACAAGGGTGGCTATTGAGAAAATTTCCATGCTGCAGATGCCGAATGTTGCGTAATTTTGGAATAATATCCCGGTTGATTTGTGTTACTGTGTTTTAAAACGGAAGGAGGACTCAGTCGTCTTGAAAAGCATTAAGGGTTCGGAAACCGAAAAGAATCTCCTCAAGGCTTTTGCTGGGGAGTCCCAAGCACGAAATCGCTACACCTATTTCTCTTCAGTGGCTCGGAAGGAAGGATTTGAACAGATCAGCGGCATTTTTCAGGAAACCGCTGACAACGAGAAAGAACACGCTAAAGTCTTCTTTGATTTCCTCGATGGAGGCGAGGTGGTGATCGAGGCCGGTTATCCTGCTGGCAAGTTGGGAACCACCCTAGAAAACCTATTGGTGTCTGCGGCGGGGGAGCGTATGGAGTGGACCACACTCTATCAAGGTTTCGCCGAGAAAGCCAGAGAAGAGGGATTTACCGATGTCTATGCCGCATTCAAGCAGATTGCGGAAGTAGAGCAAAAACATGAGACCCGATACAACAAGCTGATCGCGAACGTACAACAAGGTACAGTTTTTGTAAAAGACAAAGTCGTCAAGTGGAAATGCCGCAATTGTGGGTACGTGCACGAAGGACCGGAAGCACCCTTGCTTTGTCCCGCATGCAAACACCCCCAAGCTTACTACGAAATATTTACAGAGCCCTATTAGTCGCACTACCTTCAAGTTAAAAAAGCCCACACAAGTGTGGGCTTTTTTAATTCATGCTATCGGGGATTGGGCCGCAGTTAATGATCGCGTTTCTGCAACCGAAAACTAAGAGTATATCGAGAGAATGGCAACCAGAAAGAATAGGAATAGCTGGCGAAAAACGACGAGAAGGGGTCAAGAACTAGAAGGAGACTTCCAGCACAGCCAACTCCGGCCTGCTGGAGAAACGCCCGTTCAGCCCGACTTCGCCCGCACCCTGGGTAATGAACACCGTTCCTTCTTGGCGAGGATAAAAACCTCGATCAAACCGATAGAACAAGTCCCGTAAAAAACGGGGGAATAATTGACCACCGTGGGTGTGACCGAATAACCAAAGGGCCTTTTTCAGGTAATCCTCGCATTGATCCAAGCCCAGCTGTCGCAGGTACCGCGGCTTGAACACACCCGGATTGTGGGCAAGGAAGATGAACGGTAGATTCGTGGGAACACCCTGGACGGTCTGGCGGAAATCGGCGCGACCGGACCAGAGATCATCGATGCCAGCCAGAACAAACCGCCCCCGAATCAACACATGTTCGTTGCGTAAGAGCTGCACTCCGTTGATACCCAGAGTAAACTCCAATGGTGCTGAAAGATTAGGGCCAGGGTATCCGTAATCGTGGTTTCCCAAAACAGCATAAACGCCATCCGTGGCGTGCAATTGCCGCAGAGGCTCAAAAGTGTCGCGCAGGTGGGCGTGCTCCATCTTGTAGAGAAAGTCTCCCCCGATCAGAATTAGATCGGGTTGTTCTGTATTTACCGCCTCTACGACGTGCTCCAACCAAGCTCTGCCTTTCAATTTTCCCAAGTGCAAATCGGCGAAAAAGGCAATGCGATAAGGCCGTTTCTGATCCTTGGCACCGGGCAGGCTCACCTCCACCCGTTCCACGTGCAAACACATAGTGCTGCGAACCAGGATCAGCAGAAAGGCGGATGTCAGGGAAAACGCAAGAGGGATCAGGCCAAACAATTCCAATCCAGAAGTTCCAAGCATTAAGAACGAGATGAAACAGAATAACAGCGCGAACGCGACGAGACCGTTCGCATGGACAACCCGACGAGGATTTTTCAAGTTGTTAGCTTCCAGGGCATTCTAGGTTTTTCCAACTCACTGGTGAAGGAGCTTACGCGGATCCCTTTCATTGGTCAACTGCTAACGGTTCCTTTCCGTTCCCGATCCCTTACAATAGCGAACATGGACGAATCAAGAGAGGTGGATTTTAATCAGGTTTTAGATCGACGCCACACCCAATCCTTGAAATGGGATGGCATGCAGATTCTCTTCCCGGTGACTGATCTATTGCCTATGTGGGTTGCGGATATGGATTTTGCTTCCCCTCCTTGCGTGCTGGAGGCTCTGCAACGAAAGGTCGCACACGGGGTGTTCGGTTATCCATTTCGCCCCTACTCCTTGCTTACCGCTGTCGCGAGTTGGTTAGGAAATCGTCATTGTTGGGCCATTGAGACAGAATGGTTGGTTTTCGCTCCAGGCGTGATGGCCAGCCTAGCAACGGCCCTGTTGGCCTACACCAAAGTAGGCGACCGGGTCTTGATCCAATCGCCGGTGTACTACCCCTTTTTTCAGGTGCTGAAACGCAACGGACGGATGGTGGTGGACAATTCACTCCGACTAGATGGAGAAGGTTATCGGATCGATTTTGCAGACCTAGATCAGAAACTACCGGGCGCATCGATGATGATCTTTTGCAGTCTGCACAATCCGGTAGGCCGCGTTTGGCGGAGTGAGGAATTAGTCGAGGTAGCTCGTCTGTGCGCCAAACACGATGTCCTCCTCTTCTCGGATGAAATTCATTGCGATCTTGTACTGTCGGGGAATCACCATATACCCACCGCCTCCCTGGCCGGAGCCGGTCACCGGATCATCACCTGCATGGCTCCCAGCAAGACTTTCAACCTAGCCGGGTTAAGCATATCCTTTTGCGTGATCCCGGACGCGGACCTCCGAGCGAAGTTCCGGCAAACCCTGCAGGCGCTTTTCCTGGATATGCCTAATTTACTAGGAATTGCAGCGGCAGAAGCGGCCTATCGCGATGGTGAGCAATGGCTGGATCAGTTGCTTTCCTACCTAGAAGGAAATCTGCACGCGATCAGGCTGTTTCTGGCAGAGCGCCTGCCCGGTGTTCAATTCATTCCGCCGGAAGCCACCTACCTCGCCTGGCTGGATTTCCGCCTTCTAGGGCAAAGCCAGCAGGAGCTCAACCAAAAACTGGTGGAAGCGAAAGTAGCCCTGGACGACGGAATGCTCTTTGGCCCGGGTGGCGAAGGATTTCAGCGATTGAACTTCGGGTGCCCCCTTACGCTCTTGCAGGAAGGCTTGCAACGAGTAGAGCAGGCTATGAAGGGTGCAATCTCGCGCTAACTGAGGCCCTTCCTTGGTTATTTCCCTATTCGGAGAAGGAACGAGATTTCTTAGAGTATTCCCAAGGCCGCGAGAGGAGCAAGGAACCTGGCAGAGATGAAGAAGATTGAACTCCCCTATGGGCGGGGAATTGTCGACCTAGACTTGGAAGAAGCGCAAGTCCTGGCGAGCTTGAAGCCACGCCAAGAGACAATATTGGGTGCATCCGCCATTACCAAAGCACTGGCAAATCCCATCGCACAGGAACCATTGGAGGAACTGCTGGGTAAGACAATGAAGGTTTCAATCCTTTGCAGCGACATCACCCGACCTGCTCCCACCCGACAGCTCATTCTTCCCCTTCTTCGACTTCTGGAGAAAGTTGGAATTCCCGATTCACAGATCACCCTGTTGTTTGCCTTGGGCACGCATCGCTACCAGTCGGATCAGGAAAAAACTGTGCTACTGGGGCCGGAAATCCTGCGACGGTATCGGACGATCAATAGCCCGGAAGATGGCTTTATTCGATTGGGCAACACACGCCGTGGTACCCAGGTCGAGCTGGCCCGGTCTGTCGTAGAAGCTGACTTGTGCTTGGCTACAGGCAATGTGGAGCTGCATTATTATGCAGGATATACAGGTGGAGCCAAGGCGATTTTTCCCGGTGCTGCTTCGCCGATTTCCATCTGTCAAAACCATGCTTTACTGCTAGAGCCCGGTGCTACTGCAGGCATCTCCAGCGGGAATCCGGTGCGAGAGGACCTAGAAGAGGCGGTGGATTTCCTTTCCCGCGTGTCCATCTTGAATGTGGTGCAGAATGAGCGGAAAGAAATCGTTGGCGCCGTATCCGGGGATTTTCGGGAAGCGCACCGACAGGCTTGCCGAATCGCCGATCGCTTGTATAAACTACCAATCCGTCAGCAGGCGGATATCGTGCTTGCCTCCGCGGGTGGTTTTCCCAAGGACCTTAACATGTATCAAGCACATAAAGCCTTGGAAAACGCCCATCAAGCCGTGAAACCCGGAGGGATCATTGTATTTCTTGCCGAATGCCCCGAGGGGATCGGCCATCCTGTTTTTACGCGCTGGCTGCAGGAGGCGGAAAGTCCTGCAGCTATTCTGGAAAGGTTTCACCGTGG
>Ga0315288_10001298_pt1 | contig 32184 bp, 21 predicted proteins | sample YL17G11_20_MG_FD_203454 | JGI IMG/M metagenome (GOLD analysis project Ga0315288, IMG submission 203454) | Sediment microbial communities from Yellowstone Lake, YNP, Wyoming, USA - YL17G11_20 | ecosystem: Environmental > Aquatic > Freshwater > Lake > Sediment | place: USA: Wyoming | collected...
CCGCCAAGCTTGGGGACACATTCAAGGCGCTGTCATCGGATGCGCTCCGCGGCAACTCGCAGGCGTTCGTCGACTCGGCGAAGCAGACGCTCGAGCCCTTGCGCGACGCGCTCAAGCGGTATGAGGAGTATCTCCACGCGATCGAGTCGGAACGGCAGCGGGCCTATGGCAGCCTCGACGCGCAGTTGAAGCAGCTCGCGACGACAGAGCAGCAGCTTCAGCGTGAAACCGGCAACCTCGTCAACGCCCTCCGCCGGCCGCAAGTTCGAGGACGGTGGGGGGAGATGACGCTGCGGCGGGCGGTGGAGCTTGCGGGGATGGTGGAGCATGTCGACTATGCGGAGCAGCCCTCGGTGGAGAGCGACGGCGGACGGCTGCGGCCGGACATGGTGGTGCGGTTGCCCGGCGGCCGGCAGGTGCTGGTGGACGCGAAGGTGTCGCTGGATGGATACCTGAGAGCGCTTGAGTGCAATGACGATGACTCCCGCAATGCGTGCCTGACACAGCACTGCCGGCAGATGAAAGACCACATCCAGGCGCTCTCGCAGAAGTCCTATTGGGGGCAGTTCGAGCCGACGCCCGAGTTCGTGGTGATGTTCGTGCCGGGCGAGTCGTTCCTCCAGGCGGCCTGTGCTGTGGACAGCGCGCTCATCGACCAGGCGATGGAGAGCCGCGTGGTGCCGGCCAGCCCGACGACGCTGGTGGCGCTGCTGCGGGCGGTGGCCTACGGGTGGCGGCACGAGCAGATGGAGGAGAACGCGCAGAAGATCAGCGACCTGGGGCGGCAGCTCTATGAGCGGATGAGGACATTCGCGGGGTACATGTCGATAGTGGGCAAGCGCCTCGACAGCGCGAGCGAGGCATACAACCAGGCGGTTGGTTCATTGGAGAGCCGGGTGTTGCCGACGGCACGGCGGTTCCAGGAGCTGGGCGCGGCGGCAGGCGCGGAGATCCCGGAACTGGAGCCTGCGGATACGAGGGCGAGGCGGCTCACCGCGCCGGAGGTAGGGGAGGGCGATAGCTGACGAGGTAGGGCGCCTCCAGCGGAAGGCGCGCCGTCAGTGTTCTTCGCCGTGTTCGTGGTCGTGGACGTCGGGGTTGCCGGCGAATTCGGCGGCAGGGCGGCCGGCCGAGATGGGGGACATGGTGCGGAGCCGCTCCACGATCGGGGGGAAAACCTCAAGAAAGCGGTCCACTTCCTCGACGGTGTTGCCGCGGCCGACGCTCAACCGCAATGATCCATGGGCGACGTCGTGCGGAAGGCCGATGGCGAGAAGGACGTGGGAGGCTTCCAGCGAGCCGGAGGTGCAGGCCGAGCCGGAGGAGGCGAAGATGCCCTCGAAGTCGAGGCTGAGCAGCATGGACTCGCCCTCGACGTAGCGCATGCAGAGGCTAGCGTTGTTCGGCAGCCGCTGGGTCGGATGGCCGGTCAGCATCGAGTCGGGGACGCGGGCGAGAGTGCCCTTGATGAGTCTGTCGCGAAGGGTCGAGTTGTGCTTGATCTCCCAGTCCATGTCCTGCGCGGCCAGGCGGCAGGCCTCGCCGAGGCCAACGATCCCGGGGACGTTCTCGGTGCTGGACCTGCGGCCGCGCTCGTGGCCGCCGCCGTGGATGAGGGGCGCGACGCGGACGCCCTTGCGCACGAAGAGCGCGCCGACGCCCTTGGGGCCGTAGAGCTTGTGCGCGGAGAGGGAGAGGAAGTCGATGTTCATGTCGCGCACGTTGACGGGGAGGTGGCCCACCGTCTGCACCGCGTCGGTGTGAAGAAGAACCCCTCGCTCCTTGCAGAGGGCGCCGATCTCCCTGATAGGTTGCACGGTGCCGATCTCGTTGTTGGCGTGCATGATCGAGACGAGGATGGTCTTATCGGTGATGGCGGCGCGGACATCGCCCGGGTCGACGAGGCCGGTCGAGTCGACGGGCAGGTAGGTGACCTTGAGGCCGCGCTTCTCGAGGAACTCGGCGGTATGGAGGACCGCGTGGTGCTCGATCGCCGAGGTGATGATGTGGTCGCCCTTCTTCTCATAGGCGATGCTCGTACCGATGAGCGCCTGGTTGTCGGCCTCGGTTCCGCTGCCGGTGAAGACGATCTCCTCCGGGAAGGCGCCCAGGAGTGACGCGACCTGCTCGCGGGCGGCATCCATGCCGGCGGCGGCCTCGCGGCCGGATGAGTGAAGGCTCGACGGGTTGCCCCACCTGTCCCGATAATAGGGCAGCATCGCCTCGATGACCTCGGGGCGGGCCGGGGTGGTGGCGGCGTGGTCGAAGTAGATGCCTTTCACTCGAGCCTCCTGAGCGCGATTGGGCACCTCACTATACCCAGCCCGCGGAGGCGGTGTCAAAGCTGGTTTGTTGCTTTCGCATACAGGGGCCCTGGGCAGGAGGCAAGCTCCTACCCAACACGCGGCGCGGGGGCGATGATCGCCGCGGGGAGGCCGACCTGGCGGCAGCGGCGAAATGGATGGATGAGGCACGGGAGGGAAGGAGTGCGCGCTCGGACGATGTTGGCGGTTGAGGTTGCGGCGGTCGGCGTGGCCGTCGGGTTGGCGCTGGCCGCGCGGGAGCTGGCGGAGCAGCACTACCTCGCGCAAGGCCTGTGGCGAACGGCGCTGTGGGAGGCGGCACGGGGCGCGGTCGGGGGTGTCTACGTGGGTCTCGCGGCCGGCCTGGCGCTGCTTGGGGTGATCTGGCTGTGGCAGCGGTCGGCGGGCGGGGAGGCGGCGCGGCCGCTCGACGAGTGGGGGCGGCGGTATGTGCCCTTCCTGATGTTCCTCACCGGGATCGCTGTGCTGCTGTCGCCGGAGAGCGGCGGGCACGGGGCGGGCGTACCATACCGAGTGCTCCTGCCGGCCAGCTATGGTGTGATGTGGTTTGCCCTGGCCGTCGCCAGCGCGACGGTGATGAAGCGGTCGGTTGCCGATCAGGCTGAGGCCTGGTTCAGAATCCGGTGGCTGTCAGCTGCGGGGCTTGGGTTCGTCGCCACATTCCTCCATATCTGGACCCTCGGCTTCAGGCCGATGTACCTGGGGCTGTTCAGCGCGGGAGCGCTGGTCGCGTGTGCGGTGCTGTACCGCGTGCTTGCGGCTCCGGCCCGGTTCGTGAACGACAAGGCAGGCGTGAGGGTCGCTCGCGTCCTCGCAGGACGTGTGGGTCGGGTGCTGATTCTGCTCGCGTTGGTGGCAGGGGCGGGGCTCGGGGTGGCGGGGACAACTGGGATGTCGCGAGCGCAAGCGAAGGCGCGGGCGCGAGGGCGGAACGTGATCCTGATCGGGATCGACACGCTGCGGGCGGATCGCACGAGCCTGGTGTCGCCGACGGAGCACGAGCGAGATCTCTCGCCGCACGTCCGGCGGCTGCTGGCCGGGCGAGGCCGCGTCTTCACAGGTGCGATCGCGCAATCGTCATGGACACTCCCGTCGTTCGCGTCGATGTTCACGGGGCTCTATCCGGAGCAGCATGGGGCGGAGCATCTGGACAGCACCCTCTCCGCGTCGCAGCTCACCCTTGCGGAGGTGCTGCGCGACGCCGGGTATCACACGATGAGTGTGGTGAGCTGCGAGTACCTCAACCGGGCCTCGGGGATGGGGCAGGGGTTCGATGCGCTGGATGAGTCACAGGTGCTCGGGCATCAGGCGATCACGTCGCAGCAGATCACCGACCGGGCGATCAGGCTGCTGGACTCGAATGGCGACCGGCCGTTCTTCCTGTTCGCGCACTACTTCGATCCGCATTTCTGCTACCGCTCCCACGAGGAGTACCCTTTCGGCAGCTGGTACGGCGGCTGGCTGCGAGACGCGGTGGAGAAGATGGATCAGAACGCGTTCTGCATGGCGATCGGGGCGCTGGGGCCGGCCTTCGCCGGCCAGAGCCGAGCGACGGCGGAGGACAGGAAGTTCCTGCGCGACATGTACGATGGGGAGATAGCGTACACGGAGTCGCAGGTCGGACGGCTGCTCGAGTACATCGACCGGAAGGGGCTCTGGGATTCGACCATGGTGATCTTTGTGGGGGACCACGGGGAGGAGTTGCTGGAGCGGAACTTCTCGGGGCACTCGACCACGTTGTACCAGGAGCAGATTCGCATGCCGCTTATGATCGCGGCGCCGGGGGTGACGCACTCAGTGGAGGCGGGGCCGGTGGAGCCGCGGGCGATCTTCGCCACGGTACGCGGGTTCCTCGGCCTGTCGCGCGCGCAGCGCGCGGCAGCGTCGCCAGCCAACCCCTTGCCGTTGGGGATTGGCGAGAGACACGAAGAGCGGCCGAGTCCGGTGCCGGTCCGGAGCTCGACGCGGCCGGTGGCGCAGGCGCCACGGCCGGGGGAGATCGTGGTGAAGTATGTGTGGCTGACGTGCGTCACGGACGGCCGGTGGAAGCTGATCAAGGACCATCTGCACGGTCGGGCGGCGCTGTTCGATCTCAAGCGCGACCCCTGGGAAACGGTTGATTGCTCGGCTGTCAATCCGCAGAGGAGAAGGGATCTTGAGCGGGCGTTGGATGAGCTGGATGCGCGGGTGAGCGGAACGGCCGCGGGGCCCCGGACGGAGGCGGACGAGGAGCAGCAGAGGCGGCTGAAGTCGTTAGGGTACCTGTAGGCGAGGGCGGGGCTGGGGCAGGAGCAAGCTCCTGCCGAACAGAGAAGGCGGCTGAGGTCGTTGCGGCATCTGTAGGCGCCGACCGTCGCGAGGCGAAGTACGGGGGATGACCGGAGACTCGAGCGAGGATGGGCTCTCATGCGAGCGTCGAGGTGTGTCGCCTCACTTGCCGCGATCGGTGCGGGTACGGGCCTGCTGCTCGCATGCCGGGAGGTTGTCCGGCAGGAGTACCTGGTCGAGGGTCTGCGGCGGACATCGGTCTGGGTGTCCTGTAGAGATGCCCTGACTGGCGCGGTGGTCGGCGGGGCGGCGTGCATTGGCGCGGCGGCACTGCTGTGGCTCTGGCGGATGCTAATCGAGCACAGCGCGAAGCGCGCCGGCGGGCGCGCGACGCCCGGCCGGTTCAGCGCGCGCGATCTCCCCTCCTGGGCGTTCGAGCTGAACGTGTTCCTCGCGGTGCTGACGGCGGGGGCCGCCCTCGCCATCCCGCAGGGTGCTCCCAGGGTGCTGGGCATTCCCTATCGCGAGCTGGTCTACTGCCTGGGCGCGCTCATGTGGATCGGCGGGACCGCGCTCGCGGCAGAGGCCGCCTACGCCGGGTCAGCGGAGGAGGCGGCCGAGCGATGGTTCGGGCTGAGGTGGGCGGCCGTCATCGAAGTGGTCTGCTCCATCGGCGTGCTTCATGGGATCGTCCACGCGCCGAGCTGGCCGGCGCTGATCGGTATCGTCGCCGGTGTGGTGGGCCTGTGCGCGGTGGCGTTCTCTGTGCTGCGCAGGTCGGCGCGCCCGTTGCACGACCGGACGGCTCCGGCATTCGGCCGCCTGGCCATGGGCCGAGCAGCAGGCGCGGCCAGCCTGGTCGTGCTGCTCGCAGTGGGGGGTCTCTGGGCGGTGAGCTGGTCGACAGCACAGAGAGCGCGGGCCGAGGCGCGGCATCGCAGTATCAACGTCATCCTCATCGCGGTTGACGCGCTGCGAGCGGATCGGGTGAGCCTGCTGTCGGCAAGCGAGAATAGGCGCGATCTCACGCCGAACCTGCGGAGGCTGCTCGCACCGCGGGCCACGATCTTCCGCGAAGCCATCGCCTCAGCGCCGTGGACGCTGCCGGCTTTCTCATCGATGTTCACCGGCCTCGATCCGAGAGAGCACGGGGCCGAATACCGGGGCAGCGTGCTCGCGCCGGAACGGCTGACACTGGCGGAGATCCTCCGCGAGTCAGGATATCGAACGCTGGCGGTGACGAGCGGGGCGTATGTGACGACGCTCGCCGGCATGCACCAGGGGTTCGAGCACTTCGACGACTCGCAAGCGCTTGGCCAGCGCACCATCAGTTCGGACAAGGTCACGGACAAGGCGATCAAACTGCTGCGCGCTCGAAACGATGAGCCGTTCTTCCTGTTCCTGCACTACTTCGATACCCACTGGGTCTACCAGCAGCATGAGGAGTACCCCTATGCGCGGGGCTATGAGGGATGGCTGCGCGATCCGGCCGCGCAGCTCAACCAGGAGGATTTCCGGCAGTTCCTCGGCATCGGAACGAGTGGCCTGGCGCGCCAACCGGTGGCCCCGGAGGACGTAGCCTTCCTCGCAGATCTCTACGATGGCGAGGTGGCGTATGTGGATCAGGAGATCGGGCGGCTGCTCGAGTTCGTGGGCGATGAGGACCTGTGGCGGAACACACTGGTGATATTCGTCGCCGATCATGGCGAAGAGCTGTTCGATCACGGAAATGTTGGCCACCAACTGACGCTCTTCCAGGAGTCGATCCACGTGCCGCTCGCGATCGCGCAGCCCTCGGCGGACTGTCAGGTAGTCGTGACACACCCGGTGGAAACGCGAGCGCTGTTCTCAACTGTGCTGGATGTCCTGGGACTGTCTCCGCCGGCGGGAAGGCCGGCGTCACTGCTATCGGGCGATGACCGGAGGCAGACGATGGCGCGGAGCGCGAACCACACGAAGGCATCCGGCGCGAACGGCGTCATGTTTCCGGAGCCGGTCGATGTGTGGTGGACGTCGCTGCAGGACGAACGGTGGAAGCTGATCAAGGAGCATCTGCGCGGTCGGAGCATGCTGTTCGACCTGGCGAGCGACCCAGGCGAGAGGCGCAACTGCGCGGCGGACAATCCACAGCAGAAGGAGCGGCTGGAGCGAGAGCTCGATCGGATGGATGTGGAGGTGTGCCGGCGGTCGCCCGGCCAACCCGCGCCCCAGGCGGGAGAGGAGCAGAAGCGGCGGCTGAAGTCGCTGGGGTACCTGTAGGCGGAGGAAACAGCTCTTTAGCCACAGATGAACGCGGATAGACGCGGATAGGAACGGCGGGCCGGCATATGCCTGCCCGCCGACCGGGATCGCCCCGAGGACGGGGCTCCCACAGGCAGGACGGCCCCAGATTCCGTCACATCTGCGCTCAGCACCAGCAAATCTGCCGCAGGGGCACAGCGGCGCGGGTTGCGATAGAGGATGCGGGGCGACGGGCGGGGAAAGACGGCGACGCGCCGGGCGTATGGGAATTGCCGGGAAGGGCGAGGAGGAGTAGCAGATGGGCAAGGCACGGAACCCATTTCATTGGCGAGGGACGGTCACCGATCAGGAAGCATTTGTGGGGCGCGAGCGCGAGCTGGCAAGCGTTTTCGCGCGGCTCCAGTCGCTCGGGTGTGTCTCGATGGTGGGGGACCGGCGGATCGGGAAGTCGTCGTTCGCCTACCAGGCATGCCACCGCGCGTTGCACCGCCTAGGGTCGGACTGCGCGGCGGTGTTCATCGATTTGCTGAGCTCCCGGCACCACACGTTGGACGGGCTGCTGGGAGCGATCGTGGAGGGGCTTGGGGCGACAATGGCCCCGCCGAAGGGCGACTCGGCGGCAGAGAAGCTGGCGGCCTTCGAGGAGGCAGTGCGAGCGCTGCGCAAGAGTGGCAAGCTGCCGATTGCTTTTCTGGACGAGTTTGAGGGGCTGGCCTCCCGGGTGGAGCAGTTCGGCGATGATCTGCTGGAATCGTGGCGGAGCCTCGGGAACGACGGCCAGATCGCCTTCGTCGCCACATCGGCGCGGCCGATGGAGGAGGTGACGAAGCAGTCGGACCTGACATCGAGCTTCTACAATATCTTCGCGCAGATGAAGCTCGGGGAGTTCACCGAAACGGAGGCGCGGCAATTCGCGCGGCATGCGATCAAGGTTGGCGGCCTCGATGTGGGAGATGATGTGTTCATCTTGCGAGTGGGCAAGCAGCATCCGCTGCGGCTGCAGGTGGCGGCGTGGCACCTGTTCGAGGCGCGCCAGGCCGGGGACGTGGATTTCGGCCGGTTGGTGGGGCAGGCGGAGGCCGAGATCGCGGGGATGATGAAGGGGTAGGGGCCCCTGGTGAGAGGGTGAAGGCGTGAGGGCAGAGGAGTCGCTGAGGGACCTTTATCGCGTCTTCTGTCAGCCGACGGCCCTTGCGGAGGAGACCCGAGGGTGGGGGTGGTGGAAGCGGCTGGGGTTCATGCTCCGCATGGCGCCGATGATGTTCGCCGCGCAGGCCGTCCTCGTCGGGATCATCACCCTTGCCGCCGCGCCCGCGCTGGGCGGTGTGGATCTGCTGCCGTGGCTGGAGCGGGCGGCCGAGGGGCTGGCGCTAGGGGTGCTGTGGGGTGTAGCCTGGAACGTCAGGATGGGAGTGGCGTGGGGGGTCGTGTGGGCCGTCGCCACGTGGGCGATGAGCCTGACCGGCTCCCCGCCGACGATGCTGCACCCACCCCCTCCGCTGCCGGCACCGACCGTTTTGCCGACGCTCCCAGCGGGATTGGTCGCCGCGGCACGGGCCGGCGCACCTCTTGGTTTCACCTTCGGGGTCGGGCTCGGGCTGTCGGTCGGCCCCGCTCGGGGCGCATGGTGGGGAGTTGCTCTTGCCATCCTCTTCGGTGTCGTGACGGGGGCTGAGGGCAGAGCGGGGGGCCTGCTGGCAGTGCTATCGCAGTTCCTGATCGGGTACTCGGCGCTGTTCGTGCTGCTGTCCAGCTTCCTCATCGGCTATTTCCGAATCGACTGGTATCCGGTCGATGTCGCCGCGACCCTCTGGCAGCGGGGGGCGGCTCGGCGCGACCCGAAGCAGGCGCGGCGAGTGCTGCAGAGATCGCCGATCTACTGGCGCGAGCCGATCTGGCTGCCACTGCTGGGCCTGAGGAGCTTCCTCGGGATAGTGGCCGAGGTCGATTACCGGGCAGCGGTCGAGGAGTGCATGTTCATCATCTCTCACCGGCCGACTCAGGGGCGGGTGGCGAGGGCGGCGCTCATGGAGCTGATGACCGCGCATCTCGGCCGGCTGGAGCAGGTGAGCAACATCGCGGCGGCGTCGGACGAACTGGGGCGGGCGCGGGCCGACGGGGTGCATATGCCCAGGCTGCTGGGCGAGGCGTTGGACGGGCTTCAGTCGCTGACCAGGGATGCCGAGCAGCATCTGACCGCGACGCTGCCGCACAACCGGCGACGGGCATTGGAGCGGCTGCGGGATGATGCGGGCAAGCTCGCGCGAGAGCTTGCGCTGGCCGGCGGGAGCGTGGCCGGCATGTGGGCGGGGGTGGCGAGCAAGTGGCAGGAGATCGCCGAGGGCAAGCTCGCCGAGATGGGGGAGGCGGACGAGGCAGCGGGCTACATCCACAATCCGTTCGTGTTCGGTCAGCCGATCGAGGAGACGGACACGAACCTGTTCGTGGGCCGCCGGGGGGTGGTGCGAGAGATCGAGGTGAGCCTGCTCGGCGCGGCACAGAAGCCAGCGCTGGTGCTGTGGGGGCCGCGCCGGATGGGCAAGACATCGGTGCTGCTGCAACTGCCGCGATTGCTCGGGCACGAGTTCGCGCCGGCGTTCATCGACGTGCAAGCGATGCAGGTGCGCGAGAGCGTGACCGCGTTCTTCCGGAGCCTGAGCGAGGCGACGGCGGTCGCGCTGCGCAGGCGGGGGTTGCAGGCGCAGCCGCTGTCTGCGGCGGAGCTGGAGGCCGGCCCGTTCAGCGTGTTCGCCGAATGGATGCGGCGGATCGAGAGGGAGCTTGGGAGCAAGCGCTATCTTCTTCTCTGCCTGGATGAGTTCGAGCGGCTGGAGACATCGATCAAAGAAGGGAAGCTGCCGAACGAGCTGATGGACCAGATCAGGCACATCATCCAGCATCATCCGCAAGTGGTGCTCCTCTTCGCGGGCTCACACCGGCCGGACGAGATGGAGCTGAACTGGCCGGACGTGCTGATCAGCACGAAGATGATCCACGTGAGCTACCTCAGCGACGAGGAGGCGAGGCAGCTCATCACGCAGCCGGTTCCTGCGTTCCCGGTGACGTATGAGCCGGGGAGCATCGAACGGATATTGGCGGTCACGCGGTGTCAGCCCTATCTGGTGCAAGCGGTGTGCTTCGAGCTGGTGAACCTCCTGAACGTGGCAGGACGGCGGGACGCGCGGGTGGCGGATGTGGCGGAGGCGGTCTCGCTGGCGCTCGATAGCACGCACCTGTACTTCGCGGAAATGTGGGCGCGGCTGAGCGAGCGGCAGCACGCGCTGCTGCAAGTGCTTGCAGGATCAACGGGGCAGGAGGCAAGCTCCTGCCCTGCGGGGCTGGCGGAGGCGATCGGCGCGCGGGTGGATCAGATGGAGGTGGAGCTGCGATCGCTGGAGAGCCGCAGCATTGCGGAGCGCTTCGGCGAGGAGCAGCGGTGGCGGCTGCAGGTGCCGATGGTGGGGGAGTGGGTGAAGAGGCGGAGGAGGTAGGCCGATGGGCTGCAGCCTGTTGGTGCTGACGGCCACGGCGTTCCGGCGACTTCGATGTCACCTGCCGGACTATGTAGAACCCCCTCCAGGTGTACCTGGAGGGGGTCTGACAAGTGCGACGGCCCTCTCCGTCGCAGTCCGTATGCCGAGCACCACTCAGGGCGACACGGTCACGTTCACGCTGGTGGTGCCGGCGACCCACGGGACCTGCCACTTACAGGTGGCGGTGACCACGAGGGTGATGATCTTCGGGCTCCCCGTGGTGTTCACCGGCGCCGTGTAGGTCGGGTTCCGGACGGTGGCCGAACTGAACGTGCCGCCGGCCCCCCCATCGCTCCAGTTCCAGGCCAATCCGCCGTGGCCGCTGCTGTCGGTGCCGGTTGCCAGAAGCGCAACCGCGCCACCCGAAGCTACGGTGCTGGGCGTGGCCGTTGCCGTCACGGTGACGGTATGGGTACCGACGCGTTGCACCGTCAGAGTTGTTGAGCCACTGGCGCTCTTGGGGCCAGCCCCATTGCAGGTGGCGGTGAGGGTGAGGGTAACTGTCCGACTTGCAGTGCCGTTGTTCACCGCCGCGATGTACGTTGGGCTCTGTGCGGCGGCCGACGGCTTGAACGTGCCACTCGCGCCTCCATCTGACCAAGACCACAAAGCGATGCCGTGGCCCGAACTGTCGACGGCAGAGCCACTAAGGGCGCTGCTCCCCCCGGAGGCAAGGGTGGTGGGGCTGCACGCCGCCGTCACCGCGACGGTATGGCTGGTGGCGGCGGGCTGCACCGTGAGAGTTGTCGAGCCGCTGGCGCTGATAGCGCCAGCCCCGTTGCAGGTGGCGGTGCAGGTGAGGATTACCGCACGGTTCGAGCCGCTCGTGTTGGCAGCGGCGGTGTAGGTCGGGTTCTGAACAGTGGCCGACGGGCTGAACGTGCCACCCGCACCACCGCTAGACCAAGACCACGAGGCGATACCGTGGCCCAAGGAGTCGACAGCTGAGGCGAACACGGTACTGGTCGCGCCCGAAGGGATGGTTGCCGGGCTGGCCGCAGCCGTCACCACGAGAGCATGAGTGGCGGACTGCACGGTCACAGGCACGTTGGTGGCGCCAGTGACCCAGGGGGACTGCCACTTGCAGGTCGCGGTCTCAGTAAGGGTGATGGGCATGGGGCTGCCGGAGGTGTTGACCGGCGCCGTGTAGCTCGGGTTCCGCGCGGTGGTCGAGCTGAACGTCCCGCCGGCCCCGTTATCGCTCCAAGCGTAGGCGAGCCCGCCATGCCCGGCGCTGTCGGTGGCGGTGGACGAGAGATTGGCTTTCCCGCCCGACGCGACTGTCGTAGGAGTCGCCGTTGCCGTCACGGTGACGGTGTGGCTCGACGACACGGATACCGGCGTCGACCTCGTGATTCCGGCCACGTTCCAGGCGCCGACGCGGTAACGATAGGTCGTGCCCGATACCGCGGTGGTGTCGTTGTGGCTCGTCGCGTTGGCAAGGGCCGTCCCGATCTGTGCGTAGGTGCCGCCGGTGATGCCGGTGGCCCGCTCGACGCGGAAGCCGATCTCATTTCCCGGGTTGCCCAGGGTGGAAACCGGCTGCCCCGTAGCGTAGTTGAACGGCGTCGGATCGGTCCAGGTGAGCCTGACCACGCCGCTTACCAGTTGTGCGCTCAGAACCGGCGCCGCCGGCGCCGTGCTCGGAACCTTGAAGACGAGCGGCCGCATCATGTCGTTCTCTTCATGGCCCAGCAGATGGCAGTGCCACACGTATTCCCAACCGAAGTTGGTCATCACGTTAGCGAGTTGGGCCACCCCTGGCAGGCCAGGCGGTGGCGGTACGGGTGTGAAGTTGGCCGTGGAACCCGCCGGCATCGTTGGGTCCAGCAGCCGGTTGCTGTCAGGAAGCCCGAAGGGGAGCTTCAGCGTTGATGCCTTCGGGCGAACTGCCACGATGATGTCCTCGAACGGGTTCGTCCTGATAGTCTCCTTCCAGCCCACCTCCTCCTCGTAGGGCGGCTTCAGGGTGTTGGTCCAGTCCACTCGGTTGATCACCTGCACGTTGAACAGGTGGAAGTGGAGCGCATGGGAGTCAACGCCCACGTGCATAAGGCGCCAGAGGATGGGCTGGTCCGGATCTACGGTCTCGGTCGGCGGGTCTATGTAGAAGGCCGCGCCGATAACCGGGCCGGCGCCCACAGTCGGCGCCAGAGCGCTTGGGGTCGAGCCAAGCACAGCGTTCATCCGTCCGAACTCCATGTCGAAGCCCTCGACAAGGTTCTTGCCATCTAGCACCAGGTCGCCGTTCAGCATGGCCCGGGCCACCGCGCCTGTGCCGCCGCCACCGGTCAGGTAGACGTAGGGAGCTTTGGTGTACCCGGAGCCCGGATTCGTGAGGGTGATGGCGCCAACGGAACCGAGTGTTATCTGCGCCGTGGCTGTCGCGCCTGTGCCGCCGCCACCCGTGATGGTGACCGTGGGAGCCAGCAGGTAATCCGAACCGGGGTTCGTGATTGTGATGACCGTGACGACGCCACCTGATACAGTTGCCGCGGCGGCAGCGCCCGTGCCGCCGCCACCGGCTATGGTCACGGTCGGAGCCGAAGTGTAGCCGCTGCCAGCCGTTACCAGCGTCATGCCGGTGACGCCGTTGAGCGAGGCCGTCGCCGCCGCGCCGGCGCCCCCGCCGCCATAGAAACTGACGGCAGGTGGCGTCGTGTAACCGAAGCCAGGCAGCTCTGTCATGACCCGTGCAACGGACTGAGTCGCGCCGGTCACATTCAACGTCTCGTCAATGGCGTTGACAAAGCTATCAGGGTACGTGGTTCCGTAGGCGGCATTGAATGCCGACTCGCGCACGACGGGCGCGTCCTGGGCCACCGCGAAGGCCTTCGGCAGAGCGGTCTGCAGCGCGGCCACGTTGTAGGGAGTCGATGGGACTCCCTTGATCCGGATCTGCAGAATGGTCCGGGTGTTGGGGCCGAAGCCGATCGGGGTTGAGGGTGCTCCGCCGATCGCGGTCTGATCCGGATCGTCCGTGAAGTAGTCGTAACGCGTGTCGTACAACGGCATGGGGGCGGGGGCATCATTGTAGAGAATGAGCGTGTCCCCGTCCCTGTACGACGACAGGTCCACCACGACGTCCGCGCGCACCGCCGGAGGCAAAAGGAGCGACTTGCTGGTGACACCTCCGAAGGTGACGCTTCTCCGGTTATAGTCGAAATCCACCGGCTGCGCTGGTATCACCGCAGCCTTGGCAAGTAAGCCACACTCGTTGCCAATCTGGATCATGCTCGGACCCGCCAAGGTCGGATCGGGCACTCCGCCATCCCTGCCATCCACTGGCCAGGTCGGATAGGCCGGGTTTGGGCTCGCGGGCACCATGCGGATTTCTGTGGGGTGGACCGGGTCAGCCTTATAGAACTGCAAGTTCAGCATTCGGTCGTTGCACGCGTTCAGGATGCGGAAGCGGACCGCCGTCGGCGGCAGCTCCAGGTAGGGAAATGCCTGCCCATTGATGACCATGGTGTCCATGAAGGCCTCAGGGACGGCCGTCGGGCTCGGCAGAGTGTTGTCCAGCACGGTCATCGGCGGTATCATCCATGGAGCGTAGTCCCACCTGCCCATGTCGTTGAACCCGCTCGGGTCATAGGGGTTCTCGTTTGGAAGATACTCGTGGGGGAACCAGAGGTTCCCGCCGGTGCTCCCGGGCAGATTGGCGTACCAGAGAGGATCCGTCGCCGCGGTCGGGTCGGTCGGCGCATAGGTCCCTGGGAAGCCCGCGCCGGGGGGCGTGGTGGCATCGTTCACGAAGGTCTTGTCCTGGATGATCAGCGGGATTCCATAGCGGTACAGCCCTCCCAGGTTAGGGAGGATCTGCCTGGCTGCCGGATTGCCCCCTGAGTAGTTGGTGCCCGAGATCAAGTCTTCCTCGACCTGGTCGGTCAGCAGATAGCCTGCGGCCTCACCTGCATAGACATTCAAGCGAGTGATCCCGTAGGCATGGTCATGGTAGAACATCAGCCGGGCGCTCTGCTGGTTGGTCCAGTAGAAGGTCAGCGACCCCGGACCAGGGTCCGGCATGTCCGGGACGTTGCTGACACTCACGCCTCGCGGGTACTGGGTGATCTCTCCTGCTGGAGTAGTCCATTGGTGCGGTGTCCCGTCGCTGATCCACGGAGTCAGGCCGCCATGCAGATGCAGCGTGGCCCGGTTCTGCGTGAAGCTCTCCTTCATCCCGGGCATGCCCGGCATGTCCAAGGGCCCCATCCCCGCGCCCATGATCGTGGTGTCCACCGGCAGGAAGAGGTTCCCGCCGGCGCCCGTGGGAAGGAAGTTCGTGAACTTCACGCGCACCGGCCGGTTCTTCCGGGCGAGGATCACAGGCCCCAGGTAATGGGGCACGGGGTCCCCTCCATTGAGCTGCACGTAAGCCCGCAGCTTCGTCGGGGGAAGGTCCGAGTGCATCTTCTGGGTGTACTCGACCAGCCCGATCTCGTAGTAGTCGGATCCCGCATAGGTGGTGGTATCGGGAACGGCCACTGGAATGTACTGCCCGAGGTTGTTCGCCGCGCCAGCCCCGAGACCAGGCAGTGAGTCAACGAACTTCCTTATGCTCGGGCTGTTGGCGTAATTGGGCAGTGTGATGTCAACCGCGGGGTTGATCCCTGTTGGGGTCGCCGCCGCAGCACGTACCCCGACGGCTGCTGCAGTTACCTGTCTGGGCGCCGCAGGTGGCGGAGGCTCCCGCCCCTCCAGCCGCGCGTTAAGCCGCTCGTTGGCCTCCTGCCTGCGCTGGAGCGCCGTCTTCTGGGTCTCCTGGTGCATTGACTGGAGGTCTGCTTGCGACTGCGCGCTATGTCCGGTTGCCAGCGACAGCGCAACCCCTGCAACGGCAAGTAACACGATTCTCATCACTCTGTATCTGTACACTCTCACACTCCTCTGCATCTCGACCGGCTACGGTCCACGTCTGATCTCCTGTCTGCGCTGGGTCGGGGCTGGTGAGTGCGTTGGGAGAAGCTGGCTGCACCGGCCGCCTCCTCATCACGTCTCCCGCGTCCCGACCACGCCTCAAGTCTCCGCTCGGTCGCCACCGGCTGACCGTGCCCTCTTGCGTTTCCCGCCACCCTCCTTTCCTGTCGCCAGGGGTCCAGGAAGGCCCGGAAGCGCCCTGGCCCCGCCCACGTGCTCCGTGGTGCGAACTCGTGCACAGCACGCACCACGACGAACATGGTACAGCCGTGGCACAGCGTCCCAGGCACTCCATCTTGTGCTGTCTTGGTGACGAATCGCCCGCGCGTCGTGCGAACTTCACAAGCATTATCCGATGATTGGACCTCGCCGGCGCGGGCCTACTCAGCACGGCGATTCGGCCGCGGCGTTGGGAAGGTGGTACATCTCCGGTTCCAGGGCAGGGATTGCCGGGGGAGAATCCAGGGCGGTGAGGGATATCGAATGGAGATGCCGCGCGGAGACGCGCTCCGGATCAGTGACAGTGGCGACTGCAGATGCCGATGGTGGGGGAGTGGGCGAAGAGGCGGCGAAGGTAGGCCGACGGACGTTCACCGCACAGGCGCTGAGGGCGTTCAGCAACCGCAGAGGGAACCGGCCGGCGGGGATGCGGAGACATCCCCGCCGCACACGATGGCAACGATGTGGGAGAGGCGGGTCGCCTGAGAAGCTCACAGCCCCTGCAGAAGAGTGTGGTATGGAGGAACGGCCGCAAGCTGCAAGCTCGCGCCACTGACGTGGAGATGGAGGAAGATGTGACGACGGATCGGGATTGTGATTGGAGGACGCAGTTTGCGCCGGGTCAGGTGATCCAGCGGGTGAGGCCAAAGGAGAGCTTCGCGTACCTGGGCAATCCGCACAAGGGGACGACGACATTCCAGCGGTTCAACGGCGATCCACTGTACCCGGGGACGAGCTGGGACGACAGGGGCGCGCCGACGGAGTACAAGCCGTTCGACGGGAACCTGACGAACCCGCAGTACCCGGATACGACGATCGCGTATCTGCGATGGCGCTGGTCGGCGATCGAGCCGGAGAAGGGCCGGTATCGCTGGGAGATCATCGACGGCGCGCTGGAGGCGGCGCGGGTGCGCGGGCAGACGCTGCAGGTGCGGATGATGCCGTACGCGGGGGACGATCTGCCGCAGTGGTTCTGGGACCTGGGCGGGGTCAGGCAGGCGAAGCCGACGTCCTACCGGTTTTGCGAGCCGGATATCAACCACCCGCTCTACGTCAAGCACTGGACGGAGTTCATCCGGGCATTCGGGGAGCGGTATGACGGCCACCCCGACCTGGAGAGCTTCGATGTTGCGTCCGGCGGGCCGTGGGGCGAGATGGGCGGGAATGTGAACCGCGAGACAGCCGCCAAGATCGTCGACGTGTACCTGCGGAGCTTCAGGAAGACGCAGCTCGTCTCGATGCTCGGAACTCACGGATGCGCGTATGCGGCGACAAAGACGAATCGGCGGATCGGTTGGCGGGCGGACTGCTACGGCGACATGCGATTCGAAGCCGAAGGGGCGGCGCCGGCCCCTCGACTTGGCTCGGGGCAGGCCGGCCAGCGGTGGTGCCACATGTACGACGCCTACCCGAAGGAGATCTTCACCGACGGGGTGCAAGAGGCATGGAAGCGAGCGCCTGTTACTCTGGAGACATGTTGGACGGTCGGCCACTGGTATGAGAAGGGATGGGATATAGACTGGATTCTCGAGCAGGGCTACAGGTACCACCTTTCGGTGTTCATGCCGAAGTCGAGCTACATCCCGGAGGCGTGGACGCGGAAGATCGAGGAGTTCAACCGGCGGATGGGCTACCGGTATGTGCTCAGACAGATGCTGCTGCCGCGGGAGGTGAGGGCGGGGCGGCCGATCAAGGTCGAGGTGTGGATCGACAATGTGGGGTGCGCGCCGATCTACCGCCCGTACCGGTTCGCCTACCGGTTCCGGCAGAACGGGCGGGAGGAGGTGGTGCGCTCGAAGCAGGACATCCGAACGTGGCTCCCTGGTTACATGTTCTTCTCTGAGCGGGTAGCGGCGCCGGCGTGGCTGGTGGCAGGCGGCGCGAAGGTAGATGTGGGGATTGTTCAGGACAAACGGCCTGGGCAGGAGCAAGCTCCCGCCGAACGGACGTCCGACAGGCCGAGGGTGAAGCTGGCGATCGGCAATGTGAGGGAGGATTGGTGGCATCCGATGGCGCTGGTGGGGGTGGTGTAGGGGACAGATGCACGACATGCCGCCGATGGACGCAGATCAGCGCGCATGAACGCCGATGGCAGGAGCGGCTAAGTCGGCGGAGCCGACCGCCGTGGCGGCACAAAGGGCCTAGCCACTGCCGCTCCTGCCCAACTGGAGGGGACCGGCCTCTCGACCGCGCTCAGGGCAAGCAGGAATGTCGCTCCTACGGGTCTCGGCGCGGGCGGAGTGTGGTGAGAGCGGCGACGAAGAGGGGGAGGCCGTATTCGGCGACAGTGACCCACCAGATCTCACGGTGGTGCCCGGCGAAGTCGTGGGCGTAGAACCCGAAGATCGTGCCCGTCAGAACGAGCCATGGGGCGTTAGGGCTGAGGCACAGCCAGGGCAGCGTCCACGCGAGGTACCACGGGTAAACGGGTGGGCTGAGCAGGAAAAAGCCGATCATGGCGAGGAGCGTGAGCCGCGCCATCAGCGCTCTGTTCTCGGGCGCAGCGCTCGCCTTCTTCACGAGCACGACCACCCAGATGACTGTCGCCGAGAGGCAGATGACGCGGGCGATCGTGTCGTGATGTGGTGAGACTCGTGACAGCGCCAGGTTGACGAGCGCGAACACGCTCGAGTTGCCTTTCCACTGGCCCGCGTACATCGACGCGCCGCGGAAGAGGCCGAGCCCCGCTGATGCGAACGGCGCGTAGAGAAGCGCGGCGGTCGCTGTCATCGAGAGAAGGAAGGTGCCGCGCCGGGGGCGGGCCGCGAGGAACATGAACGGCGCGGCCAGCACCGCGTAGCCCTTGGCGAGGATGCTCGCCGCGAGGGCCGCGCCGGAAAGCGCGAAGCCGGCGCGGGCAGGAGTCAGAAGCAGCCTCGCTGCAAGCACCATGAGGAAGATCCCGAGGCTGTCGAGATGGCCGCGTGCGACGACTTCGCAGACGGCGAGTGGGTGCCAGGCGTAGAGGATCACCCAGGAGCGCGGCAGCTTCATGGGACCGAGGATGCTGACCAGCAGCAGGACCGTCCCGATGTCGAACAGCGCGAGCACGAGCTTGAGGACGATGATCGGGTTGCCGGGGAGGAGGCCTGCAGCCGCGAACACGTACTGCGCGACCGGCGGGTAGGCGGCGGGCACCGACTTGAACGGCACCAGCGTCCAGACCCAATCGCGGAGGCGCTGGAGCCGGGGCGAATCGGGCGGATCGGCGTAGGGGTTCATGCCGGCGCGCACGACTCGCCCCTCCCAGAGGTAGCGGTAGATATCGGAGGTCGTGGCCGGCCGGACCGGTGCGACTGCGAGACGCAGGCCTATGCCGAGAATCAGGATCGGCCAGACGAGACGGGGCGACAGCTCCGGGCGGGCGCGCCACGCGGCAAGCACCGCCAGCAGGAACACTGCGAACGCGCCAAGGAACAGCCAGAGCATGCGGGCGCGCATGGCGAGCGTCCGGTCGGTGTGAGCGAAAGCCCAGCAGAGAAGACACAGCGCCGCGCCCGTCAGCGCGAGCGCCGACCAGACAACCGCGTCGGGCACATGTGAGTGCACGTTGCCCGCGTTGCGCGAGTCCATAGGCCCCCCGGTTTCTCTGAGCGGCGCGTGAAGGGCGGGAGCTTGCCTTCTGCCCTACATCGGCTTTCGGCGGCACGGCCCAAGGCCCCTGCGCTATCGGGCATGGGCCCGTGGCGAGAGGACTGGGCTTCCCCGCCCACGAAGGTGTGCTCCATCGAGCCAAATGACAGGATGGGTGATGAACACAGACATCAGAGTGGTGAACGTTGAGGCATTTCAGGTCCGCGCGGTGGGCCGGACGCCGCTGAGCTTCGGGTCCGTCGTCGTCCAGGAACTGCCGATCGGCTACGCGCGGGCAACGGTAGAGAATCGCGCCGGGCAGGTGGCCACCGGGTGGGGGGCGATGTTCCTGATGCACCTATGGTCGTGGCCGGTGGCGCGAGCGTCGGCCGAGGCGCGAGGCAAGGTGATCTGCGAGCTGTTCGATGTCTATGCCCGCATCGTCTGCGAGTCCGGCGCGTTCGGCCATCCGGTTCAGCTCTTCGTGGAGAGCGAGGACCAGCTTCGCGCCGCCAATCGCCGGATCAGCGCGAAGCACACGCCCGGTGAGGAGATGCCCTTCCTCGGAGCGCTGGTTGGCGCGAGCCCTATCGACCATGCCATTCACGATGCCTTCGGCAATGTGAACGGGATCGACTCGTACCGCGGGTATGGGCCGGGGTGGATGCCCGATGTGTCCACCTTCCTCGGCAAGGAGTTCGCCGGCGTGTATCCCTCGCAGTTCCTGCGCCAGGACTACCTGCCCGTGGTTCCTATCTTCCACCTTGTGGGCGGCCTCGACTTCCTGACCAGGGGCGAGGTAACGGGGGACCCGCCACACGACCGGCGGGCAAGCCTGCCTGATGACGGCGTCCCGAACTCGCTCGACCACTGGATCGAGCGCGATGGCGTCTTCTGCCTCAAGGTGAAGCTCCATGCGCGCGACCTGGACTGGGATCTGGCGCGGACGATTGCGGTGGCGCGCATCTACGACGACGTGCGCTCGGGGGCCCGCCGCGACCTGCCGGAGCGGCCCTTCCTCACGTGTGACTTCAACGAGCAGTGCGAGTCACCTGAGTATGTGGTCGAGTTCCTGCGGCGGCTGGCGGAGATGGCGCCGCAGGTATACCGTGACATGCTCTACGTGGAGCAACCGGTCCATCGCGATCTGGAGGCCCATCCCTGGGACATGCGGGGCGCGTCGGCGCTGAAGCCCATTCTCGTAGACGAGAGCCTCACGTCGGTTGCGGACATGCGGCGGGCGATGGAGCTTGGGTGGTCGGGCATCGCGCTGAAGAGCTGCAAGTGCCTGTCGTCCGATCTGATACTGCTCTGCGCGGCGGAACTGGCGGGTGTGCCGTACGCGATCCAGGACCTGACGTGTCCATCAATCGCCCTCATCGAGAGCGTCGGGCTCGCTGGCAGGATCCACACGATCAAGGGCGTCGAGGCGAACTCGCGGCAGTTCTACCCCGAGGTGAATGAACTCGTTGCCGGCGCTCACCCCGGGCTGTTCCACGTGAGGGACGGGTATGCTCGCACCAGCTCTCTCACGGGAACCGGCCTCGGCATGAACATCGACAGAGTGCCGGGCTTCGCTAACACGATCGAGCAGGCGGACCGCGCCTACCGCGAGGCCCAGCCCAAGTGATAAGGAGACACCCAGTGAAGCGCGCCATCATGCTGCTGCCCGCGGACAGCCGGGATCGAATCTACAGTGCCGGAACCATCTCGGAGATCAGACAGCTTGTCGACTTCAGCGACTGCACGGGTCTGCTCGGTGATCTCAAGGCGCTCCGCCCAACGCTGGCCGAGACGGAGATCATCCTCTCCGGTTGGGGGATGACGAAGCTGGACAAGGAGTTCCTCGACGCTGCCCCGAGGCTGAAGGCGGTGCTCTATGGCGCGGGCTCGGTGCGCGGATTCCTTACGGACGAGTTCTGGCAGCGGGGGATCTTGCTGACCAGCACCTGGGTGGCGAACGGAATCCCGGTGGCGGAGTACACCATCGCGGTGATCGTGATCGGGATGAAGCAGGCGCTCCAGTCGTCGCGGCTCACCTGCCGGGAGCGCCGGTTCACCCAGCCGCCGGGCATTCGAGGGCTGTACGGTGCGAACATCGGGATCATCGGCGCGGGCATGGTGGGCTCGGATGTGCTCGAAAAGCTCAAGGGCTATGATGTGAAGACGTTCTGCTACGATCCGTTTCTGTCGGCCGAGCGGGCGCGGCAACTCGGCACGACACCGATGAGCCTCGATGACATCTTCAAGACGTGCGACTGCGTCACGCTGCATGCGGCCAACATCCCCTCCACGAAGGGCATGATCACCGGGGAGCACTTCCGGAGCATGAAGGAGGGTGCGGTGTTCATCAACACCGCGCGCGGGGCTATCATCCGGGAGACGGAGATGATCGAGGTGCTCAAGGAGGGGCGGATCTTCGCCTTCATCGATGTGACGGATCCCGAGCCGCCCGCTCCTGACAACGCGCTCTTCACGCTGCCGAACGTCTTCCTGACGCCTCACATGGCCGGAGCGTGCGGGATGGAGGTCTACCGGCAGGGCGAGTTCGTACTCGAGGAGCTGCGGCGCTTCGTGAAGGGCGAGCCCCCGCGCTACCCGGTGACGCAGGAGATGATGGCCTGGATGGCCTAGCCGGGCTTCACCTCGACCAGGATCTTGGTGAATGCCTGGGGCGAGGCGCTCCAGTCGGCGAAGGCCTGCGCGGCCGTCTCGAAGGGCACGACGCGGGTGATGAGGTCGGTGAAGGGCAGCGTGCGCTCTTCCAGCGTGGCGATGACTGATGCGAACTCGCCGAGGGCGTTGCGCGAGCCGAGCAGGTCGAGCTCCTTGCCGATGACGAGGCGCGTGTCGATGCTCGCCGGCTCCTTCGCGTAGCCGATGACGACAACGCGCCCGGCGACGCTGACGGAATCGAGCGCGAGCCGCCAAGTGGCAGGCATGCCTACGGCCTCGATGGCGACCGATACCCCTTCGGAGTTGGTGATCGCGGCGACGCGGGCAGCGGGATCGTCGTTCGCGCTGTTCACAGTATGCTGCGCACCGAGCTTGGCGGCGAGCGCGAGCTTTGCCTCATCGATGTCCGCTGCCATGACCGTTGCGCCGGCCCGCGCCGCCGCGGCGATGGCGCCCAGGCCCACTGCCCCGCATCCGATCACCAGAACAGTATCACCATCGCGCACTCGACCCCGCGTCACCGCATGGCTGCCGACGCTGAGGGGCTCCACGAGCGCGAGCTCGTCCATCGAGAGCGAGTCGCTGGCGTAGACCTTGCTGTGATGAATGGCGATGCGCTCGGTGAGCGCACCGTCTCGCTGGACACCGAGCGTCTGGTTGAGCCGGCAGGTGTTCGTCCGTCCGGCCCGGCAGGCCGGACACGCGCCGCACTCGGAATAGGGGGAGACGGTGACGCGGACGCCGGCCCTGACGCGCTTCGGGACCGCTGCGCCCACGGCTGCCACAACGCCGCCGACCTCGTGACCGGGGATGCGCGGGTAGGTGACCATCGCGGAAAGACCGCGATAGGCGAGGAGATCGCTGCCGCAGAGGCCGACATAGCCGACCTCGACCAGCACGTCGTCCGGGCCGAGCGCGGGCTCAGGGATGTCGACGATCTCAATACGCCCGGGCTGGGGCAGCGAGATCCCCTTCATGCGAGCAGGTCCTGGGCCAGGATGCGCTCCGCGACCTCCATCGTCCTGATCGCGTCGCCGAAGTGCGAGCCGGGCTGCTTGCCCGACCTGACCGCGTCGATGAACTCGCGGTGCTTGGCCTGGAACCCGCCGTAGACGAACAGCTCATTGCTGCCCGCGACCTCCCGGGTGTCGTACTCGACGCCCTTGGTGTCGCCGTCAGCGTAGAGGTGACCCTTGCCCTCGTGCTCGGCCTCGGCGCAGATGCCGGGGGCGTGCATCTCGACGCGGAAGATGCGGCGGCCGCTGCTCCAGCTCGTTGTGAACAGGCCTGTCGCGCCGTTGTCGAAGTGCACCAGCGCGGTGATGAAGTTGATGTCCGGCACGAGCACGCGCTTCGCCAGGCTCTCGATCTTCACCACCTCGCCGCCGCACATCCAGCGGAGGGTGTCGATGGCGTGGATGCCGTCATCTATCATGCGGTCACGGGCCGCGAGATAGGGTTTGATCTCACGCTTATAAAACTGACAGACCGCATGCACGATCGGGCCGCGCTTCAGGCATTCCTCGCGCAGCATCACCACCATCGGGCAGCTCCGCCGCTGGAAGCTCACCTGAGTAATGCAGCCGTGCTCCTCAGCCAGCCTGGCAAGGACGCGCGCCTGGTGCATGGTGATGCCCAGCGGCTTCTCGATGTAGAGGTGCCGGCCCTGCTGCAGACACCAGACCCAGATGTCATACATGATGTGCGGCTGGCCGATCGCGTAGACCGCGTCGGGAGCGACCTCTTCGATCATCTTGCGGTAGTCGCCGTATCGCTTGTCGACGCGGTACTTGTCCGCGGTGGAGTTGAGCCGCTGGTGGTCGAGATCGCAGATCGCCGCAATCTCGACATCCGCCAAGGAGGCGAGCGACGGGTAGTGGACATAGTTCGCCATGTCGCCCGCGCCGATGATCGCGACACGGACCATCCGCTTCCGCGTGCCCCGTTTCGCGCCGGCAGGTCTGGATCTCATCGCTCGCCTCATAGAAAGCTCGACTTGGCGAACGCGATGTCTTCCGCGATCAGCCGGTTGACCGATGGCTCGTCGCTGTACTCCGCGGTCAGACAGAGGACGCCGCGGTAATCGCGGCGCTTGAGTTCGGTGGCGACCCGCGGCCATGAAGCAAGCCCCTGCCTCCCGGTGGTCCAGAAGATCCGCCATTTGGCGACCTCGGCCTCGGGCCCGTTCGTCCGCTGCCAAATCGCGTTCTTCAGGTTCACCATGCAGAGGTGCGACCAGAGGATGTCGGCGGACAGCTCCGGCTCTTCGCCACTCAGTGCGCAATGGGCCGGGTCCCAGACTGCGGCCACATGCCTGGGGTCGAAGCGCTCCATCAGGTGCAGAAGGCCGGCCGCGCTGCTGACCCACTCGTTGCAGTGGTTCTGGACGCCGATCTGCACCCCGTACCTGTCGAGCACGGGGACGAGGGCCTCGTACTCGGCCTGAGTCCTGGCCTCCGTCGCCAGATAGCCATCCTCATCGATGTGGACCATCACGCGGATCGTCGGCACGCCGGCCTCGGCGCAGGCGGCGATGGTCTTCTCATCGGTCGGCCCGGCGACACTGGCGATCGCCACTCCGCAATCGGCGAGCTGCTTGGCCGCCTTTGGCAGGTCGCGCGCCACATTCTCCGGCAGGACCTGGTAGCCGGGCCGCACGGGAAGCTCGATTGCGTCGAATCCCAGACCTTTCACAAACGCGCCGAGCTCGGGGATTGGCGTCTTCCACGGCTTCGTGAATACCGAGAAGGTCACGTCCTCACTTGCGCTTGCCATCATTGCCTTTCCTTCGGGCCGGTTGCCCTTTCGCCGAATACGTGAGCGTGCGGCCACCCTCCTGCTTCTTCCAGGCGATTCCTGGCGGCAGACAACCGGAATGGGGGATTGCTTGTTCGCCACTGCCGCGGGGAGTACACTGCATACATGGTGAAGAGACATCTCCCCTGGCTCGTGGTGACCGCCGTGGCGCTGGCGGCCGCAGCCGTTCCCAGGCTGCGCGACGAGGCGCGATTCCAGTGGGTGATGTTGCCGCGACACATCGAACCCGCGCTGCAGCGCGCGACCGTCGCTCCCCGGCCCGATCCGATCATGAATTGGGTCAATTCCTATCGGGAGCGGTGCATGCAGTATGTCCAGGATCACCACCCGGACGACGCGGAAATGCTCATGGCTGCGGGAATGCTCGCACCCGACCGCGTGGCCGGCATCGGGCTGCTCGAGCGCGCGGCGGACCTGAACCCCAACCCGGTCAGCCTGAGCGCGTATGTGGACGGCCTGCTCGATCAGGGGCCGTACTACGAGACGCCTGCGACACTGGGCATCGACCCGCAATGGCCCGAGCAGGTAGCGGCGGCGAAGGGAGCGATCGCGAAGCAGCGCGTCCCGCCAACGATCTCGAAGAGGGAGGCGGCTCCGCTACTGGCGGCGCTCGCTCGCTGGCAGCGGGCCGATCCCGGCAACGCCCTCCCGGTGGCGATCGAAGTCTGGTGCCAGAACGGGCTGGGGGAACGCGAGAAGGCGATTGCTCGCTGGCAGCAGGCCGCGCGGCTCCCTGAGGTCAACGCCTACACCAGCGAGAGGGTTGCGTCCGTGCGCAAGCTGCTGGTGCGGATGGGGCTGCCTCTTCCGGAGGCCATCGTCGGCTGTCAGAGCATCGGCACGTTCCCGTCGCTCAGCGCCCTGAACGTCTCGGCGCGCATTGCCTATCACGAGGGACGCCGTGCTCAACTCGAGGGGCGGCCCGAAGACGCCTTGCGCTGCTGGCAGGCGACGGTCGACCTCGGCCGGCGCGCCCAGGCGTGCGCCGACCTTCTGGACGAGTTCCGGTTCGGGGTCGATGTGGAAGCGTTCGGAGCCGCGCCTGCCTGGCGCTGGTTCCCAGACTCAGCGACAGGCGCTCAGGGCGGCGGGGTGATGCAGGGCCGCTTTTTCTACGGGCCGCAGCACGCGTTCTACCGGACCCACGTCGGCGAGCGAGGCGACGCGGGGCTCCGCGAGGGGCTGGTGGCCGCCAAGACGCGCACGATGCTGCTGCAGCAATACTCGGAGATGGTGACGGAACCGCAGTGGTACACGCGCGCGGGGGAGCTGCTTGTCTTCGGCCAGCTGGCGGGGGGTTTCCTGATCGTCGCCGGCGTCATGCTTGCATTCGCGACGTGGGCGCGGCGGCGGGGCGACCCGCCCGGACCCGCTCTCAGAGCACCGTGGCTGCTCCTCACCTCATTGCCGGCCGTCTTCGTCTTGGCGGCGGCAGCCGGCCTCACTGTCGCGTTCTCGCGCGATTGCCCGGGGTCTCCGTTGCGTGTGCCACGCGGGCAGGACCTGCTGCTTGGCGTGGCCCTTTCGGCGGTGACGGCACTGGTAGTGCCGGCCATCCCGGCGCTCTTTGCTCGCAGGGCCGGCATCCGGCGGGCGCGGGCCTGGCTCGACTCTCTGCGGGCAGGCCTGCCGGTCGCGATCGTGGTCTGCGCGGCGCTGTACCTGGGCCTCAGCCTGGGCGCGATGCAGCTCCGGCAGAACTGGGTAGAGCAGAACGTTCACCCCATGAGTGAGATGGAGCGGGCCCGCAGGGCCGCCGGTCGCCGCTGGGAGAATCCGCCCGTCCGACCGGGGTCCTGGGTCAACGGCTATCCGCGCTTCCGCTGACGCCGCGGCCTGGTCGAGCGAGAAGACGCGACTATCAGGACGAGGGGCGCCCCTGGCCCGACGGTGACGGGCGCGCTGAACTCGATCCGGTCGTCTCGCCGCTCGCACGCTCTGCTCCGCGCGCCGTGCCGGATCCGTGCGATGGTGCGGCCGCGCAGGAACGGCAGCTCGAGGCTGCGCAAAGTCAGCGACCCATAGAGCACGCGCAGGGTGACCGCGCTCGGCGTCGTCTCGAACATGCCCCAGCCCGAGTCGAGAGACCAGAAGCACTTGAAGCTGCCTCCGCGGGCTTCACGAAGCCCGCGCCCAACGGGATCGAACCCGATCATGCCGCCCGCGAGGTCGAAGCGGAATCCGCTGAAGGCGTTGAGGAGCGAATAGCTCGCCATCGAGCGCGCGTAGTTGTGGCCGCACTCGAACTCATCCCAGGGGTTGCGCTTCTCGCCATCGTAGCGATCGCGCACCGCGGCGACGATCTCCATCCCCTGTGTGACCATCCCCTCCTGGATCATGTGGGCGGCGGCGGCGTACTCCGTGCCGTTGAAGACCTCCTGCGCGTACGGCACGGGCACGACAGGCTTCTCCTTACCCTCCGGCCAGTCGCAGATGACCAGCCCGGCTTCGTCGTCCAGGCAGTAGATGCGACAGGGATTGTACTCGTCGCGCATCGAGCGCTTGAAGTTCTGCTGAAAGATGGCGCGGAGCGCCTTGCGTGTGTTCGAGCGGTCGAATACCTCGCCGAGGCCGTAGAGGTTCGCGTGCCATTGGGCGAGCATCTGATCGCTCAGACAGCCCTCGCCGATCTGGTACTTGATCTGGCGATGCTCCGGGTCCCAGTAGTCCTCCCGTGCGACGAAGCGATCAGGGATCGCTTCGTCGCCGAGATCGATGATCTGATGGTAGTACTCGCCGTTGAACAGATGATCCTCGACCCAGCGCTTTCCCCTGTCGAAGATGGCATGGTATTCGCGCGCGGTCTCATGCTCGCCCAGGTGCTCAACCATCTCGGCCCCGGCCTTCAGCGCGGCGAGATAGAAGCCGGTGAGCCAGGAGTTCGGGCCGAACAGCTCCATGTCGAGGGTGTGGTGCTGCCGGCCGTGCAACACCCCGGTCTTGTCCGGATCCCATCGGTCGGCGTTGCTCTCGGCCCAGGCGAACTCGATGGACTTCTTGACCGCGGGCCAGAGCGACCGGAGCCATTCCGTGTCGCCGCTGATCCTCCAGTCGCGGTAGGTCTTCAGCACCCCGCCGAACTGGCCGTCGGCGCAGGGCCGGAATGGCGAGCGGCCGGACCCCAGCGGGAGCAGCATGCGGAACGACATCGCGCCATCAGGCGCTTGGTTGTACCGGAAGTCGGCATCGCGGATCGAGCGTTCGAGCCTGGGGAAGAGGAACGGCAGCGCCTGCGCGTAGTTCCAGACGTGGGTGCACGTGCCCTGACAGCAGCCCGACCTCTCGTTGCACCCCTCCCAGCCGTAGAACGTCCCGTCCTCGAGTCGCAGAACGGTCGGCGATTTCAGGATCGAAAGGTTCGCGGAGACGGCGTCCAGCGCGGCCGGCGGAAGCTCTGAGGAGAAGAGCGCGTCCTTGAACAGAGAGGTTTCGCGGTGGAGACGATCCCAGTTCCTGAGCGCGTAGGTCGCGCTCGCGAGGGAGTCCTCAAATCGCGCGGCGTAGTAGTTCCGCCAGGTCGGGGAGACGCCGGCTTTCGCGGCGCGGTCGCGCGCGCTCGAATCCCAGTAAGCCTCACAGTTCGGGAAGCTCCAGGCGATGATGAATCGGACGGTCGCCGTCTTACCCGGTGGCACCTGCACGCGAGCAGCGAGGGTGGCGTGTGTGCCGCGACCGGCTGACTCGGGCGTGTAACGCCTGTTCTTCAAGGGGCCGGGCGCGGTGAAGTCCTGCCAGAAGACGTCGAGGTCGCCGAACCAGAGCGGCTTGCTCACGAACCAGTACTGCTGATAGCTCACGTCTCGCGAGTCGGTGGCAAGCGTGATGTCACCGTACGCGAGGTCATCAGTTCTCAGGCCCGCGGCACTCAGTCGAAGGGCGCTGATCCTCGAGGCGCGGCTGAGGTCGTTGGCGTTGTCGCCGGCGAGGGGGTTGCGGAGCGTAGCCGCGACGGTGTAGGTGATCGCTCGCTTGTTTGTGTTCGTCACCGCGATCTCGAAGAAGGCGGCGGGGATGCCGGAGTCGTGATCGTTCAGAGGGATGAACGGGTTGAACGCGGTCATGCGAACGCGACCGGGGAACTTGCGCTCCTTGAACATCAGCGTGGCGATGGGGAACTCGCCGCGGAACTCGACCTCTCGGAAGTGGGGGAGGCCGGTCAGATACTCTCGCGGCGGTCCATCACCCGCGGCGCCGGTGTAGGGCGGGTGCAGGTCGCCGTTGAGGATGCGGGCGTCGAGCACCTTGCCGCCCGCCTCGGCCTTGATAGCGAAATGGGAGAAGCCGTTGAGGCCGCCCTTGTTGGGGCGGTTGAAGATCTCCCAGTCGATCAGCCGGCCGTTTCCGGCGAGGCCGATGCAGCCCGTCCCGATCCCGCCGAGGGGGAAGGAGATCTGGTTGGTCTTCGCGCCGGTGTAGATGAAGTGGGTCACGGGTTCCTCGCGGTGAGGGGGATGGGGAGGTATACGGAGGGCGGGAGGGCGGGTCCTGCCGGGGAAAGAGCGATGGCCTGACGCCGATCAACGCGGATGGACGCGGATGACAGGAGCTCCCGCTCCTGCCCAACAGGCAAGCTCCTACCCTACATGGCGGAAGCCCGCAGAGGGGCTCCCCTACGGGTCGGAGCGCGGGCCTGCTCTACTCGATCAACACCAACCCGTAGTAGTTCTGCGGGCAATTGTGATCGGTGACAACTTCGATGGGGAAGCCGTTGCCGCGGGCGGTGGCGTAGACATCGATGCCAGCCGCCTCCATCGCGGGGCGGGCCTGGTGGGCGTGCACGCACCTCTCCAGGTTGCACTCATCGCAAAGATCGCATGGCCCCGAGCCGAAGGCGAAGGCCTTGTAGTGGCCGGCGAGGAAGACCTCGCGCTCCAGCTCGGCGACGATCTGCTTGATTGAGCGCCAGTTGCCGCCGCCGGGGCAATGAACCAGGATCGCGCTCTGGTAGCAGTCGAGGACGGCGCGGGTCTGCTCGGGGGTGGGGGAGTGAGGCGGGCAGGTGAGGCGGAGGCCGTAGCCACCGCAGCCGAACTGGCACTTGAGCCTGACCCAGGGGGCGGTGATGACTGTGGATGGGGAGATGATCTTCGCCTCCGCCGCGCCGAGGCGCTTGGCGGCGTCGAGCCAATGGTCGAGGGAGGGCGAGTCTTTGCGTTTCATAGTGGGCATGGTTCGTTGGGCAGGGGCTTGCTCCTGCCGCGAGGGGAAACGGCCTGTCGCCTATGAGCGTGGGCTATCGGTCCTTGCCCTGCTACGCCTCAAACAGGGACCGCGGCAGACCTGATTGGCGGATGATGGAAAGCAGAGTGCCGATCCTCAGTTCGTCATGTAGAGGCACTGGTACGGTCACGGTGGAGCCGGCGACAACCTTCTGCATGCTGGCATGGCTGCCGCGCTGGCGGACGAGTTTGAAGCCGTTTTCCTCCAGAATCCGGCACACCGCAGTGCCGGACAGGACGCGCAGCCTAGCCAACGCCTACCTCCAGGCTCGTGACGTAGATCTCGCCCGACAGCCGGCTGCGAATCTCCTCCTCGGAGGCGGTCTCGAAGAAGAGCTCGAGCGCCTCCTGAAGGTTGGCGCGCGCCTCCTCGACGGAGTCTCCCTGGCTCGCGATGTCGAGTTCCGGACAAAGGGACACGTATCCGTCTCCTTCGCGCTCGATGACAGCGGTCAGATGATGCGTGGTCATTGATGCGGCCCTCCGTTCGATGTGTGCAGGAGCATTATACCACTAAGCAGTAACGAAGGAAGTCCGTGTTTTCTCAGACACGGGCTTCACACTCAAGCTCCCGGCAACGACCTACTCTCCCATAGAGTTGCCCCTACAGTACCATCGGAAACTCAACACCAAGGTACACTGCCACCAGCGGAGCGTCACTCGCTTGCCGCCGTCCTCGGCGCTGAAGGGGTAGCCGTCCGACCGAACCTATCATATGCCAGGAGGATTGCGATACCCAAGCCAACCCCAATGGGGACGGCGGCAATCTTCGGGCTGCTTTGGCATGCCAGAATGACGCTGTACGCGACGGTTAGAACACCCCCCAGAGCAATACCGTCCGAGACAACGGGGACTTTGGGTGAGAAACGCGTGCCTGCAAACAGCGCGACACCGATCGCTACGAGAATCAGCACGACGTTCCGGTTGTGCTTGGCGATTCCCGGCGCGAGGATCCGGCCGACCATCTCGTAATCGAGTACAAGGTCGAACATTCCAGGCTCCCCTTCCGGATGATAGACGAGAAGCTCGCCCGGCTCTTTATGGAGAAGAGTGCGCATCCCTTCGTAAGTAGGAGCCGGATATGCGGCACTCATCAACCAGACGGCAAACAGGGTAACCAAGGCACCGAGGAGGATCGTTGTGAGCACCCTCGCCAGCATGGCAGCACCTCCGTATCCGCTTTCGTTTCGGCCGCCGCCGGTGTGTTCACCGGATGATCCAGGAGAAATGCCTGCAAATGCCCCAGGGACCATCCAGGAATCGCCCAACTGTTTCCTTAAGGCCCTGTTCACATCCGCGTGCCGGTAGGATGAGGAAAGTTCGCGAGGCACCGCGATGGTATCCTACGGCAAGCATCTCGCGATGAGGGAGCACATCGCGAAGTCGCCGCGACCATCTCGCGGCTTGGACTCCCACAGTACATCCCTTCGTCCGACCTGAATGCTGGTAGATGACGAGTGTCGCGTCCAGTAGTCCGAATCTCTCAACCTCCCATGGTAAGACGTACCTGTTGCTCGCTTTCCGGCTGTACCGTCCCTGGGGTTCCAGCCCATTGTCGGGATCAAGGAAGATCACCTGACACCCGCGCACCTCGTCGCAAGCGGCATCGCACCAAACCTCTCTGTCGGCAGCTTCGGGGACCTCTTCTCTGAAGAAGCGAGTGCCACCGGAGAAGATGCCGCTCTGCATTATGCTCCTGACAGAACGTTCGCCAGACCGCACGACTCGGGCTACCTGGTCGTAGAGGTGTGGATCGCAGGCACGAAACCCCCGCAGGTTTCGTGCGGATGCAGTCAGATATCCTGTGTGCTCGCCGTGCTTTGAGTCCTTATCGTAGGGAGTCTGGTACCAGACAATGCCGAGGGAAGGAAGCAGGTCAGACGACGGCTGCATCCCCGGTCCGCCGCACAGGGCACGGAGAAGTCCATACTTCCCGAAGTCACCTATGTCCCCAACGTATTGGTCCTTCATAATACTCTAGCCTTCGTGGTGTGCGGGTCTGCATCCTGCTTCCATCTCCAGGGCCGCGCAATGTGCTTAGCCGCCTTTCCCGCACGCGCAGAAGCCCGCGTCCTGTCGGACACGGGCTTCACATTCAAGCTCCCGGCAACGACCTACTCTCCCGTAGGGTTGCCCCTAGAGTACCATCGGCGCTGGAGGGCTTAGCTGCTCTGTTCGGAATGGGAAGAGGCGTTTCCCCTCCGCCATGGTCACCGGAAGCAAAACTGCTACGGCTGTTCGCCCATAGAAGCAAGTATGGGCGAACAGCTTTCGTTCAGTGATGACCTCTGCTTCTGATGAGTTCCGCCCTTACTTCTTTGGGCGAAACTCATTAGTTGGTCTGCAGGGCAGGAGTGCGACTCCTGCCCCACATAAACGCACAGTCGTGAGAATCAA
>Ga0315288_10001299_pt1 | contig 32176 bp, 47 predicted proteins | sample YL17G11_20_MG_FD_203454 | JGI IMG/M metagenome (GOLD analysis project Ga0315288, IMG submission 203454) | Sediment microbial communities from Yellowstone Lake, YNP, Wyoming, USA - YL17G11_20 | ecosystem: Environmental > Aquatic > Freshwater > Lake > Sediment | place: USA: Wyoming | collected...
GCCCGCGGGCGCCTCGCTGTGAGGAAGTCGGAGATCATCGACTTCGGATCGGCGAAGAAGCAGGCCACGCCGCGGTCGTGGGAGAAGGAGATCGGGATGGCGTGTTCGACGAGGATGCGGCCCCCAGAGACCTTCTCGGGCTCGACGAGCCAGCCCCGGTAGAGCGGCGTCCGTTTCAGCGGGCGTGCAGACCGAAGGTGCGCCGCGACGCGCTCCACGGCAGCTTCCTTCTGCTGGTAGATACTGTCGGAGATGTTCATCCGGCCGAGGACGAAGTGCTGCACGAAGGCGACGTAGTAGAAGACGTCTTCCTCGGAAGGCTCGGCTGACCGTGGTGAACGCCTGGCCATGAACGACTACCGCGGCCTGAACCGCTTGGTGGGCTTGAGTCCAGAGGAACTCAGCGTCTGCTCGATGTACTCGATGAAGTCGACGTCCCACTCCTTGTTCGGATCGATCACCCAGCCCTTCTCGTCGGACTCGCCCCAGAGAATGTACTGGATGTGGCTGACGATCTCTTCGAGTTTCTTCTTCGAGAGCTTGCTCGGATCCTTCATCGACATGCCAGCGACGATACCAGAAAAGCGAAGAGGCCGGGGATCGCCCGACCTCCTCGTGGGAGCTCCGTTTCCAGAGCGCCTCCACCACTTCGGAATTTTCCAAGCGCCGAGCCGATGCGGCGGTCGGTCCTGACGAGCCGTTGCCCTCGGCAGGATGGATTCATGATGCGCGCCCTTCGAGAAGGGCGCAACTACAACATGTACAGTTCGGTGGAGCAGTCGGGAATCGAACCCGAATCCGCGAGATTTCCAGTCGATCTTCGTTCACGCGCGTAGTCCGAGATGGGCTCCCGGACGGCCTGCTCGCCCCGTGTCGTGGGGATCAAGCGTGTTCGGTCGGCCGTCATCTCCTCCACGGCGAGGCCGACCCCGCGTGGTGTGGCTCGTGTGGGTTCACACCGCCTCTGGGTACTCGAGCTCCTTCCCAGGGCGATGGTCGTCACGGTTTTTCAGGCCGCGGCGGCGAGTGCGTTATCGTTCGCAACTAACGGTGGCCCCGTCAGGGTGGAGCCATTTCCCAGCGCGCAGATCGTCCTTCCATCCCACGTCGAAACCATGTCTGCCCCGTCGTGAAGGAGCGATCCTACTTCAGAAGGAGGCCCGGCGCCAGGCCGCACGAGCCTTCGGCGCCGGGCTCTCGCAGCCGGGGCGCCACACGTCGCCCTCGGTGGTGCCGGTCATTCCCTTGATTGGCTGGTCGAGTTTGTCGGATTCGAGCCATGTCGCCAGGTGCTCGGGGAACATCCCGCGACGCTGATCGATACTCGTCACGAGGACCGGTGAGTGGTCGTGCATCGAGACTTCCGCCTGGTCTTCCCCGTAGTAGACGAACGACGTGAAGCCGTACTCCCAGTCGATGTCCATCGGGCGCACGCGCCCCTCCACGACCCAGACTTCGAGCGGGCCCTGGTACGGAACCATCCCGTAGACCCCTGCGCCCCCGCGGCTATAGGACCAGGCTTTCCCGAGACACTGAAAGTTCGGGGTCGTGCCCGAGGGGATCTTGACCGCGCGCCAGACCGTGATCGAGCCCTTCCGGTAGGCGTCGTGAGCGAAGCCTGAGTACGTCTCCGCGCGCTCCCAGAGCTCCGGGGCGAACTCGTAGGGGTTCTCTCCGACGGGGTCCGGCTCGTCGAACAACGAGGTATCGACGTTCTTTTCGGCCCACTTCGCCGCGGCCTCGGTCGTCTTGAGAAAGGCGGGGACGGTCCGGTGTCGCGTCATCCTGGGCTGTCATGATAGCCTCTCTTCCGCGATGAACGCAGAAGAATCCAGGCGCTCGAGGTTCCGAGAGCTTTCCTACCTGCTCGACGACGACGACAACGCGCCAATCTCGCTCGAGATCCACAACCTCCCGGAGGTCTGGTGCGTTCACGCCTACGTGAGCAAGGACGAGCAGCCGGTCGTCAAGTCCGGTGCTGATCTCTCGGCGATCATCGAAGACGCTGTCGAAACGTACCGGAGGCGGCGCGTCGTGAATGGGATGGCCGCTCCGGCGAAAGAGAAGAAGAGGTGAAGCGCTCCGTCACCGCAGCCGAGGTCCTGGGCCTCTCGAAGGGCGACCGCTGCTCGCCGAGGAAGCTCATTCAGGCCTACCGGAACCTGAACAAGCCCGGCGTCGTCTACTCGCTCCGGAGCAAAAAGACCGGGCTCGTCATCGGCTACGAGCCGAAGGTCACGATCGACGACGCGGAGCTCCGGGTCCAGGAGGGCGGCCGGCAGCGCGTGATCCGCGAAAAGCGGAAGAGCGTCCATGCGTTCGTGGAGGGCTGCTGGAACGAAGACGGTCGCGGGCCGAAGCCAGAAGTGCGCGTGCGGTACAACCCCTACATCTACTCGTCGTTCGTGCGGGACGACACGAAAGCGCCCATCCACCACGCCGAGCGCGTGCTGCTCGATGAGACCGGGGCCTGGGCGAAGAAGCCTCGATGAGCGTGTCGCACCTCTTCCACGTCACGCTCGCGGCGAACCTGGAGGACATCGCCGCCCGAGGGCTCCGCCCAGGGCGCGGCTCGAGCTTCTCTGGCTACGGATTCTCGACGCCGCGCATCTTCTTCTCGGAGCGCGGGGCCGTGCGCTGCTGGTGGGGCAAGATTTCAGACCTCATGGAGCACCACAACGAGGGCGAGGACATCGTTCCGCGCCTCCAGGTACCGGTCGTGCTCCGGGTGGAGACTTCAGATCTGCCCGCGCTCGTGGACGACCCTCTCGGCAGTCAGGACTGCCTCGGCGGACGATCCTTCTACGTCGAGAAGTTTTCACTCGCCCCGGCCGGCGTCGAGGTCTGGGACGGCCGCTACTGGCGCGACGTCCGGGATGTTGATCCAGAGGACGTCATGCGCGCCTACGTGAAGAGCGAGAAGCACGTCCAGGATGACGACGCCGAGTGGACCGAGGTGGAGCTCCAACTCCCGGGGAAGTGGCCCTGGTGAAGAAGGAAGCTCCTGCTGTTCAGTCCACCGACGTTCCGCGAAACACGCCGAACACCCTAGGGGTCAGCGCGCCCTCGCTTCTTCTCTGATCCTGAGCCACTCGTCCGGGCGCTCCTGGGGGTTCGTCTCACCCCGGTCGAGCCGATCGTTCGCCATCACCGCGGCCTTGAAGAACGTCCGCTTCGCGAACGGATCGAACTGGCAGAGCGGGTGGTGCTCACCGCGCTCGAACTCCGGGCGCACGCGCCAGGGGCCGCGAGCTTCGGGGTCGAAGAAGTCGCCGCACGGACAGCGCTCAGGCTCCGGCTGGTTTGCGATCTGGTGCATCTCGAACCGGTGGTACGGAGGGAGCCGCGTCGTGATGACCCCACGCGGATCGATCGTCGCGAAGAGGTACATCGTCGGCGAAAGCACGCCAACGCCGCCCCGGTACTTCTCGGCGAGCCGAGCCGCGTGCTCACGCTTCCAGGACTCGCTCGCAAGCCACATCTTCACCTGGGGCGTGTTCAGCCGGTGCAGGGGGAAGGGGAGATCTCTCGGGGTGCTCGATGCCGGATTTCGGTTGTTGATCATGGGATGATGCTCCAGCCTTCGCCGTCCTTCTCGTCACGAAACTCAAGCGTGGCGTGCGCCCAGGTCCCGTCTTGCCACACCTCGATGAGATGCTTCTTTATGCCTGGCGGCCCCGTGAGCTCGTAATAGACGCCCGATCCTTCTCGCTGCATCTTCTTCCCGTCCTCAAGCGCTCGGACGACTTCGCTGAACTTCATGGTGTCCTCTTCATGGGGATTCTTCGATCACTTCGCCAAGCGCGCTCTCGAGCATGGTGGGATGGAAGGGCTCCTGCCGGCCTGCATAGCCGCTGCCGCTCATCCTGTCCGTGAACCCGGGAAGCACGAGATCCTCGCCGCCGAGGTACCGAATGACGCTGTCGATGATGGCTCGAATGTTCTCCGGCAGCTTCATTTCATCGAGCTTCCGGATCCGTTCGTCCATCATCTGCCGGGTCTTGTACTTCTTCCGCTTCTTCGGCTCGGTGGTGAGGTAGCGCTCGAGCCACGCGCGCTGCTTGTCATGGTCCGCGCCGAGCGTGTCCTTGTCGGTCATGGCAGCGAGTTTGTCGAGATCGTTCACGTTCGGCCCGGCCGAGCCGATGCGGACCAGGATCGGAACGAGCTTCGGTGAAAGTCCTCGCGAGATGCGAACCCGGAGGCTCACCTGACTTCTCGATCGTCCGATCTGTTTTCCAATCTCCTCGAAGGTGAGCCCCTGGGTCTGTACGATGCGGTCGAACGATGCACCCTCTTCCCAGGGGTACGTCGCCTCTCGCTGAATGTTCTCGACCAGAGCCTCGAGATCGCCTTCCTTCCCAGGCTGAAGGATGTGGCAGGGCACCTTGGTCTCGAGCGTCCACCCCGGGCTCTTTCGCTCGACGAGAAGAAGCATGGCCCGAAGACGGCGATGTCCGGCGCGGAGCATGAACCGCGGAGGCTCGGGAGGCCCGCCTCCCTGCTGAATGACCACGAGGTTCTGAAGGAGCCCAAGCCCCTCGATGGTCGCCGCGAGCTCCTGGATCCGGTGATAGGTCTTCCGGGGGTTGTCTGGGTTCGGGTCGATGAGACCGAGCGCGATGTCCCTCGTCATGGCGGGCTGTCGATCCAGAGCTTCGCCTTCCAGGCCTTGAGGACATTTCCGAGGCCTGCAATCTCGATGGACTTTACGCAGGGCTCGCAGATGTCGACGTCGGGGCCAAGCTGCTGGGACCCCCGACGAATGGCCGCGATGCTGATCGGAGAATGAACGGCCTCCTCCGAAGCGCGCCCGCAGACGTCGCAGGTGAGAGTGGACGTCCTCATTTGACTCCGCGCTTCTTGAGCTCGGCGTCTAGGATCGTCGCGATCTGGAGAAGTAGCGGCGTCGACTCCTTGGACTCGAACACCTTCCAGATCTTCTGCGGGTTCAAGGTGACGGAGATCGTGACGCGCGTCCCGTCATCCTTGAGCTTCTTCTCCTTCTTCGGTCGCCGAGGAACGACCCGCTTCACCCTCTCGGCCCTCGCGCTCACCATCAGGCCGCGCCCTTCTTCATGCTCTTTGCCTCGTCCTCGGTGACGACGCCGTACTGCGTCTCGCCGATGAGCACGAATCCATGCTCGCCGCGCGCGGCCTGGATCTCCTGCCCGCTCGCCTTCCTCCCGACCTGCCCCGTCATCATGTCCATGAGGTACATGACCGGCTGGTGCATGGCCTCCCAGGACTCCTTCCACTGGCAGATCGGGTGGTGCTTGCCGTCTTCCGAACCGGCCGTCTTGGCCCAGCCCTGACACACACAGCCTTCCGGCGGACGCGCCACCGGCATCGCCATGGCCACAGGCACCGGCATCGGGAGCGCCGCCACCGCCGCCGCCATCGCAGGCTTGCCCGGCGTGTCGAGAATGGAAGGCTTCTCCTGCTTCATGAGGACGCTCGGCATCGGGATCGAGGTCGGCGTCTGGAACGAGTCCTCCGGGTGAGCGCGCTCCTCGGGCGGCGCCTTCGAGTTCCACTCGCAGATCGAGTGGTGACGCCCCTCGTGCGGCGTCCCCCAGCCCGCACACGCGCAGTTCTTCGGCAGCGGCGCGTTCCGCATCGCGTCCTTGGCCGACGGGCGCGCGACGTTCGGATCGCGAATCGACTTCATGAACTGTCCGGTGTGCGTGCGAAGCTGGCACTCGCCATGCTTCAGGAGCACCTGGTTCGAGAAGTGCGTGCGGCCGTCGAGCACCTCGTGGCCCTCCACCGTGCTCTTGATGATGATCGTCTCTCGGGAAACCGGCGTCGGCATCGAGATGATCTCGATCGTCCGGTCGCCTTCCTGGATCACGACCCGGACCGGCTGACGAAGATGCCGCGCCTTCCGTTCAGTGTCTCCGAGCGCGCGAATTTCAGCGAGCGAGACGTTCCGGACGAATTTTCCCTCCTTGTCGACGAGGACTGACTGGTTCTGGCGCCAGAAACGAGCATCGGTGGGGTTCAGCTTGACGATTTTCATGTCCGCATCTTTATCGCACTCCGAGCGGCGCCCAAAGTTTTGGCACCGCTCGATCGCGGAACAGCAAGTTTGATGCTGGATCACTAGCTGCTAGTGGAAGGTGGACCACCCTTCACGGAAAGGTTCATCACTCCCATGCCGTTCATCTCCGACACCCAGATCGCTCGAGTCCAGTCCACCATCGGGTCCCTTGCGGCCCGTGCCAACCGCGCCAAGGAAGAAGCCGCCAAGAAGGCCGGCGACATGAAGAAGATGGCCGAGATCGTCGGCGGTGGCGCTGCCATCGGCTTCGTTCGCGGCAAGATGGAGAAGGACGGAGGCGCCTTCACCATCCCCGGCACCCAGATCGACATCGAGCTCGCGGTGGGCCTCGGCCTCACCGGTGCGGCCCTGTTCGAGGTGTTCGGCAAGTACGACGAGGACGCCCTCAACGTCGGCGCGGGCGTGCTCGCCCACTACGCCGGCCAGGTGTTCCGCAACTACGGGAAGACCGATGCCTTCGCGCTCGTGGCCGGGCACAACTACCCGACCAACATCGGCCTTGCCCAGGGCAATGCCGCACGCGATCTCATCGGCCAGGGCGGCATGAGCTCCGCTCTCCAGAGCGCGCTCTCCGCCTCGGTCTGATTTCGCCCGGGCTCATGGTTTAGGGCCTGGCCCTGTCCCTTGATCCCATTCTCCCCTCTCTCCCCCACCATGGACAAGGACCAGCAGCATGTTCTTCGAGCTCGGGCGCATCCTGATCTCGACCACGCTTTCGGTCCTCGTCTCAGACTATCTCCGGGATAAAAACCGGGGACAGCCCACGGAGAATCCTCCGTGGGTGACTAAGCCAACCCCCAGCATCCAAGGAAACATCAACATGCCCAGTTTCGACCTCGTCGGAGACGACTCTTTCGGCGGCATCGGCGCCGACCTCATCGGTGAAGACGCACTCCTGCACGCGCTCAGCGTGTCGGGAGACGAGATCAGCGGCCTCGGCAACACCGAGATCGTGGGAGCCGCCCCGGCTCGCAATGCGGCCGTCCGCGGCGCGCTCCGCAAGATCGCGATGCGTAACGCAGGAGCGGTCGTCGAGAACGCGCTCTCGCGTCGTCGGCGCTACCCGCTCGGCTTCGTGCCGACGGTCATCGCCGCCGGTACCTCGGCCCTCATCCCCTCGGCGCCCCAGAACCTCTTCCGGCCCGAGCGTCTCGTCATCCCGTCGGACATCGCGTTCGACATCGGCGTGGTGGACATCAAGGTCGGCAACCAGAGCCAGCTCGTCCAGTCCGTGGAGGTCCCGGCAGCGCTGTTCAGCGAGGTCGCGATCGACACGAACGTGACGTTCGACACGGCCGAGGTCGGCAACCAGGTGAGCGTCCAGGCCCGAAACAAGAGCGGCGCTCCGCTCGAGTTCACGGCCGGCCTCATCGGCACCATCGCGAAGTGATCTCGAACCCGCGGCAACGCGGGATCGAGCGCGCTCGCGAGACCTGAACCTGGGAGTGTTGTTTCACGGGGGTCCGCGCCGGAAGGTGCGGGCCCCAGGTGAGATCTCCCACGGCACGGCCCGCCGTAGATGGGTCTCCACGGTGCCAGGGGTACTCCTTCATCCTGGGCCGAAAAGTGAAGAGGTGTCGCGTTGAAGGTCCTGGTCAATCTAAGCGGAGAAAACTCGGGGTGGCTGCGTCCGAGCCGGATGCTCGGCAACGCCATCAAGCCTGTCCTCGAGGCGCTGGTATTGATTGACCAGATGTTCATTCGCCTGCACCACGTCCCGCCCATCTACAAGAGCGGTGTGCGCTACAAGGAGGAGCCGCTGAACAATGCGACTCTCGGCCACATCGGAACCCCGCAGCGCATCGAAGAGTTCGCGGCCGTCCCCGCGGTGATCGAGCGTGGGTGGGGCGATTGCGACGACCTCTCTCCCTGGAGATGTGCGGAATTGCGGGAGCATGGAGAGCCCGCCAAGCTTAGGATCCAGTGGAAGCGAAACCCCGAGACGGGGCAGAAGCTCTTTCACATCGTCGTCCGTCGAGCCGATGGCTCCATCGAAGACCCGAGCCTGCTGCTCGGGATGAGGTAACCCACCATGATCGGTCTCGGCATCGCCTTCCTCGTTCTCCTGGCTCTCGCTGGGACTGCCGGCGGCAAGAAGCCCGCGCCTCCTGGACCTACTCCCGGCGGTGACGGTGGGAGTGTGCCCGATGTGACTCCCGGTCCGCCCGAACCGAGCCAGAAGCAGACCACGACGACGGGCAGGAGCGGCACCACCTGGATCACCCAGGTCGTCCCGCGGAACCTCCCGGCCGATTCGGTCGGCGCTACAACCCTCATCGACGTGTTCCTGCCCGACGGGCAGATGGGATCGCACCCTACGTTCCGCGTCATCCGGTTCAGCACGAACCTCACGACGACTCCTCCCCTCAAGAAGTTCTTCGTCGATGCGGTCCCCGGCGTCGAGCAAAAGATCATCGATCTCGCGATGAGCGACTTCGACATCATCCGGAGCTCGCAGCCTGGGCCTGTCGATCTCCTGCCGATCGAATGGCAGGAGAAGATCGCGAACATGCTGAAGGAGCTCACGGTCGACCCCGTCACGGGGAAGATCGCCGGGCCCATCACGGCCGAGATCATCCAGCACGCGACAGCGCTCGCGGGCGAACTCGAGCGCAACGGCTTCTCGGCCGCGGCAGCGACGCTGCGCGTGTTCATCAAGGCTGCCGCATCGCTCGTCGCCCAGAGTGGAAACGTCGTCCAGATCCCCGGAGTGAGCAAGGAAATGAGCGACGCCGTGGACCGCGCGCTCAAGATGGAGGATGACCCGAACAAGCTCCGGGACATCGTGAAGGGCCTCCAGGCTCTTCCGCAATCAGCCGCGCGCGACCTGCTCATCGCGGCCCTGAACGCCAAGATCCTCCAGAGGGAAGCTGCCATCGCGAAGGACGCCGCGGAGAAGAAGATCAAGGACATCGTGAACCCGGCGCCTCCCCCGGCCGGCACGCGCACCTATACGGTGCGGCAGAACGACAACCCGTCGAAGGTCGCCTCGAGCTTCGTCGGAGACGGCAATCGCTGGCACGAGCTCCAGAACGCGAACCCGAAGTACAATTTCCTGAAGCAGTTCTGGGCCGGCATGGTGCTCACCCTGCCCGCAGGCTGGCCCGATGCGCCGGGCGCTGCCGCTCCCGCGCCGGGCGCGATGCCGCCGCCGCCGCCTGCTCCTGGGCTGCCGCCACCTACTCCTGGTGCTGGTCCCGCTCCCTCTGGCGCGGGCCCGACGGCGAACCCCTACGTCATCCTCGCTAACGACGGGATCGGCACGAAGGGCCCCTCGAAGCTCGCCGCCGTGTGGACCGGCAACGGCAACCGCTGGCGCGAGCTCATCCCGGCGAACCCGCACAAGCGCCTGAACGCGAAGGGCGACAACTTCGCGACCTGGTACGCCGGTGAAGTGATCCAGCTTCCGGCCTCGTGGCTCTCAGGCGCTGCCTCTCCCACGGCTCCCAGCATTCCGGCGCCGGGCGCTCCGATCATGCCCCCGAACGGCGTGCCGCAGCCCCAGGCGCTTCCCGAGCCGAAGAGCGCGGTCGAGATCGCCGCCGCTAACATGATCCAGAACATCCGCGCCACGCAGGCCGCGCGGGGCGCTCGAGGTGCTATCGGCAAGGAAGACCAGAACCTCGTCCGGAAATTCCAGTCCGCAGCCGGCATCGGCGTGGACGGCAAAGCCGGCCCAGGCGTGATGCTCGCCGCGGCCAGGGCCGGTCAGTCGAGCCTTCCGGCCGTCCTTTACTGGCCTGCGAAGACCTCGGCGAGTGTGTCGCTCCTCGCCCAGGCCGTCCTCGACTACCGGAACGCGCTCCGGGCGCTCGCGGTCCAGGCCCGCACTGGCGGGATGGACTCCCGAGCCATCGAGCTCGAACAGAGCGCGGCCAACGAAGTCGCCGCCGCCGACAAGCGCGGACCCCTCACCACTTAGCCCTCACCATGCGATCCGGATCCTCCATCGTCGATCTTATCCCCTATGACCCGCTCATGCCGGGTGATGTGGACATCTTCGTAGATTCGGACCCGGCTCCCACATCCCTTTTCGAGCGTGATCCCCTACATCCCATGATCGGAAGAAACATGGACAGCCTCGCATCCATTCTCGGTGATCCAGACGAATCCTTTCAGGAGATCGTAGGAGATCTCCAGGCGGAGATCGGAGCCGCTCCGAGGGGGCCATCCCGGAGCGCCCATATTGCACAGGCTCGCGCGAAGGCCCAGCAGCGTCTCATCCGCCGGAGGGCACGCCGCGCCAAGCGCCTCGCGCTCCGCCGCGTGCTCCGAGCACGCCGCATCGCGAAGATCAGCGCCATCCGCCAGAAGCGCCACGCCCGACTCGTCACCATCCGCGCCAAGGCCGCGGCCATCGCGACTGCGGCCGTGGCGCTCGCGGCCAAGGCATCGACTGCCCAGGCTGCCGCCGCTGCCGCGCCCCAAGACCCTAAGAAGCAGGCCGTTGCCGCGGCCGTCACGCAGAAGGCCGAAGCCGCCAAGCAGGTCGCCGAAAAGGCCAAGGCCGTCGAGGCCAAGGCCGAGGAGTCGCACTCGCAGGCTGCCCAGACCGAGCAGCAGGCCGCGAGCGCGCCCGAGCCCACGGCAGATGCCCCCGGTGAGGGCGGCGGCGGCGGAGAAGCGCCTGCCGAAGACGGCGGCGGAGAAGCGCCTGCCGAGGGCGGGGGCGATGCTCCCGCTGAAGAAGCTCCCGCCGATGAAGCTCCCGCCGAGGCCGAGCCGGCCGAGGGCGGAGGCGAAGAAGCGCCCGCTGAAGGCGAGGCTCCCGCCGAGGGCGCCGAGCCGAGCGTGAGTGGTGATCTCTCTCGGGGTCTCTGGGTGAAGACCCGGTTCTACCAGGAGGGTCCATACCTCAAGAGCCAGACCATCTGCGTCTCGTGCGGCAACGTGGAAGTCATGAACTTCCAGGTCGATCTCCGGCCGATCGCACGGGCCGTCGCGGCCTACCACAACCGCCTCCACCAGAACTCCGAGCTCGATTCCCGCAGCAAGCCGATGGCACTGAAGCCCCGCGAGGGCGACGTCAGCGGCATGTTCAGCTTCGTGAGCGACATCGTCCACATCGCCGAGAAGATCCCCGGCGTGAAGGACATCGAGCACGGCATCAAGAAGGTCGCCCAGCAGGTCAAGAAGATCGCGAAGTCGAAGCTCCTCAGTGACATCACGCACGCCGTTGCTGCCGTCGCGAAGAAGGTCGGCTCCTACTACGGCACCTTCACCGGCTTCGATCTCGTGAAGTCCCTCGTCAAGGGCGAGCGCGTCGATCACGCGCTCATGGGCCATTTCAAGGCCTCCCTGAAGGCTGCCAAGGAGCTCGCGCCCTACGTCCAGACCGTCATCGCCACCATCCCGGGCATCGGCACCGGCATCGCGGCCGGCATCGCCGGAGCCGTCGCGCTCGCCGAAGGCAAGCGTATCGATCAGGCTCTGATCGCCGCGGCACGCGGCGCGATCCCTGGCGGCGCCGCGGCGATGGCCGCGTTCGACGTCGGAACCAAGCTCGCCAGCGGCCAGAGGATCGACAAAGCGCTCCTCGAGAGCGCGCGAAACCAGCTTCCCCCGGCAGCGCAGAAGGCCTTCGACGTCGGCGTCGCGATCTCCCACGGTCAGGTCCTCCAGGCGCTCATGGGCGCGAGCGGGATGGCCGCCGCAAAGTTCAACATCAGCCTGCCAGGCGTGAACATGCCCAGCCTGCCCGGCGTGAAGATGCCCGACCTCGGGCTCGGCGCGATGGCCAAGCTCGACATGAAGACGCTCACGGCCCATCACGCGGCTTCCGACCTCCTCGCGAAGTTCGACGCCGGAGAGAGCGCGAAGCGCGCAGCCGCGAACATCAATGAGAAGCGAGTGTTCCACGCGAAGACCCATGCGGCCGTGAAGAAGATCGGCCCGGCGAAGGCCATCGCTACGTTCCAGTCGCATCCGCTCCTCGCTCAGAAGGTGCGCCACGCGGCGCTCGTCACGGCCGCGGCCAAGAACATCCCGAAGGCGGCCTTCACGAAGCCCATCGAGGAGCAGAAGAAGGCGCTCATCGAGATCGCCAGGATCGTGAAGGCCTCGAAGTCCCCCGACCCGAAGATCCGCGACGCCGGCCAGAAGGCGCTCGCCGTCCTCACCGTCGTCGCCCAGGAGCGGGCTCGCGTCGCGTCCGTCGTCGAGGCCCATGGCGGAGGAACCCCCGGCATGTTCATCGACCGGAAGGGTCAGATCATCCGTGGAAAGTTCTCCCACCAGCCCCGCGGAACCGGCGCAAAGAGCGTCCTCTACTCGGCCGAGCACGGCATCGAATCCGGCCACTTCACCCGGCTCGCGCCGCCCGACCATCCCCAGCAGCACGAACACCACGCGACGCGCGGCGTAGCCTCCGCGCACGGAACCGCACATGGCAGAGGACATCTCCGCGTCAGCGGTGATACCATCATCGGTATGATGTACCCTCCATCCGACTGGGCCCGAGTCCACGCGAGCATCAAGGCCGTCTCGAAGCACCACGCGGCCAACCTCATGCGCCTTCCGAAGATGACGGCCTTCCCGATGAAGGCTCCGGCTCACCGCGTCGGAGCGGAAGTTCTCGCCATGGTCACGCCGGCCGGCGCCGAAGGCGACACGGCCCTGATGTCGGGCGCCGAAGACCCGATCGTCGGATTCGATTCCACGATCATCGGATGCCCTCCGATCCCTCGAGTCGGCGGCTTCTTCGACAGCGTCATCCGCGCCGTCGCTCACGCCGCGCATCCGCACGCCCAGGCGAACCCACATCACGCCCATGCCGGAATGTTCAGCCAGTTCGCCGAGTCCATCAAAGCACACCACGCAGCGCACCCGGCTCCGCACCACCCGGCGAACGCCGGCATGTTCAGCAGCATCGCGCGGCTCCTCGGCAACGCCGTTGCTCACAAGGTCCCTCCGCGCCTCGTCGCCATCCGGATGAACGACCTCCTGAAGCACCACAAGGCCCAGGGCGCGCACATTCCGCAAGGCATGTTCGCGGACATCGTGAAGAGCCTCCGCGCGGCCATGCACCAGCACGCCCGCGTCAGTGGCGACGACGTCGGCGCCGATGACATCGGGCTCGACGCCTCCGTGTTCGGGGCCGACATCATCGGCGACGGTGCCGAAGTGCCGTCCATCATCGGCGGTATGTTCGACTTCCTCAATCCCGCCCACGTCGTCCGCCAAGCCGTCAGCCATCCCCGCCACTACGGCGGGTTCTTCGCCGGCATCGAAGCTGCCATGAAGAAGCACCACGCGGCCCACCCTGCCGCTCACCACCCGGTGAACCACGGTATGTTCGAGAACATCGCGCGGCTCATCCGGAACTCCGTCGCGCACAAGATCCCGCCGAGGCTCTTCGCTCACCGCATGAACGATCTCCTGAAGAGCCATGAGGCCCAGGGTGCTCACATCCCGCACGGAATGATCCAGGACGTCGCGAGGAGCATCCGCGCGGCCATGCACCAGCACGCCCGCGTCAGTGGCGACGACGTCGGCCGCCGCGCATCGATCATGTTCAGCGGCGCCGATGACATCTTCGGGGCCGACATCATCGGCGACGGTGCCGAAGTGCCGTCCATCATCGGCTGTCCACCGAACGTCGGGCTCGACGCCTCGGTGTTTGGCTGCCGCCCTGCTCCGCTCTGATCCCCGAAAGGACCTCCTCACCATGATCCCGCTTCTCGCCGCAGCCGCGCTGCTCCTCCTCCTCACCGCAACTGGAAAGAAAACTTCTGCCGACGGTGGTGGCGGTGGCGGCGGAGGTGGGGGTGGAACTGCTCCTCCTCCCGTCGACGCCTCGAAGGACCCCACGGCGGAGCTCACCCGCATCATGAGCTCGCCCGCCTTCGCCGCCGAGCTCGGCAAGCTCCGGACTGCCGACTCCACGCTCTTCGGCTGGGTGACGACGCTCCTCGCGCCGGTCATGACGAACAACCCGGTCTACATCGCGGGCTACGCCGCTGCCGCGTATGGCAAGGGATACCCCACGATCGCCCAGGCGCTCTCCGCGCGCTTCCTCATGGCCGTCCACAAGACCGTCGGCAAGAGCGGGCAGGAGTGGTTCACCTGGACCGGACAGGCCACGCCGGACAAGAACGGATTCATCGCCATCGACGTGCTACTCGGCTCAACCCCGGTCCTCTCCTACATGGAGAAGCTCGGAACCGGTGGAACGCAGCTCGATCCAACCGGCTTCAGGAGCACGCGGAAGCTCATCGGAGTCGCGCTCGATCCCTCGAAGTTCGTGAACCCGGGCGACATGCAGAAGATCCTCGACAACGCCAAGATGGACTTCGGCCCGTCGGCAGGCGTGCCGCTCTCCTGATGCTCCCCCTCTTTGCGGTGTTCGCGATGCTCGTCATCCTCTCCGCCAAGCAGCAGAGCGGGATCTGACGTGCCAGGGCTCTTCCTCGCCATCGCGATCCTCGCGACGCTCGCTCTCACGGGCGCGCACGCCGTGGCGGTGTCGAGGAAGATGGCGCTCGCGCCAGGTGTCTGGACGCTCGAGCTCTCGTTCCTGGTAGCTCCAGATCCGCAGAAGTTCGAGAGCGTGCTCCGGGCCGCCTCCACGGGCTTCACCGTCCAGAAGATCGCGTGGAGCTCGCCCACCCAGGCGACCCTCACCGTCTCGGTGCCGTCAGGCCCGCCCGTCACTGTCGACGTCGGCTCTCGAAGCCCGAACGACGGCTACACAGTCACGAGCGTGAGCCAGGCCACGTCATCCACTCTTGCCCTGCCACCCGGCGGAAGCGGGAACGGGCTCATGACACCACCGGCGCTCAAGACGCCGGTCTCTCCAGGCACGCCGCCTCTCAGGGCCTGGACCTTGAACTTCGAGGCTACGACCACCGTGATGGACAAGCCGGCCTTCGAGGCTGATCTAGGCAAGCTCCTGAACGTCACCCAGATCGTCCGGTTCTCCTGGGCCGACTCGCGCCACGTCTCGGTCGTCATCACGAGCGTCTCGGATCTGAAGAAGTACGTCGGCGTCACCTCCCCGGTCCGGAACATCCCGACGACGCTCCTCTCCGCCACCATGATCCCCCAGATGGGGGCGTGATGAGAGCGTCGAAAATCCCATACAGCAAGGATCCGGAGACCGGCGACTGGGCCTCGCCCCAGGAGCTCGACTCGGTGCTCGCCAGAAACGCGCGGCTCGAGGCCAGACTCTCGAGTCACACGTCCCCGCTCGTGTGGCTCACGCTAGGCGCGCTCGGCGGCGTCCTCTATTATGTGGCCCGGAAGAACATCGCAGACGACCGAATCACCCAGGCCATCGAGAACGCCTTCATCTGAACGGAGACCATCATGAGCAGCACCAAAGGTATCAGCCGCGGCCTCGAGACACTCACAGCCGCCAACTACGCCATCCTCGCGGCCCTCGGCATCGGGGTCTACTTCATGGGGAAGAGCAAGTCGGCGCAAGCCGCCACGAACCCGCCCCAGCAGCCGCAGCAGCAACCTCCGGTGCAGGGCAGGCCTTCGATCTGGAGGGTCTGAGCGTGGCCTCGAGGGGTTCGGGTTCTCACGGCATGACGCCTCACGAGGCGGAGCTCCATCGCTCTTTCGTGGAGCTCTCGAAGGAAGTCCCTCCCTCGAGTAAGAAGCCGCTCGCGCTCCTCATCATGCCGTCCGGCAAGATTCACCTCCTGGACGACATATCCTACAAGACGCTCCGAGATGCCATCGGAGGCGGGTACGTCGAGCACGTCACGCTCATGAGCGGGAACATGATCGTCGTCGACGAGGAAGGGCGCATGAAGGGGATGCCCTTGAACAGGGACGCGAGCCTCATCGTCGGAACTCAACTCGGGGTGCCGATCGTCGGGCCGATGGTGTGGATCCCGAAAGCGCACAAGCGAAAGGCCCTCAAATGAGCGGAGCGAATGGAGCGAAGCGACCCGTGGAACGGCAGGGGCGCGGGCGCGCGAGCGAGCCGCGGGGGTCAAGACCCCCGAGAAATAACCACTCACCGAACAAGACAACGCGCAACCGAAAGAATCTCAAATGAAAAAAGTCGACAAGCTGACGCGAGCGCAACTGGAGATGGCTCTCGAGACTATTCAGGCCCACGCATACGCCGTCTTCACAGGCCCCGGCGACCATGGCTACTGGGACCCGAACAAAGATCTCGGCTCAGACTTCATTGGCATGGTTCTCCATGAGCTCGAGTTCGCGGGGCTCGCTCCAAAGAAGCGAACCAGGTTCTGAAGTGGCCCGCCGGTACGTCGGAGACGCCTTCGTCGACATCACCTTCCGAAAGAAGCCGGGCGACTACGTCGGATACGTCCGGGTCGGAAAGCACGTCTGGGACTTCGACAAGATCTTCCCGCCCGAGCACCTCAAGTACGGCGCGAACCCGGACTCCCCCTCCGCCTACGACAGCATCGCGAAGGCGGCCGTCTCCTTCGGCGGGTTCTACAACAACCTGAACAGGCCGAAAAAGATCGAGCGCTGGGCGCCGCCGGTCATCGTGGCCGATGCCATCTACCAGGCCGTAGCTTCTGCCATCGACGACCGAGGACGCTACGCCGTCCGGCGCACCCGGGAAGGCACTCCGCGCTGGAAGTAGATCATGCTCACGGGGTCTTCCCCTCCAAGTAGCCCTCCGGGGCGAGAACGAGTAGTCTCTCTCCTGGTGAAGCACCCATGATCCCCTACGTCGCAGCAGCCATCGCAGGCGCCTTCCTCGCCACTCGGAACGCGCCGAAGTCGAGGATCCAGAAGATGACGTGCTTCGGTCCGCGCTCGGGGATCGTCTACCAGGTGGACCTCGTCGCGAACCTCGGCATCGCGATCATCCACGCCCCGAACGGTACGTCGGCCGTGTTCCAACAGAAGCCGCCGCCGGACGCTGGCTTCATCTTCGTTCGCGGTGCGGGGTCGGAGGCGGCGCTCGCGGCCATGAAGAAGGACCTCGAAGTATGAAAACGAAGAAGCTCTACTCGAAGAGCATGAGCCACGTCGCTCTCAAGAAGCTCGGTGTCAGGTGACGCAGAACCCCTTCATCCTCAAGGGCCTCCTCGGACCCCCGTTCTACACGCCTCCCGACGGAACGATCGTGTACCTCGTGGACGGCACCCCCGTCGATCTCACCGGCACGAAGCTCACGGTCTCACCGAACAAGCAAGGATCAAGCGCCAGCATCACTCTCTCGGATGCGACGGTTCCAGCGCTCCCGGCAGGACAGCTTCTCATCATCGGACTCGAGAATGTGGCCCCGAGCGACATCGGCGGAGTTCTCGTTCTAGCCAACTCGGGCGTTCCAACCAACAACGGATTCTTCATCATCCTTTCGCGAGGCACGGGCTACGCGACCGAGAGCGAATCGGTCATCATCTCGAACCCCTTCGGCGCCGCGCCTGACTTCAACAACGGCACGATTGACTGGTTCGTTCTTCAGCCGACGACGGACTTCCTCCCGCTCGGATCCCAGGGACAGCCACTACGGGAAATCGCCCAGCAAAACATTCCCCTGAACGTCGTCGTTGATCAGCCCGGCCCTATGACATTTGCGGACTACGACCCCATTCAGCCTCCGCTCGTCATGAACGATGCGGGCGGCCTCTTCTCGAGGGTGCAAAAGGCATGACGGATCCATTCGGACGACGCGGAAACCCCATCCTTGACAGCGAGCGCCTCGACCAGGCGTCCTTCGCTGACGCTCGCCGTGATAGCGGCTTGAAGCGCGTCGCGCTCGCCAACCCACGTACCGGCGAATGGAGCGGCAAGAACCAGCTTGGTGTGGAGCTCCCGTTCGAGCTCGACGCGCAGCGGATGCAGACCATCTTCAAGATGGACGAATGGGGCTTCCCCCAGGTCTGGACCGTCTCTCTCGCCATTAGCCTGCCGATCCCGCTCGTGCAGGGGCAAATCTTCGACGTCATCGCAGAAGTGAACTTCGGCGCGGGCGGTATCATGCAGAGCTTCGAGTGTGACTGGGTCGTGGGCACCATCTTCTCCCTCCCCATGAACGCCATCAACGTGCGGGCTCGCTGGAGCCCGAGAGCCCTCATCGCAGGCGTCCTGCCGCCCGAAGGGATCAGGGTCTCCACGCTCATCGCTCGTGGCGGGATCCGTCACGCCAGAGCCATCACGACAGGCTTCTTCGGCGGCCTGCCAGTCGGCGTGGACCTCATCAACTTCTTCCCGCCGGCACCACCGGGCGGAGTCTACCTGCCCATCCCGGCCTTCGCGAAGAGCGTCGTTATCGTCCCCACTAGCCCGGGAGACGCCGCGAACCTCTACGCTGCGGGGAGCTACCTCCAGTTTCTCATGAACGAAAACACCGCCGTGCCAGCTTCGATCCTCACGGTGCCCGGAACCTTCCTCGGTCCGACCACGTCGTTCAAGGTGCCCATCCCAGCGACGGCGCGATACTTCACGTTTCACAACGGAGGCGCCGCGCCGGTCTCCGGAAACCTCATCTGGAATCTGTTCGACGAGTGAGTGAGCACGAGCTCGAGAAAGAATCACAATGTCACGTCAATCACCAAGTGGACCCGGAGTCATCACGGACATGCGCCGCATTGGCGGCGGTATCGACCCTGGCACAATGCCTCCAGGGAAGTACCTCGCCCTCCCGATCGAGCTCCTCATCTTCTCGGGTACTCTCCAGCCGGTGAACGACAGCAACATTGAGGAGTTCTCTGTGATCCAGGGCCCAGAGACCCGCTCGGGCAAGATCGGAAAGACCCGCGTCACGCTCCTTGCCGATCCGACGACAGCAGGTAGCGATCCCCTCAAGCTTCAGTGGCTCGTGAACGGTCTCCCGCAAGGTGAAGAAGTCACCATCCCCTGGACCACCACCCCCGCCATTCCTCCGACCCTGGCCGATGCGTTCGAGGTCCTGAAAGGAATGCCCTACGACTTCCCGAACGCCATCTGGGCTCCAGGAGACTTCGTCTTCCTCCAGGTCACTCTTGGCGCGCTCATCAGCGCGAGCCAGAGCCTCCTCACCGTTACCCACGAGAAGAACTACGCGCCATGATCAACGAACTCGTGAAGAAGGTAGACCGAACCGCCATGCCCCGTCCGCTCGAGGCCATGTGGCCCACCTGCAAGGCCTGCGAGAAGCGGTGGCGCGGTCGAGGGTCCTGGCGGAACGCGCGCGGCGCAAAGACCTGTCAGTTCTGCAAAGGAGAGCTCCCGGCGACAGTCAAGTCGTGAGGGCCGCACGGCTGTGAACTTCATCGTCGATGCGAATACCGTCCCGCCCCCGGCAGGGCTCGTGGTCAAGAACTACCTCGAGGACGGTCTCCATCGCTTCCTGAACAGGAAGCGGCCGACGCTGGACGTGAACGCTGTCGTGATCCACGAGACCGTCACGACGTCGCACGCCGTCACGGTCGACGTGCTGAAGGCTCGAGGGCTCGGCGTCCACCTCATCATCGACCACGACGGAGTCGTCTACCAGCACGCCGATCTCCTCCGGGACGAGATGTGGCACGCCACGCTCTTCAACGGGCTCTCGGTCGGCATCGAGACCGTGAACCCCTACGACCCGAAGTTCCTCCCGAAGCACGACTCGCCCTGGACCGACGTCATCGACGCTCCCTGGGCTGCCGGAGCGACGGGCGGAAGGGGCTACGTCGTGCCGACGCTCGCGCAGAGCATCGCCGTCACCAGCACGGTGAACTTCCTCACGAGCGCGCTCGCGAACCCGGTCGCCATCCCGCAGCACTGGCCGGGCTTCTCGGGCACCCACCGCCTCGCGCTCGGCCGCGTGCCGGCCGACATGAAGGAGAACCCCGGCATCCACGCTCACATGTACTTCGGACACGCCGATGGCGCCTGGCTAGTCCTCTTCGCGTGGCTCACGATGGAAGCCGGCCTCTCCTACGAGAACGCCTACGCAAAGGCGAAGGAGCTCGCGACCGGAGCCCACAGCGCGGGCGTCGATCTCGAGAGCTACTTCCAAGCAAACCCGTACCTGGAGACCTGAACATGTCCTGGCAGGAAGACCTCGCTCGATCCCAGGCTGCTTCCCAGGCTGCTCAAGCTGCTCGCTGGAAGTCTCAGTTCATCGACGGCTCCTGGTGGTTCTACTGGGCATACCTCTGGAACAACCGCATCCTCGCCGAAGGCCCTCTCCTCTTGAAGCAAGCGGGCGCGGCTTTTCAGCAAAGTCAGATCGAGTTTTACCATCGCGGAGCGACCATCTACCGATACCTCTGGATCCCGAAAGACTTCATTCCCGGATCTCAAGAGCGCTGGGTGCGCGACACTCGACCTCTATCGACGCTCGTCAGTTCGACCGCGTTCTACTACCCGGGACCTCAACCCACAGCAGTGCTGGCCGGTGAAGAGATCGGCCGCGGCGGTGGCGGTCGCGGCGGCGGGCGCGGAGGAGGACGTGGCGGGCGAGGACGCCGCCGTGGCCGCGGTCCGCGCGGCGGCTGGAGCTACGGCGCTCCCTGGTGGCCCGCTGAGTGGTGGGACGATGAAGAGGCCCCGGTCATCCACATCCACCACCACGGAGCAGGTTCGAGCGTCTCCGGAGGAGGACCGACCGTCAGCATCGGCGCGAGGCGCCTCACTCCCATGCTCCGCGGCAAATGGCCGACCGTCGACTACCCCCAGATCATCCACGTCGCCGGTCGCGAATTTCGTCGGGCCGGCTGGTACTGGCCCTACCCGAACGTGAAGGCACAGTACCGGGAATCGAAGGCGCAAGACTCAATGCACCTCTTCGTCCTTCTCGACGGAACGTGGATCATCCCCCACGTCGACGACGAGAACCCTGACCTCGGAAACCCGATCCAGCACCTCCTCCGGGACGTCCTGCCTCCGGTGTGAACATGTGGGAAACCATCGACGGCGCCATCAACGTCTACAGAAAGTCCATCGAGTCCACGCTCAGGGACACGCGGCGAAAGCATCCGGAGTTCCCGTCCTGGGTCACGACCGATCACATCATCGCCTTCATGCTCGCGCGGCACCCGGACCGCACGATCTTCTCGGCCCTCGAGTTCTCGAAGGTGGCGGCCGACGCTCTCAGCGTCGCGCTGCTATCTGGTGAAAAGGCCGCGGACAAGGTGCTGAAGCTCGCTGATCTGAGTCCGCCAGAGAAGAAGCAGGCCGCAGCGAGGGTCATCCCATTCGATCCCGCTGCCCGCCGCGCGCTCCAGAAGGACGAGCGGGACCTCGTCAAGATCCGCCAGGACATCGACCGACTCCGCTCGGGCCTCCGCGTCCCGAACCTCACGCTTTCGGGAGCTCTCACAGTCGAGCGCGGGCTCCTCGCCGCCATCCGGGCGAAGAAGAAACTACTTTAGCGCTCGCCTCGCCGACATCGCCCGGACGATCCGGATCCGACAATCGCCCTAAAAACATGCGGCCCCCTCCCAGGGACTTCGCCGGCAAGGCAATCCGAGCTACTCTCGAAGACCGAAGGACGCCACGCAGATGAAAAACACGACCCCGATTTACATCGCCCTCGGAGTCGGCATCGCCGCCGCGCTCGGACTCTACAACACCAAGTCCTACGCCTCGCAGATCATCGACATCAAGGCCGGTGAGACCTGGCAGATCACGATGAAGGGTGTGAACTCGAAGCTCTCCCAGGACAACATCTCCCGGATCACGAAGGGAATGGAGGCCATGGGGTACGCCGGCATCACCATCGTCCCGAACGCAGACATGACGGAAGCCGTCATGACGCTGAAGAGCCCGACGAACGACAAGATCGTCCTGAACAAGATGATCCCGAACCTGATCGACTCGTCGAAGGGCGTCATCTACTCCGCCGCCACGAAACTCGCCGAGGCGGCAGGCGCAGCCTACTCGTTCACGAGGGCCGACTCCGGCAAGACCATCGCCGTGACAGTCGGGCAGACCTTCACCGTAGGACTCTCGGACAACCCGACCACCGGCTTCGGGTGGAACATCGCATCGCTCGATCAGAACATCCTCGCGCTCACCGGCAACGTCTACGTTGCCGACCCTCATCCCCCTGGATTCGCCGGAGGCGGCGGTAACCGAAAGTTCGCGTTCACGGGCAAGGCTCCTGGAACGACGACCATCAAGCTCGAGTACCGTCGTCCATGGGAACAAAACACTCCGCCGGCCGACACGTTTAGTCTGGTCGTCACCGTCACCTCCTGATCATGACGCCCCGCTACGGATCCTCCAACTGGCTCGCCCGGCTCCCTGCCGGGTGCAAGCCCGTGGGGCGCCTCCACGGGTTCGTCGTGATCCGCCTCTCGAGCGGCATCCTCGTGAAGGCCGTCGGCGGCACCCCCGAGCACCCGAGCGTCATCGGTGTGACGAACGAAGAAGAACGCCTCGTCGAGTTCGACGACTCCATTGGCATCGCGACAGTCGAGGCTACCTGGGTCGACTGGTACAACACGAGCGCCGGTCCCGACGGCCAGGCCGTCTTCGACGACGTCACCAAGCGAATGGACGCGAAGGGGCTCGACGCTCTGCCTGGCGGCCCGGACGCTGGAATGATCGACCAGTACCGGTTCACGTACCCGAATATCTACCCGGCGCTCCTGAACTACCGCGACACCGGCGGGCGCCGAGCGCTCTTCGCGAAGAACACGATCGCCTACTCCGACAAGCCGATCTCCACGCCGAAGCCCGACGGTCCGATGGTGAACGTCAACGGCAGCATCGTCCTTCACCCGGGCCGTTACACCTACTCGGACGTGATGCGCGACAGCCCCGGGATCCTAGACCCCGCTGGCCCGACCTCGACGAAAAAGACGGCGGGACTCTTCAAGATCTGGCTCGACGCGGCCATCCGCGACCGGAAGGTCCAGGTGCTCCGGACCCAAGTGTCGGAAGGACTTCTCAGCGGTCCGATGGTCTTCAACGCTCCCGAAGCCAGGTACCTCTCGACGCCGTACTATATGGACTACGAGTTCCTCGTGGCCGTCGACACGGTGTGGGGCAGCTCGCTCCTCGGAAACCCGACCTGGATCCCGGGGACCGAGGACATCCAGAGCTACTGGGGGAAGCCCGCGCAACCGTCCGGGCCCGACTTCGATGCGATCCGCCGTGCCGGCAAGGGACTCCTCGGGTTCGGCGAAAACATCGTCACCATCGCGGTCGTGCTCGGGATCGGATACGTCTTCATGGCTCTCGGAAAGCGTCGTGACGACGAGCGCCCGGTCCGCGCTTGATACCCTTCCTCCTCGGAGTGCTCGTCGGAGGGATCCTGATGATGTCGATCCGCTGGTTCATGGACGACTCGTGACCGCCTGCGGAGACTGCTTCCGCTGGGCTTTTCGCTACGCCGTCAAGCACCCGAAGGCCCTAGTCGTCCACGGCACCGTGCAGGAGCCCCTCGGCACCCACCGCTACCCGCACGCCTGGGTTACGCACCGAGGCCGCGTGAAGGACTGGCAGACCATGGAGGCCGGCTTCGGTGGCAAATGGCAGGGGAAGGGATACCCCCTCGCGACCTTCCAGATGCTCTGGAAGCCCCAGGACGAGGTCCGATTCACGGCCATCGAGGCCATTCGCCTGTCGGTCAAGACCGGGCACTACGGGCCGTTCTAAGCAGGTCTTGTCCCGCCCTCCCGGGGGCCTTACCATCCGCCGATGGTTCACCCCGATCTCGTCAAGTGGCTCACCGTTCAGATCGCCGACATCCGCGGCACAGACCCTGACCAGAAGATCGAGCGATTCGAGCTCTACCACACGGTCGAAGAGAGCCCCGCCGAGCGGATCCAGGTCTTCGGCGGCCTCGAGGAAGGCGTAGACCCCCAGGAGCTCGGTCAAGCGCTCTGGGAGATGGGCGAAAACGACGCGGCGACCCGCGCGCTCGGCGTCCCGCAGCGCTACGTCGTCTGGTCCTTCCGGACCGGCAACCCGGAGATGGACAGCCAGTGGGCCTTCTCCATCCGCGGCAAGACCAACGCTCGCGGAAGCCTCGACATGGGCGAGTCGAGCGATCCGCCGACGGAGCGCGGCGTCGCAGGGGCCGTCCTCCGCCACAACGAGGCGCTCCACCGCATGATGATGCTCATGACGGATGCGACCGCTGGCCGGCTCGCAGCCGAGCTCCAGCAGGAGCGTCAGCGCAGGAAGGAGAGCGAGGACAAGATGTCGGCCATGCTCGACATGCGCGAACAGCTCCTCGACCAGAAGGCGGAGCGCGAGCTCCACACCGCGCAGGAGACGGCAAAGGCTCGCCGGCACGACGAGATGATGACCATGTTCATCAGCATGGCTCCGCTCCTCCTCTCCCAGGTGCTCGGCCAGAAGGGGTTCGGCGCCGACGCCGGAGCCGCGATGCGGGACACGGCCATCGGAAAGATGCTGAAGGGGCTCTCACAGGAGGAGGCGATGGGAGTCATCGGGAGCCTGAAAGACAATAACCGGATGGCGTTCATGGAGCTCTACAAGAGCTACGCCCAGGAGAGCGCCGAAGCGGAAGAGAAGAAGCCGATCCCCTTCAGGGATCCGAAGCTCAGCAAGAAATAACTCGTGGGCAAGCTCACCTTCCACTCGGGGCTGCCGGACCACCGGGGCCTCATGGGCAATCGGCGCTTCAACGACGAGGCCGCCGTCAAGGAAGACGCCGCCATCAAGTACACGCTGATCATCCGCGGCAAGGATGATCCAGAGCGCCCCTCGACGCTGGGAGCGCTCGCCTGGCGGAAGAAAGTGAAGACCGGCACGCCCGAGGAATGGGCCCGGCGCATCATCCAGCACCTCGCCGACGGGGTGCCCCGCACCTTCAACCGGATCATGGTCGAGATCTCCGGGGTCACGGCCGACATCGCCTTCCACCACCCGCCCGAGGATGGGCTCTGGCTCGCCGTCGAGCGGGGATACCTCGGATGGACTTCCGAGGCGCCGATCCTCTTCAAGCTCATCCGCCCAGCGGGCTTCCGAAAGCGCCGGGGGATGGCGATGCCGAAGGCCACGCCAGGTTCTCTCGGCACCGTTGAGATGACTCGAGCTCCTCTCCCGCTCGAGGGAAAGTTCACCGCCTTCGACGTGAGCCGGAAGCTCCGCATCCACTGGTTCTCGCTCGGAGGCTTTCCGTCGCTCGCTGCCGCAAAAGACACGGCGAACGCCTGGACGGTTGGAACCGGGCACGGCGTGGCGGTGATGGATCGCCAGGAGAAACTCGCCTACAAGACGCTCTTCACCGAGAACATGGCGAAGCTCTTCACCGAGGGCTGGAAGGAAGGAACCGCCATCGAGCACCTCGGAGAACATCGCCACGGGACGTTCCACTACGTCATCCCGGACGACGAGCCGGCGAAAGGATACCTCGCGGTCGTCTCCTGGGACGGTGAGGGCAAGAAGGCGAGCTACGTCCCGCTCACCTCCGTCACCCCGTCGAAGAAGCGCCGCGCAGCCCCGGAGACGCCTTCCATCGGCACTCCCGAAAAGACCGATGCGCCTCGAGCGCCGCGCCGGCAAGTCCCGCGTGCTCCTCGTGAGCCCCGAGCGCCGCGCGCGTCACGACACAACGTCATCACCGCAGCCGAGCTCATCCGCCAGGCACTCGAAAGGTACAAGTGATGCCGAAGCTGCTCGATGATGAAATCTCGAGGGTCCAGAAAACGATCGCAGATCTCCAAGAAAAACTCCGGCAAGAAGCGACTCCAACGCATCTCACCGAGGATCAGATCGCCAGGATAAAGTCGGCCGCGACAACACCTGAAGAAATGGAGCGTCTCTCGAATCGAATCCTGTCCGGATACAAGAGGCACGTTCTCCAGAAACTGCTCGGTCGTTCGACGAAAGTAGCTGCAAGCAGCACGATCAAGAACAAACGGAAGGCCGAGCGGCGGGCCAGATAGCCGCATCTCGAAAGGTTCAAGCAACATGGTCAAACGTCGAATCCATCAGGGACATCTCTTCATGCTGGAAGATGCCGAGCCGAAGACCGCCGGCCCCAGGAAAGAGGTGAGCGCGAAGGACGTGCTCGGCCGCCTCTCGAAGAAGAAGCCCGTGCGCGCTCCGCGTGGCGTGAAAAAACTCGTGCTAGAGAGCGAATGATCTTCCCCGCGCACTGGACGAAAGCCGCTCGAGTGCTCGAGATCTCACTCGATCGTGGGCACCTCGCCCCCATCGCCGGGCGCTCATACTCGCACGTCATCGTCACCTTCTCGGTGGACGAGCACCGCGACTGGGCCTCGACTTCGATGATGGGCGACTTCTACGATGCTGCGAGCGCTGAAGAAAAGTGGGGACTCCCTCGAGGCTCTGCGCGCGGCACGCTCCCCTGGCGATACGTCGCCCTGAACCCGCTGCCGATCCCCCAAAACGATTTTCATGTGCGATACCCCGACGTGCCGTTCAAGCGAGCCCACGAGTTCGTGCTGCTCCACGAGATCGGCCACATCCTCCACGGGTGGAAAGAACAGGCCGCCGACGACTATGCCTTCGCCCGGAGCCTCATTCCGCCGGACAAGGCCGCAGCCGAAAAGCGTTCCCTCTGGTACTCGAAGATGAAGAACCCGCTCGACTTCACTTGGAAGTGATCGCGCCAAAGGTTTGGGCGCCGTGATTCTTCGGCATATCTGGAATCGTCGATCGCCGAACTCACTGAAACTTTGGTTCTTCTCGCGTTCGTGCAAGAGTAAGGCGTATCCCTGATCAGGTACGATCGGCGCATGGGGTAGCTCCCCGAACGAGACTCGCGCCGACTCCTCGACGAGGAAAGGTTTTCATGGCCAAGAAGAAGCACTCGAAAAAGTCCCACCCGAAGAAGTCCACTCCGACCGCGACGAAGGCCGCAGCAAAGGCCTCGACGAAAGCCGTCGTGAAGGCGGTCAAGGCCGAGACCAAGAAGGTCGAGAAGTCCGTCAAGACCGAGACGAAGAAGGCCGTGGACGCCGCGGTGAAGCCGGTCATCCAGGAAGTCGTCGGCGTCGTCGCCAAGTGCGGCAAGCTGATGAAAGATCGCGACGAGCAGATCAAGGACCTCAAGGCCACGGTCACTCGCTGCGAGACGGCCATCAAGCTCGGCAACATCGGGCGCGGGATGCGGACCCTCATTCATGGTCAGCCCGTCAGCCGCGCAGCCCTCACGCGGATGCAGCAGATGGGTCGCGAGAAGGCCAAGCTCCGCCACGAGATCGAGGAGCAGAAGGCGCACGCCCAGAAGGCGACCGGGCACCTCGCCAAGGAGCTCCACGACGTGAAGAAGCGCGCCGAAGAGGCCTTCCGGCTCGGCAACATCGGACGTGGGTTCCGCTCTCTCCACGCGCCGTCCCCGCGGCCCGCGCCGCACCCGGCCAGGCACGCCGGCCCGAAGCACGGTCCGAAGCACGGTCCGAAGCACGGTCCGAAGCACGGTCCGAGGCTCGTCGAGGACCACGGCGTCCCGGGACATCGCCAGGCGGGCCCGTCGATGCGTCCGGGCAAGCGCCCCGGCGCGAAGCGCCCCGGCATGAAGCACCCGCCCAAGCGTCCGCAGCGTGAGGAGCACCGCGGGCAGCGCGCCGCTCTCCACACGGGGCGTCCCCTCCCCACCGGAGGCAGGCGGCACGTCGAGCAGGAGACGAACATCCTCGCTGGCGTGAAGATCCCCGGCAAGGGCAGGGGCAAGCAGCCCAAGAACTGGACCTTCTGGCAGTGCGCCGGTCCGGTGCGCTCCGGCTGCGGCCACTCAGGGGCCTTCGTCGTGGGAGACCATGACGAGCGTCCCGGGATCCGTCTCCGCGGCCAGGCGCCGTTCCCCACGCACGGCCTTCGCTGATCTCGGGCGGGGAGAGCCGCCGTTCCCGCCGCTCTCCCCGCGCCTCCTCTTCTCGAGTCCTCATGCCCGGTATCCAGCCATCCTCCAGAAAGCAAGTCCGCTGGGCCTTCACAGCCGAAGCTCAGGGACTGCTTCGCGCGCCTTCGACCACGCCCTGGACGAGCCCGGAGGCCAAGAGCCAGCACTCGATCGCCCGCGAATGGGCGCATCGCTGGAAGTGCTGGGAGTGGGACGAGAAGGCGCGCGGCAAGATGCCTGCGGACTGCAAGAGCGCGCTCGAGCTCCTCGACACCGTCCGCCGCGAGCACCCGACGTGGAAGGTGCCAGCGGGCGTCACGCGCCCGGCGCCGAGGCCGACGGTGGTGCCGATCCGTCCTTCGCGTGGCCCGGTGCGCGCCCCGGAAGCGCCGCCAGTCCGAATCGCTGCCGGTCAACCCGCCGCACGACGCCGACTCAAGGCGGTCGAGGCACTCGCCGGCAAGAAGCGCCCGAAGGCCGAGCCTTCTGACGAACATTTCTCGAAGCTTCACAAAGCCCTCAAAGTCATGAGGATCCGAGGAATGCCCATCGGGAACAAGATCCACTCCCTTCTTCAAAATGGCTTCCCGCAGAGCATCATCGACGAGGCTCTGGATATTTCAGCCGGAGCTCGCCCGTCCCCGTTCGACGAGTCCCTGGATCAACCCGCCGCACGACGCCGCGAGCGTGCATCCAGGCGTCCACCGCCCAGAGCACGCATCGTGAAGACCGGCTCTCCGGAAAAAGCCCACAAGCCCTCCAAGCCCCGTGCTCCGGGCCGGCAGAGCAGCGTCATGACCGCCGACGATCTCATCCGCGAAGCCATGAAAAAGTACGCCTGATCCTGCGGAGAGCATCACGCTCTCCGGCTCGAGTAACTGTCACCGAACCAGAAGGAAAAGAAGAACAATGTCACTCCGCAATCGTCGTTCCCCAAGCGGCCCGTCCGCCGAAGTCCAGCTCCCCATCCTCGGAGCGAACGTGCTCGTCACGGCCGTCCCGGGCTTCCTCACCGTCGGCGCGCTCGGCATCACCGCCACCGCCACTGCCACCGACGACCTCAACAGCGGAGCGGCCATCCCACAGTCGGGCGAGCTCACCGAGGTCACGATCCAGAACGTGAGCACGACCGGCGCAAACGCTGCCGACTCGGTGGCCTACGAGGTTCATCTGAACGGCGTCCTCATCGTCCCGGACCCCATCAACGCGCCGCTCGTGACAGCGAGCGGTTCGATCAAGAACACGAGCCAGGAGCCGCTCACGATCCCGATCAACGTGCCCGTGCTCGGTCCGACCGCGACGGTCGCGGGGCCCCCGGTCGTTCCGGCCAAGCACGACCTCGTCAGCGTCAAGGCGACCCCTTCGGCAGCCTGGGTTGGTGCATCGCCCGTCGTCCGCGTCACGCTGAAGTACGCCCCCGGCGGTCCGTTCTGAGCGACCTAGCGGTCTCGCTCTCTCGAGCAGGACCATAGACGCGCGTCTCCAGCGCCTGCGGTTCTGCTCGTCTGAGCAGGCCGCAGGCGTGGGAAAGAAAGGACAGCTATGTCGAACCATTTCGCGAATCGCCGGTCGCCCTCCGGTCCAAGGATCTCTCAGGAGATGCCGTTCTTCGGCACCGTCCCCGTCTCGGCAGTGACCTATGCCGTTCCGCTCGGTTCAGCGACGCCGACGACGGCTCCTCCCGTCACAGCAGCCCAGTACCGGATCCCGATCTCGGGCAAGCTGGACACGCTCCAGATCTCGAACCAGCCGGTCGGGGCCGATGCCGTGCCCGCGAGCTACCAGGTCCAAAAGAACAACGCGGACGTCGGCTCCCCCGTCATAATCGCGAACAACGCGGCAGGCCCGGTGAGGGTCGATCTCTCGGCCATCAACGTCCTCGCGGGCGATCTCATCGGGATCAACGTCGCCACGCCAGTCTTTGCGGGCGCGGCTCCAGCGGCGAAGATCCTCCTCACCTGGTCCCCCACCACCTCGGCCTGATCACCTGAACGCCCATGCCCTTCGTCGCCCTGGCCATTCTCGGGTTTCTCCTCTTCGCAGGAAGCCCCGCCAAGGCGGTGACGCGCGATCTGAAAGGGCTGTCTTCATGAACGAAACGCCTGCCAAGAAGGTCGTGTCCGACGAGACCAGGAACTCCTGGATCCTTCTCGGCGTCGTCGGGATGGGCGCGTACTTCCTCTGGAAGAACCGTCCATCCCCTCCGCCTACCGGCATCAGCGGCGAGGATATCGACAAGGCCCTGCTGGGCTGCGCCACGCGCGAGGAAGTCCTGACCGATGACCTTCTTCGGTTGAAGCGAAAGCTCGACCGCCACGCGGCCGAGTTCGATCCGACCGAACTCGAGCGGGGTACGGTTCATGAGCTCGAGCACACTCGCAATCGACTCGTCGCCCAGAAAATCGCGATGGATCACCTCCGAGAAAACCCGGGCTACTACCAGATCCTCGAAGAGGTCATGCCCGAAGGGGCATGACCCTCCACCAGCGGCATGACCGCCAACCGGCGATCTCCATCTGGATCGAAGATCGGCTGGCAAGAGCCGGTCGCGACAGCGGCTGATCTACCGGTCCCAGGCTCCGAGCTCGGCGAAGCGCGCGTCACGCTCGACACCGGAGCCATCTGGACGTGGAGCGGCGTCGCCTGGGTCAGCCCCTCGTCGACCGACGAGCTCGTAAAGGTGACGGCCGCGGACACGACGCCGAACTACCTCTCGCCGAAGCTCGCCGCAGGCGCGGGCATCACACTCGCCGTGCTGAATCCAGGGGCGAACGAACAGGTCGAGATCACCGCAGCGGCTATTGCTGGCGGCACTCAGACGTTCGCCGCAGCCGGGTTCTTCGTCGTCCCCGCGGGAGTCTTCCTCGTCCTCGTCTACGGTCGCCCTGGCGCGCTCGGGGGCTCAGGGGCAGGTGCTGGTGCTAACGGTTTCGTCGGCCCGGCTGGAGGCGGCGGCGGCGCAGGGCGAGCCGGTTCCGGCGGCGGCTCAGCCGAGCTCATCGGTCCCTACTCCATGGCGGTCCTCCCCGCACAGATCATTCCCGTCCTGATTGGATCAGGGGGCTCTGGCGGTGCGGGCGGCGTTCCTCCCGGAGGCGTGGGCAGCCCTGGCAACATCGGAGGCACCTCGAGCTTCGGCACGCTCACCTTCGGATCATCGTCCGTTGCGGGTCCTGGAGCCGCTGGCACAAACGCGGGAAACGGCACCGCCGTCGCTGGCGGCCCCGCCCAGGCAGGCGCAAACCCTGCGGCCAGCACCGGCTACGGCCGTCTGAGCGTTGCCGGTAACAGCAACAACGGTGCGGGCGCTGGCGGCGCTCCTGGCGCTCCTGGCGTCACTCCGGGCGGCGGACCAAACCTCTCGAGGATGCAGCTCTTCGGAACGAACGCCGTCGGCGGCGGCACTGCTGGTGTCGGTGGCGCTGCCGCTGCTGGTCACGGCGGCGGTGGTGGTGGCGGGCCCGCGGGAGCCGGCGGCTGGGGAGATTTCGGCCATCCGGCAGGAGCCGCGCTCACGACGCCTCTCGGAGGGAACGGAGGGAACGGCGGCGCCGGCAACGCTGCTGGCGCTGGCGGTCCAGGGCTCCCTGGCACGACGCCGCCCGCGGGCGTCAACGGTGCTGGCGGCGGCGGTGGTGGCGGCGGTGGTGGTGGCGGCTCCGGCACCGTGGCTGGCGGTCTGGGCGCTGCTGGAGGCGCAGGCAGCCAGGCGTCCGACGGGCTCATCGTGGTGGAATGGTGAACCGATGATCTACGCGCTCGTCAAAGCCGGAACCGTCGTGAACACCGTCGTCGTCATGAACGACCCGGCCATGCCCGCCCTGATGGCCATGTTCGATGCTGAATACGACGCCGTTATCAGGATCGATGTCCTCGATCCCATGCCTGGCGTATGGTGGACGTACCTCGGCGGATCGAACTTCTCTTGGGGAGCGCCTCCCGCTGACGAGAATCCTTGATGAGCACCAACCGGCGATCTCCATCTGGGTCGAAGATCGGCTGGCAAGAGCCAGTCGCGACGGCTGCTGATCTGCCGGTCCCAGGCGCCGAGCTCGGCGAAGCGCGCGTCACGCTCGACACCGGAGCCATCTGGACATGGAGCGGCGTCGTGTGGGTCAGCCCCTCGTCGACCGACGAGCTCGTGAAGGTGACGGCCGCGGACACGACGCCGAACTACCTCTCGCCGAAGCTCGCCGCAGGCGCGGGCATCACGCTCGCCGTGCTGAACCCGGGGGCGAACGAGCAGGTCCAGATCACAGCGACCGCCGTCAGCGAGGACCACAAGGTCAAGGCGACCGCGGCCGACACGACGCCAGACTTCCTCTCTCCCAAGATCGCCGCTGGCGCGAACGTCACCAAGACCGTCCTGAACCCTGGCGCGAACGAACAGGTTGAACTCGCCGTCCTGAGCGCACCGCCCT
>Ga0315288_10001301_pt1 | contig 32151 bp, 26 predicted proteins | sample YL17G11_20_MG_FD_203454 | JGI IMG/M metagenome (GOLD analysis project Ga0315288, IMG submission 203454) | Sediment microbial communities from Yellowstone Lake, YNP, Wyoming, USA - YL17G11_20 | ecosystem: Environmental > Aquatic > Freshwater > Lake > Sediment | place: USA: Wyoming | collected...
ATGTTCGCAAGCCCGTGGGAACCAGGAACCAAGCACCACACCTTTCCTTTTGTTGCCGTTTCCAAGCCCCGTAGGGGCGCTTGAAAAGGTTCAATCGCCCCTACGGGGCTCCAACAGAGAAAGGGAAGAATGTTTTCTGCCCCGCTTCCTTTCCACGGGCTTGCGCCCGTGGCTAGAGAACAATGGCGGACCTCCGGCCCGCACGGGTCCTCAACAGATTGAAGCATCTGAGTGCGCCCGTGGTTAGAGAATCCCGGCGCGCCCCTGGCAGGGGTACGGCTCCCCTGGCCGGGGTGCGGCTCCGGCCGTGGCCCGCTGCCGTGGCCCGCGGGACCCCTACCGGGGCTGACAAGGATGACGGGCCCTGCCAAAATCCGGAGTCGCACCCCCAGCATGTTTGGGGGGGCGGAATCGGATGGAACCCCCGACGCCCGCTCGATATACTACAACTACCCCACGAGCGGATAAGTACGGTGTCCCCGGAACTCCGACACGTAGCGGCATGATGAACGCGAAAGAGCGAGTTCTGACGGCTGTGGCTCGGCGGGCACCCGACCGGGTGCCCATGGATTTCCAGTTCAATCCCTGGGTGCTCGAACGCCTGCATCGCGACCTGGGAACCTCAACGCTCCGAGAGGTGCTCGACCGTCTGCGCAGCGACGTCGTCGACTTGCGGGGCGTTGTCGATCCGAAGTACCGCGGCCCCGTCCCGCAGTCGCGCGAATTGGGCGACGGCGTGCGGGAAAATTTCTGGGGATGGCGGCAGAAGGTCATGCATACGCCGACCGGTCCGGAAGACTGCTTCGTCGAGTTTGTGTTGGCCGATGCGACGTCGATTGACGATTTCGAGCGGCATCGCTGGCCCAGCCCGGATTGGTTTGACTTCTCCGGGTTCTCCACGCGCCTTGACGAGTGGCGGGACCTCGCCGTCATGGCCAGCGGGGCCAGCGTCTTTCAACACCCTTCGTTCCTGCGAGGGTTGGAGAATCTGCTCATCGACATGGCCGCCCAGCCCGAGATGGCGCACTGGCTCATCGATCGCTTCACGGACTTCTACCTGGGCTTCTTTGACCGCATGCTGACGGCAGCCAAAGGGCGGATTGACGTTCTGCGGACGGCGGACGACCTGGGCGCCCAGCGAGGACTGTTCTTCAGCCCGGACATGTTTCGGACCTTCATCAAACCCCGACTGAGCAAACTGATCGACATGACCCACAGCCACGGGGTGAAATTCTTGTTTCACTCGTGCGGCGCCATTCGCCCTCTGATCGAAGACTTGATCGAGATCGGCGTCGACATCCTCGACCCGCTGCAGGCCGCGGCCGAAGGGATGCACCCCCAAGTCCTCAAGGATGCGTACGGCGACCGCATCTGCCTGCACGGCGGCATCTGCACCCAGTACCTCCTGCCGCGAGGCACGCCGGACGAGGTGCGATGCGAGGTACAACGACGCTTGAAAATCATGGGCAACGGCGGCGGTTACATCCTGGCGCCTTGCCATGTTCTGCAAACGGATGTGCCTACCGAAAATATTTTGGCCCTGTCTGAGGCGGGCTTCGAATCCGGCCGGGACTCCGGAGGCTATTGAGCATTTTTTTTCCAGGTGCATTGCCGTGTGAAAATTCGGGCGACACGCTTCAACGGCAGGCCGCCAGGTCGCCAGACCTCGCGGTCTGTCGAACCCGCGGGCCTCGCGGCCTGTCGAGTCCGCGTAGCGAGATCTCGCCACAGGCGGACCCGCGGGCTGGAGTCCCGGCGCGCCTGCCCCGCCTGCCCCGTTGGGGTTGGGGTTGGGGTTGGGGCCGGGATTGAGACTGCAGGTCGCGAACGCCGCTTTGCCGCCTGCCGCCATTCGTCATTCGGACCCGCCACAGGCGGGTAAATTTCGGAATTGATTCGTCATTCGGTCCTCGGATTTCGTCATTTTCCTCCCCCTCCCCCCTCTGCGATCTCCCTGGCAGCGGTCAAGCCCCGGCGGCGGGCCACGGCGGGCGTAGCCCGGCCAGGGGCTTGCCCCGCCAGGGTGGCCCGCTGCGTTGAAGACACCGCGAAATCCCGCCGACGCCCTCACGGGTGCGGCGTAATGGCAAGGATCGTGATCTCGCCCGGACCGGGACCGTAGCACCAGAACACGCGGCAAGCCCCCGGCGTTCGGTGCTGCGCGTAGGCCTCGAACACCTTGGCCTTCGGGTCGAAGGGGCTTTCCAGCGAGTGGTACGGGTGGGTTTGGAGTCCGGGATGGCGCGGATTGTCCGCCAGAAGGAGGATCGTCTTACGGACCTGCTTAAAAAGCCCTTCCTGCCGGGAGGATTTCCGTCTGCCGGTTCGCGCCCGCGTCCGGCCGGATCGGTCGACCGAAACCTGGAGTTCCTCGTACTGGCGGCGCGCGGTGGGTGTCCATCGGACCGCAGCCATCAGCGATTGTCCTCATCGTCGCCCGACCCCGCCTCCAGGTCCGGGGCCTCGGCAAACCGGCCCGCGCGCGCCTCCTGGAGACCCCCGCGGACTGCCTCCAGCGCCTTCGCGTTCTTGTAAAGCCACGCTTCCCGGGCGGGAACCGCCTCCGCTGGAATGATCTCCAGCGCCCCGTCCTCGTGCTCCCGCACGATCACCAGGCGGTTCGCGTATCGTGGGCCGAGCGTAATCCGCCCCCGGCCGTCAACGGTCTTCGTCGTCATGGCGCCTTCCTCCTCACCGGACATTATTGCCTATATCGGGCGAAAAGGCAAGTGGGAAATAGGGCAATTGCTCCGGATTTTCAGCGCAGGGCATTTCCGCCCCGCCTCAGGCACTCCCTGGCAGCGGTCAAGCCCCGGCGGCGGGCCACGGCGGGCGTAGCCCGGCCAGGGGCTTGCCCCGGCCAGGGTGGCTCGACCGCAGGAACCCAGGCACTAGTAGTACATCAACCTTGAATATGTGGGTTCGGGTGCCATGCTTTCGCTCTTGTCCGGAGTAGCCCAACGGGCGAAGACGGATGCGAAAGCATGTTTCCGACCCGCCAACGACCATGCTTTCGCAATCCCGGCGCCCCCCTGGCCGGGGTGCGGCTCCGGCCGCCGGCCACGGCACGGCTTGCCGTCAGGCCACGGCACGCCTGCCGTGCCAGGGTGGCCGTGCCAGGGTGGCCCGCGGGACGAAAGCATGGCACCCACCCTGGCACGGCAGGCGTGCCGCCGGCCCCGGCGGAGCCGAAGGCCGAGCCAGGGTGGCCCGCCGCCGCCGGCCCCGGCGGAGCCGAAGGCCGAGCCAGGGTGGCCCGCTGCCGCCGGCCCCGGCGGAGCCGAAGGCCGAGCCAGGGTGGCCCGCCTTGGTGTTGCCGTTTGCCGTCGCCGTTCAATCCCCAATCCCTGGTCGCCGGGGCGACCGAAATGCCTTTCCCCATCTCCGCCTTTCTCTGCGACCTCCCTGGCAGCGGTCAAGCCCCGGCGGCGGGCCACGGCGGGCGTAGCCCGGCCAGGGGCTTGCCCCGCCAGGGGCTTGCCCCGCCAGGGGGCTACGGCCCCTGCCGTGGCCCGCTGCGGTGAACTGCCGTGGCCCGCCGCGTTGAAGGCTGCGCAAATCCCGCGCCAAAGACGCGGAAAAATAGTTATTAACATAAAGGTATGCACATGACATGGATGAAAAAAGTGCGAAAAAGGGCACAAAAACCGGTAAAAACCGCACCAAAAACGTGAAAAAGCACCCAAAAAAGTCGAAATTTGCGCTAGCCCATCTTACCAAAAGCACCCCTTCCGCCGAAAAATCCCCCCGGACGCTAGCGCCAGGGCCGGTGGGTTCCAAAAAATCACCCCAAAATACCCCCCAAAACTCGCGCCAAAAAGTTATCCACAATTCCTGCCGTTCCTAAGTCGAGGCAATTGGGAAGCCGTTCGGACGGGGGGGCCGCATACGGCGGCGAAAATTTTTGGAACTTTCGGCCTGGGGGATGGTCTAATACTTGAAATCCGAGTGGTTCGGTTGCCGAGCCTTTATGAAGCGTCGGCTTATCGCTATCGCCGTTCTGGTATTCTTCGTTGCGGCCCCGGCCGTGGGGAACTCCGTGCGCCCGGACCTGGTGCGCGAAATTCTTCGCCGGAAACCCGAATGGCCGGGCGTCGAGGTCGAAATTCCCGTCGAGGTCTACGACGCGTACGTGCGGGACCTGCTCGCGGTTCCCGTCCCGCCGCAGCCCCCCGAAGTTTCCTGGATCGAGCGGGTCACGTACCGCGTTTCCATCGCCGACGACGACGCAAAACTCGAAGCGGAGTTCAACCTCGTCTTCCTGCCGGGCGAGGGGGCCAAAGCCCTCCCGCTCCTGCATAAGGCGCTGGCGTGGAGCGAGGTGACGCTGGACGGCAAGGCCGTCGAACTCCGGCAGGCCGACGACGGCTGGTTCTACCTGGATCCGCCCGAGCCCGGCCGATACCGCGTCGTGGCGAAGGCGCCGCTGAAGCCGGCGAAGAACGGCGGCGGGTTCGGCGCCTCGTGGCCGACGCCGGCGGCGGCGTGGAGCGTCGGGGCGGTCGAGTCGGACGGCGTCTGGGAGGCGCGATTCTCGCGGTCGGCGCTGCCCATCATCGGGGCGGAGGCGGCCACGCCTCGCGGCGACGCGGGCGGGACGCACGGCACGGTGGGCCTCGTGCCGGGCGACCGGTTGGGCGTCCAGTGGCAGCGTCCGCAGCCGCCCGTCCGCCGCGCCGCCAGCATCGAATCGAAATCCCACGTCGGTTGGACGCTGGCGGACGGCGTGCACCAGGTGCGTGCGATCCTGGACCTTCGGCTGTGGGGCGGCGAGGCGGAGGAACTCTCGGTCGCGCTCCCGCCGGGGGCCGACCGCATCGAAATCAGGGGCCCCGACGTCCGCGAGGTGCAGACCCAGGGGGCCCAGGCCCGCGTGTTCCTGCGCGGGGCGATTACGCAGCGGACGCGCCTGGCGGTCTCCTTCGAGGTGCCGCGGGCGGCCACCGGGCGGATGACGCTGCCGGCGTTCGGCGTGGCGGGAGCGAGGCCGGCGGGCGGGACGCTGGCGATCGCGGGCGGCAGCGGGGCGGTGCTCCTGGAGATGGAGAGCCGGGGCCTTGAGCCGATGGCCCTTTTCGACCTTCCGACAGAGACGCGGGGTCTCCTGGCGGCCCCGCCGGTCTATGCCTACAACCTCGCGCCGGGGCCGTGGGAGGCGCAGGTGGACCTCGTGGCGCTGGCGGAGTTTCCGGTCCGCGAGACGCTGATCGACTCGGCCCTTTACACGGTCCTCTACCGCCCGGACGGGCGGGTGATGACGAAGGTGATTTACGAGGTTCGGAACCGTGCGAAGCAGTACATGCGGGTGGACCTGCCGGCGGGGGCGACGCTGGTCGTCGCCCGTGTGTCGGAGGAGCAGCGGAACCTGGCCCGCGGGCCGGGGACGAGCGTTCTCGTGCCCCTGGAAAAGAGCGTTCTGACGACGGCGGGGCTGGTGAGTTTCCCGGTGGAACTGGTGTACGTGATGGCCGCGCCGCCGCTGGACCGCAAGGGCGAGTTCCGCGCGGCGCTTCCGCGGACCGACCTTTCGATAGCCTATGCGCGGTGCGCGCTGATGCTGCCGGAAGGGATGAAGGTGAAGGAGTGGGGCGGGGCGCTCCGGAAGGTGCCGTCGTGGTCGAGCGAGACGGCCGAGATGGAGTTTGAATACGGGCGCGGGTACCTCGCGCCGCCAGAGGCGAAGGAGCCGCCCAAGCCGAAAGGGCCGGGGATTTTGGAGACCATCGGCGGCCTCTTTGTGATGGGCGCGCGGGCGCCGAAATACAACGCCGTGGTGTTCAGGAACCGAGAAGAGTCGCGGCGGCAGATGAAACTTGAGGAACAAGTGCTCCAGACGAAGAATCGGTACCGTGCGGCGGTGCGGGCGTACGAGGCGGGGGACAATAAGCGCGCACGGGAATTGTTCGAGCAGGTGACGACGATCGCGCCGGAATCCACCGAGGGGTATAACGCCAAGAAGTACCTGGAGAACGTGAAGATCGCGATGGGCGAGGCGGAGGAGGGCGCGACGAAGGGCGACCGGGGCGCGCGGGCGGCGACGAAAGCGGTCCAGCGGGCGCAGCAGACGGCGAACGTGACGATGCTCGAGCGCCAGCAGGAACTCCTGGCCCACGGTCAGCAGGCGGCCCAGGCGGGGAATGTGAAAGAGGCCGAGGCGGCGTACCAGGTGGCGATGGAAATGTCGAAGGAACTCCAGTCCCGCGGCGAGGAGGCGCGCGAGCAGCACGCCACGGTCCGCGAGGCCGAGCAGTTCCTCACGGAGTCCAAGGCGCAGCGCGGGAAGCAGGAAGCCGAGGTGGCGGGACTTCAGCAGCGGCTGGAGTCGGCGAAGAAGAACCTCACCAAGGCGGGCGGAAAAGCGGCAGCGAACATCGCCGACTTCGTTGTGGAGGGAGATGAGCGCGTGGGGGTGAGTGGAGGCTTCGCGTATTTTGGGACGCCGCCGGCGGCGAACGCGCCGGCCCAGGTGGAACTTGGGACGGCTATTGCGAAGCAGCAGGTGGACCCGCGCGGCAAGACAGGGTCGGTCCAGGGCAAGGCGGTCTTCACTGGCCGGGGCGGGGGTGGAGGTGGCGGCGGGCAGGGGGAGGTCGCGCAACTTCAGGAACAGGTTCACGAACTGGAGGCGCTCCAGAAAAGATTCGGCGGCGAGAAGGCGGACAAGCAGCCGACGTCCGAGGCGTTGGCGAAGGCGATTGACCTGGACAAAAAGGTGGAGCAGCGGACCGAGGCCCTGAAAGCGGGCGCGAAACAAGCCGCGGCCTTGGCGCGCGCGGGCCGCCTGGCCGAGGCCGAGCAATGGATGACGAACCTCCAGACAGAGGTGGAAAAAACAGCGAACGTGGCCGCCCTGATGCCGGCGGAAAAGAAGCCGGAGAGAGTGGCGGCGCTGGAAGGCGCGCCAGCGGTCACGGTGGACCAAGCCGGCTCGATGGTCCGGGGCGTCCGGTCGGCGCGGGACCTTCAGCGGCAAGAGGTGAAGGCGAACGTGAGCGACCTTTTGGCGCTGGCGGAACGGCGCGTGAAGGAGGGGCGGACGCTGGAAGAACGGAATATGGCCCTTCAGCCGCTGGCGAACGCGGAACGGATGGTGGAGGTCAACAAGGACCTGCTGGACCCCGCTGCGGAGGGGCTGCTGCGAAGCGGGATCAGCGCCTTGCGGTCGGAGGTCGGGAAAGCGAGCGGGCAACCTCCGCCGAGTCCGGCTGCGGAACCGGCCATGCCGGACCAGGATCGCAGCAGGCGGGTGGAGGAACTCTGGTCGCGTGCGCGGAACTTCGGGCGCCTGAAGAGGCTGGACGAGGCGGTGGCGACCGTGGACGAGATCATCCGCCTGGAGCCGGGGAACGAAAACGCTCGGCGATGGCGGGAGGACCTGAAGGGGCTGCAGGGGCAGACGGAGAGTCTGGCGCGTGCGCCGGAGGCCATGACCGCCCCGACGCAGCCGGGCGCGTCGGTGAGCGGCAAAGAGAAAAAACTCGAGGAACTGAACGCGGAGTTCTTCAAGGCCGTCGAGGAGATTAAAGAACAGAAGAAGGGGCAGGAAACGGTCCAGTTCGACGTGAGCGACCTTGCGGAAGGGGTCCAGGACGGTCGCCGGCTGGCGGAGTTCGTCGGGAGCAACTACGACTGGACGCTTCGGCAGGACGTGCGGGCGGCGCCGACGGTGACCGTGATGAACGGGCAGGCGACCACCGTGGTGGCGACGGGAGGGCGTTACGGGACGATGACGGCCGCGGGGGTTGCAATCGCGAACGTCCGTTTCAGCGACGGGAGGCTGGAGGTGCCGAACGACCCGGCCGTCGTGGGCCAGGTGCAGGCGGTGCTGGAACGTCTGCGGGCGAATTGGGGTCAGCGGGTGGCGGTGGGTTCGCGGAACGTGTACGTGCCGGGCGGGCAGGTGGGCGCGGCAGGGGTCAAGTGGGTCGAGGGTGCGAACGGGGTGCGGTACGCGGTGGTGGATGAGGGGGCGATTCTGAACCTCATGGACCTGGAGCAGCGGGACCGCAATGCGCCGCCAGCCGGTGCGGCGAGGGACATTTATCAGGAAGCGGTGGTGGGGACGCAGGCGCTCCTGGCGAACGGCGCCGTGGTGGACGTCGCGCGGGCGGGCGACCGGGACAACACGCTGAACTACAACGGCAACAGCATTCCGGTTGGGCACGACGATTACCTGCTGGTGAATAACGGTTCGTACGTGACGGCGGTGAAGGCGGGCGAGATGCGGCACTGGGCGGCCGAGGCGGAACCGGTGAAGTTTCCCGGGGTGCCGGCGGCGGTGGTGGTTCCGGCCGTCGGGTACACGGTGAAGTTTGAGAAGACGTTGCTGGAACCGGAAGACGTGGTAGAATTGGTCACGGAGTACACTTGGGAAGGAGAAGCAAGATGAGGACGCGAACGTGGGTGCTGTGGTTGGGTGTGGTGATGCTCCTGGCGGCAGGGCCGGCCCTGGCGGCAGGTCCGGCGGCGATCGCGCAGGAGAAAAAACCCGAAGAGGTCCCCCTGGACGAGGAAGGGCGGGTGATCCTCTCGTGGGAGACGTTCAAGGACGTGACGAAGTGGGACGAGCAGCGACCGCCGGCGGAGGAGCCCGGCGTCTTCACCCTCTCCTGGGAGGAAGTGCGCGACCTCCTGGGGATCGAGATGAAGGACGTCAAGATGGACAAGACGAAACTGCGGATCCCGTGGCAGGAGTTCAAGGCCCTTCTGGAATGGAGCATCACGAAGAAGAAGGAGCCGGCGGCGGCACCGCCGCCCACGGATTGGACGATCACGGCGGCGGTGTACGAGGGCCAACTGACGAAGGACGGGGCGATCTTCGACGCGACGTTTCACATCCGAATCCTGAAGGAAAAGGAGTGGAAGACGGTGCCGCTGTTGCCGGCGTCGGTGGCGGTCGAGGAAGCCACGCTTCCGGAGGGGGCGTACCTGAGGCTTTCGGGCGGGTTCTACGAGTTGATCACGGCCGGAACGGGAGCCCAGGAAGTGAAGGTGAAGTTCTCGACGGCGGTGACGGAATCGGCCGGCTCTAACACGGCGGGGTTCGCGCGCGTGCCTTCGGGCACCTCGATCGTGAACCTCGTGGTGCCGCAGGCGGCCGTGACCGTGACGGTGGCGAACGCGCAATCCCTCGTGAAGACGGAGGGCGAGAAGGAAACGCGCGTGACGGCCGCGCTGCCGTCCGGCGCGCCGTTGCAGATCGCCTGGGAGCGGGCGATCCCCGAGGCGGAGAAGGTCCCGCCGAAACTCTATGCCGAAACGAAAACCCTCGTGGCGGTGGGCGACGGCATCCTCATTTGCCGCCAGCGCGTGGACTACAACATCCTCCACACGGGCGTGCGGATGTTGAAACTGAAGGTGCCGGCCGGCGCGAGCATCCTGGAGGTGACGGGCAACCGCGTCCGCGACTGGCGTGTGGCGGACGGGAATCTGTCGGTCTCGTTGACGTATGAGGCGATCGGGGCGTACAGCCTCCAGGTGGTGTACGAGAAGGCGACGGGCGAAGTGCAGGCGGGCGGGGTTTCGCTGCCGGTGCTTCACGCCTCCGACGTCGAACGCGAGAAGGGCAACATCGGCGTGGTGGCGCTGGCGAACGTGGAACTGTCGAGCCCGGCGCTGAAGGGTGCGACGGCAATCGACGTCCGCGAGTTGCCGCCCGAACTCCTCGGCATGACCGGCCAGCCGGTCCTCCTCGCCTACCGCTACGTGGCGGAGGACTTCGACATCCCGCTCGCCATTAAAAAGCACGAGGACGTGACGGTGCTGGTGACGATCGTGGACTCCGGCGTCATTACGACGATGCAGACGCTGGACGGCCGGCGGATCACCAAGGCGATCTACAACGTGCGGAACAACCGGAATCAGTTCCTGCGTCTGACGCTGCCGGCCGGCGCGGAGATGTGGTCGGCGAGCGTGAGCGGCCGGTCGGTCCGCCCCGCGAAGGACGAGCAGGGGCGCATCCTTCTGCCGCTCGTGCGGTCGGAGGGGGCGTCGAGCGGTCTGGCCGCGTTCCCGGTGGAGGTGGTGTACGTGGAGAAGGGCGAAGCGCCGCCGGCCTCCGGGACGCTCGAGATCAAGTTGCCTCGCGCGAGCGAACCCATCACGCAACTGATGGTTAACCTGTACCTGCCGAAGGAAGCCAAGTACACGAAGGGGTGGTCGGACGAGCCGGCCATCGAGAGCCCGCTGACGGTCGTCAAGGTGTTCCGGCAGTTGGTGGGCGTGGTCGGCGCGCCGGGCATCCAGGCGGAACAGGCGGCGATGGCGATTCAGCAGGCGGCCCAGGCGAGGGCGGATGCGGAGACGGCCGGCGCCGGCGCGACGCCCATCCGCGTGAACCTCCCGATCGACGGGGAATTGTTCCGGCTCGAGAAAATCCTCGTGCTGGACGAGGACCTGTTCATCCGGGTCAACTACAGCGGGTGGAAGAGGTAGGCCGCGAGACGGAGGAAGGCGGGGCGGGGGTGTCCTATCCCCGCATGGAAATTATCTTGACATGCCCCCCCGTGACTACACTGTTTTCAGTTGTCGAACTTCGGCTGGTTCGAAGCCGACTTCATTGTGAACCGGCGACCGGTAGGAGATGTTTGTGCAACAGGCTCGCTTCCTGAATTGTTGCCCAGGGGGGCTTGGGAGAAAGGAATCACGCATGAGGCCTGTCAGACTGCTCGGACTGCTCGGATTGCTGTGCCTGGGGTTGGTCGTGGGTCCAGCCGAGACTCTCGGCCAGGAGGCGAAACCGTTCGTCCATTCCTTGTTCGGCGACCACATGGTCCTCCAACGCGACATGAAGGCGCCCATCTGGGGCTGGGCCAAGCCGGATGAGAAGGTGACCGTCGAGATGGCGGGGAAGAGCGGCACGGCCGCCGCCGACAAGGACGGCCGATGGGAGGTCCGGCTGGGTCCCTTCAAGGCGGGCGGTCCGCACACGCTGAAGATTTCCGGGCCCCAGGCGGTGACGATTCAGGACGTCCTCGTGGGCGACGTGTGGCTTTGCTCGGGCCAGTCGAACATGGAGTGGGGCATGACGGGTAGCGACACCGGCGACGACATTCCGAAGGCGGATTTCCCGAAAATCCGACAAACGAGGCCAGGCGGAAACTGGACCGTCTGCACCCCGGAGTCGGCGGCCGGGTTCAAAGCCGTCGGCTTCTACTTTGCGCGGGCGGTTCAGCGGGAGACCGGCGTTCCGATCGGCCTGGTGAACAATGCGGTGGGCGGATCGCGCATCGAGCCGTGGGTCGACCCTGCCAGTGTGGCTTCGGCGTCCGAACTTCGGCCCGCGCTCGAAAGGGGTAAAAGCGGCCTGTTTATCGCCAAGACGCTGCCGCTCGTCCCGTATGCTTTGCGCGGCATGCTGTGGTACCAGGGCGAAAGCAACGGCAACGAGGGCGCAAGTTACCTCCAAAAGTTGCGGGTCCTCATCGGCGGCTGGCGGCAGTTGTGGGGCCAGGGCGATTTCCCCGCGTATGTCGTGCAACTTCCCAATTTCCAGCAGGCCAATGACAATCCGGCCGGCGGCGACGGGTGGGCCAAGATCCGCGAGGCCCAGTTGAAGGCCCTCGCGATTCCCAACACCGGCGTCATCATCACGATCGACGTCGGCGAGCCGGGAAACATCCATCCGAAGAACAAGTTCGACGTGGGCGAACGCCTTGCGCGGTGGGCGGTGGCCAAAGACTACGGCAAGAAGGACCTCGTTTACAGCGGGCCGCTCTACAAGGGCATGAAGGTCGAGGGCAACAAGGTCCGCATCTCGTTCGACCACGTCGGCAGCGGCCTGATGGTCGGCAAGAAGGAAGGCCGGCGACCGGCCGAGGAGGTCAAGGGCGGCCAACTGAAGCGCTTCGCCGTCGCCGGGGCCGACAAAAAATGGGTCTGGGCCGACGCCGTCATCGAGAAGGACACCGTCGTCGTCTCCAGCCCCGACGTGCCGAATCCCGTGGCGGTGCGGTATGCCTTCTCCGGCAACCCCGAAGGCTGCAACCTTTACAACAAGGAAGGGTTGCCCGCCTCGCCGTTCCGGACGGATGATTGGGAATGAGGCGAACGAGGAGGCGAACCGTGAGCGGCCCTGAAAGGGTGACGCGGCGATCGTTCATCAAGTGCGTGGGCGCGGGGTCGGCGGCGCTCGTGGCGCCGGCCGCCGCGATGCGTGCGGCCGAGGAAGCGGCGGCCGGGGGCGGCCCGCGACCGAATATCCTCTGGATCACCAGCGAGGACAATGGCCCCTTCTTCGGCTGCTACGGGGACGCGTACGCGACGACGCCGCACTTCGACCGACTCGCTTCCGAAGGGGTGCTTTACCTGAACGCGTTCGCCAACGCGCCGGTTTGCGCGCCCGCGCGGTCGACGATCATCTCCGGCATGTACGCGTGCAGCCTGGGCACGCATCCCATGCGGAGCACCTACGCGATCCCTTCGGCGATCCGGTTCTTCCCCCAGTACCTCCGCGAGGCGGGCTACTACTGCACCAACTGCAGCAAGGAAGACTACAACATGCGGAAGCCGCCCGGAACCTGGGACGACTCCAGCGCCAAGGCCCACTACCGGAACCGCCGGGCCGGCCAGCCTTTCTTCGCGGTGTTCAACCTCACGGTGAGCCACGAAAGTTCCGTTCACAAGAGCGTGCCGAAAACGTCGCACGACCCGGCGAAGGCGCCGCTGCCGCCGTACCATCCCGACACGCCGACGATCCGCCACGACTGGGCGCAGTACTACGACAAGGTCCAGGCGCTGGATGCGCAGGTGGGCGGGATCCTGGCGAACCTCGAGAAGGACGGCCTCGCGGAAGACACGATCGTCTTTTACTACTCGGACCACGGCGGCGTGCTGCCGCGGAGCAAGCGGTTTCTGTACGACACCGGCACCCACGTGCCGATGATCGTCCGCTTTCCGAAGAAGTACCAGCACCTCGCGCCCGGGAAGCCGGGGACGCGGACGGACCGGCTCGTGAGTTTCGTGGACCTGGGGCCGACGGTGCTCGGCCTGGCGGGGATCCCGGTGCCGGAGAACATGCAGGGCGAGGCCTTCCTCGGCCCCGAGGCGCGCGAGCCGCGAGAGTACGTGTACCTTTTCCGCGCGCGCATGGACGAGCGCTACGACATGATGCGCGCCGTGCGCGACAAGCAGTTCAAGTACATCCGCAACTACATGCCCCACCGGATCTACGGGCAGTATCTCGATTACCTCTGGAAGATGCCGGCGACGCGGTCCTGGGAAGAGGAGTACAAGGCAGGCCGGTGCAATCCGACCCAGAGCATCTTCTGGGGACCGAAACCCGCGGAAGAACTGTACGATGTCGCGAAGGACCCGTACGAGGTGAACAACCTCGCGGCGGACCCCGCCCACGCCGACGTCCTCGAGCGGATGCGCCGGGTCTTGAGGGACTGGATCCTGAAAATCCGGGACACGGGTTTCCTGCCGGAGGGCGACAGGGTCGAACGGACCGCCGGGACGACGGCCTACGAATTGGTCCGCAAGCCCGGTTTTCCGCTGGAGCGCATCGTTGAGACGGCCGAGATGGCGACGGACCGCGACGCCGGCCATTTGCCGGAACTGGTCAAGCGCCTGAAAGACCCCGACAGCGCGGTGCGCTACTGGGCCGCCACCGGGTGCGTCGTTTTGGGCGAGCCAGCGCGTTCGGCAGCGGACGCCCTCGCCGGCGCGCTCGCGGACGGTTCGGGGGACGTCCGCATCGCCGCCGCCGAGGCCCTGTTCGGTCTCGGCATGACGGACAAGGCCCTTCCCGTGCTGCGAGAGGTGCTGGCCGACAAGAATCCGCGCGTGGCGCTCCATGCTGTCAATGTGGTTCAGTGCTTGGGCGAGAAGGCGTTCTCGCTCTTGCCGGCCGTGGAGCGGGCGATGAAGAATTCCGGCGACAATTACGTGGACCGCGCGGGAGCGCACGTGCTGGAAACGCTGGGGAAGAATAGTTCCGGGCCGGAATGAGTCGTGAAACGAGGGGCGACCGCACCGATGCCCAGGGAAAGAAGCAAAACTGCCGAGTCGATGCGTCAGGCTGCTGCCGGTACTTGCTGCTACGTTCCCGGCTGCCCGCGTCGCCGCCCGTCGGCCTCGCCGGCCGTCGAGGCGGGCGAGGCGTGCCCGCGCACGGCCGTCGGTCTTCCGGACGCCCTTACAGCCACTTCTTCCGCTGCGGGAGGTTGATGAACCGGTCGGCCTCGGGCAGGCCCTTGGCCTTCAGGGCGACGCTGTCCCATTCGATGGGCTTACCCACGCGGAGGGCCACCATGCCGACCATCGCGATCTCGGCCACGCACGCGGCCACCGCGAACGGCTGGAACGTCGGCGGGCCGCCCTTGCAGGCGTCCAGCCATTCCTGCATGTGACCCCTGGTGCGCGGCAGGGTGACGGGGACGGGCTTGGCGGCCTCGTGATCGTTAACGCCGCGGCACTTTTCCTCGCCCTTGAGTTTCATGACGCCGCCTTCGCCCCACGCGCTGGACAGGAGCAGGCCCTTCTCGCCGGCGAACAGGCAGCCGTTGCCCGGCACCTTCTTGTAGGTGGCCAGCAACTCCTTCGACAGTTCCTCGGGCGGGCCGCCTTGAGGGCCGTCGTGCCAGTAGACGCTGACGGCATCCATCTTCTCGCGTGCGGCAAAGTCCCAGCGGAACGTCGTGGCCGACGGGTAACTGTCCTTGAGCGGTTCGCCGGTGGGAATCTCGACCGAGGCCTTCTGGGCCGCCCCCAGTTTCAACGCCAGGTACGGCAGGTTCAGCCCGTGCGCGCCCATGTCGCCCAGGTGACCGTCGGCGAACTCCATCCACCGGCCCCACGCCAGGCACCCGCCCAGGTAGTACTTCTTGAACGGCAGGAGCGCCGAGGGTCCGCACCAGAAGTCCCAGTTGAGGCCTTCGGGAATCGGGTCGGCGTTGGTATCGATCGGCGCGCTGGGCGGGAAACTGCGGGTAATCCAGCAATGCACCTCGCGGATCTGGCCAAGGAGGCCCGCCTGCATGACTTCCATGCTGCGGCGGAAGGTGTCGCTCGAGCCGCCCTGTGTCCCCAGCAGCGTCATCAGTTTGGTCTGCCGGCCCAGTTCGCGGATCTCGCGGGTCTCGGCCACGCTGTGGGCCATCGGCTTCTCGCAGAACACGTGTTTGCCCGCCAGCATCGCCGCCTTGCTCATCGGCACGTGCCAGCGTTGGCCCACCGCAATCACCACCGCCTCCACCGACTTCTCGGTCTCCAGGAGTTTGCGGTAATCCTCGTAGACCTTGGCCTTGGCCATCGCCGCGCCGGCCTCGCCGTGCCTCTCGGTGGCCATCTTTTTTATCCGCTCGATCTGCCGGGCGTCGACATCGCAGACCGCCACGATGTTCTCGTTGATGAACGAGGGCAGGATCTGCCCGCTCCGGCCGCCGCAGGCCAGCATCGCGATGTTCAGTTTTCTGCTGGGCGCCCCGGCCCCCAGCGCGCCCGACGGCAGGATGGTCGGCAGCGCCATGGCGCCGACGCCGGCCGCCCCGAGTCCCTTGAGGAACGAACGCCGAGTCGTCTTTGAATGGTGTTGCATGATCGCCGGCCCTCCTTCTGGTAACCGTTCACGGCCTTGTGGCCGAATAGGCTCACGATGAGCCTGATCGGTAATATATACGCCCCCTCCCGCACAATAGCAAGGAAAAAACCCAGAAAAGAAAGGTGGACGTGTGCCTGCCGATCGTCCGAAAACCATTGCAAAGCCACCCGCACGCTTCCGCGAGTTCGACCATGGAACCGGACCCTGGGCAAGTCATCCGGCAGCAGGCCGAGACGATCCGCCAGCAAGCCCAGACCATCCGCCGCCAAGAAGAGACCATCCGGCGACAAGAGCAGATCATCGCGCGGCAGCAGGCGCGCATCGCCGAGTTGGAGCAACGGGTCGCCCAACTGACGGCCCGGGCCCGAGGAACTGTCGGCCCAGGTGGCTCGCCTGAAGAAGAACTCGTCCAATTCCTCCAAACCGCCCTCCAGTCCCGGCGCGCCTGCCCCGTTGGGGCCGGGATCAAGCCGCCCAAGCCGCCGGCCGGCAAGGGCTTCCTTTTGAGCAGCGAGAGCGGTATACTGGCCCGCGGTCTTTGAAGCGGAAACCGCGATGCCGATACGGAACTCCATCACGCAGATTCTCGGCGAAATGAGCCGAATGCTCGGCCAGGTCCCCGTGGAGGGTCTGGAACGGTTGGCGGAGGAAGTGTTAAAGGCCGACCGGATTTACGTGGCGGGGGGCGGGCGGTCGGGCCTGATGGCCCGGGCGTTTGCGATGCGTCTGATGCACCTGGGCCTGGTGACTTACGCGGTCGGCGAAACGACGACGCCGGGCATCCGGCGGGGGGATCTTCTGCTGGCGTGCTCGGCGAGCGGCGAGACGCACGTGACGGTGCTGGTGTCGAGGGTCGCCCAGGATGCGGGGGCGCGGGTGTTCGCCATCACGGCGATAGCGGATTCGCCGATGGCCCAACTGGCCGACGAGACGATCGTGATTCCGGCCCCGTCGAAGCGGTCGGACCGGTGGAGCGACCAATCGTCGCAGTACGCGGGATCGCTGTTTGAGCAGGCGCTGCTGGTGCTGCTCGATGCCGTCAGCGCGGAAATCGGTCGGCGTCTGGGGAAGCGCCCGCAGGACCTGGATTCTCGCCACGCGAACCTGGAGTGAGACGTCCGGGCGGCCTGCGCGGCGGACGCCGCGGACGGGACGACCGGATTGGAACGATGACGGATCGGACGGACAACACGGAGGCGATTGCGCGGGTCAACCGGCGATTTGCCGAGCAGCCCGCCGGGGCGTGGAAACGGCTGGGGCGGTGGTTTTCCCGCCTGGCGGGGCAGGGGCGGCGGCAGGTTCTGAGCCGGCTCAGGCCGGGGTACGTGAAGCGGGTGCGCGAGGCGCGGCGGGGCGAGTGCCGGTCGTGTGGCTCGTGCTGCGACCTGACATTTTATTGCCCGTTCCTGGACCCCGAGAAGACGCTAGAGCGGTGCACGCACTATGAGAAGCGGACGCGCACGTGCCGGGACTTCCCGATCGACTCGCTGGACCTGGTCCTCGCGCGGGTCCCGTGCGGTTACTGGTTCGAGGGGGGGGGCGAGAAGGCGCCGATGCGGATACCCCTGGCGCGGTACGGCATTCGTGAGATGGTGCTCTTCGGCGGCCTGGCGGCGGCGGGGGTGGTGCTGTCGGCGGTGTACTTCTGGTATCTCGCCCCGGCGTTTGCGGTTGGGTTGGGGTTTGTGCTCTTTTTTTTCCGCGACCCTGAGCGGCGAGTGCCCTCGACGCCGGGCGTTCTTCTCGCGCCGGCGGACGGGAAGGTGGTGGAGATCGGAGAGGTGGACGAACCGGAGTTTCTGGGGCAGCGTGCCTGGCGGATCGGCATTTTCATGTCGCCGCTGAACGTTCACGTGAACCGGGCGCCGTGCGACGGGGAAGTGGAGGCGGTGGCGCACCGACCGGGGCGGTTCCTAGGGGCGTATAAGGAATCGGCGTCGAGCGAGAATGAGCGGACGAGCCTGGTGCTTCGCAACGCAGCCGGGGGGCGGACGCGGGTTCTGGTCCGGCAGATTGCGGGGGTGCTTGCGCGGCGGATCGTGTGCGACGCGGCCGTCGGCGACCGGTTGGAGCGGGGCCAGCGGTTCGGGATGGTCAAGTTCGGTTCGCGGGCGGAGGTGTACGTCCCGGCGGGTAGCGGATTGGAGTGGTCGGTCCGGGTGGGCCAGCGGGTGCGAGGCGGGGAAACCGTTCTCGGGGTGTTTCGATGAAAGCGAGACCGATCGCCATTTTGCCGTCGCTCTGCACGCTGGGGAACGCGCTGTGCGGGTTTGCGGCGATCACGCTGACGATGAAGGCGCTGGGCAGCGCGGATGCGGAACACGCGATGGGACCGGCGAACGTCCGGCTGGCCGGGGCGTTCATCCTGCTGGCGATGGTGCTGGACGCGCTGGACGGTCGCCTGGCCCGAATTGCCCGTGCGACGAGCGAGTTCGGCGGCCAGTTGGACAGTGTGGCCGACGCGGTCAGTTTCGGCGTCGCCCCGGCGTTCCTGATGAGCCGGGTGGTCGTCGAGACGCTCAAGGGCACGGTCCCGGAAAGTTACGCCGGGTGGCTGTGGGTGATGTGGGTGTGCGCGGCGGTGTACCTGGGGTGTACGCTGATCCGGCTGGCACGGTTCAACGTGGAGAACGAGCACGACGAAGAGGCGCACATGAGTTTCAAGGGTCTTCCGTCGCCGGCGGCGGCGGGTGTGATCGTTTCGGTGGTGATTTTCCTGGCCACGTGCTGGCAGCATGGCACATATCCCCAGGTGACGGTGGTGCTCTTGTGGTTCCTTCCGGTCCTCGCGGTCGCCCTGGCCGTTCTGATGGTGTCAAACGTCCGGTACGAGCACGCGCTGAACCACCTGATCCGAAGGCGACGGCCGATCAGCCATCTGGTGCTGGCGGTTCTCGGTCTGGCGGGGGTGGTGATTCTCGGTCTGGCGCTGGCGGCGCTTCTGTGGCACGTGGTCTTGCTGGTGGGGTTCGGGGGGTACGCGCTGAGCGGTCCGTTGACGGGCCTGTACCGTCGCTGGAAGTATCGCGGCCAGGCGCTGCCGCCCGAGGCGGAGATGCCGGAGGACGAGTTTTCCTCCGAGGAAGAGTGAAAGGCGTCGGGTGCCCCTGAGAGCGGTGACGAACGCCTGAGTGCAATGGCCCGGGGTCCGCGGTCGGTCCGGATGGTCCAAGAACCTTGACAGGGTTGCTGGGCAGGTCTACCATCCGCCCAAGTGCAGGTCGGAGCCTGGAGCGGCTTTGCGCGACAGAAACGGGAGTCCGCGGTTGTCTCACCGAACGGCGCATGCGGCTATCTGCCGGCTCGCGGTCGGCCTGCTGGCCGCGGGCATCTTCACGTCGGGATGCGCCCCGGCCCATGCCGTGCTGTGGGCAGACACGGCGCTGGCGAACGAGCGGTTCTCGGCCGCACGCCACCAATGGGCGTACGACGGCGAGCCGGTCCAATTCGAACTGCAAGTGACCCCCGGCGGGGCGAACTACATCGTGTTCGGCAAGGGCGACGAGGCCTCGGTCGTGGACATGGAGGAGGGGAGGGGGCAATACCGTTGGACGCTGGTTTTTCAGGCGGGGCACGAGCCGCAGGACTACGAAATCTATGCCGTCCCGTTTCTGATCCGTGACGAGAGGGACTGGGTTTACGACAAGACCGAGAAGAAGTGGTATTTCTATCCGCCGAGGGGTGATCGGAGCGACGTGCCGACGGCGCCGGAACAGGTGATGCGGATCACATGCTACCGGCGGGAGATTTCGACGACGTTCAAGGCCCGTGGCGGTCGTCCGCGGCGAGTGACGATGACGCTCGTCAAGGGCGTGGGGGATCGTGTGGCGATTGCGGAGCAGAGGCCGGGGGCGTCGCCCGCGGGGCGCGGGTTCCTGCTGCTGGGTCCGAACGAGAAGGGCGAGTGCGGCGTGAGTTATTCGCCGCTCTACAATGAAGTGAGCCGGGCCGGGACGACCCAGGTGGAACTCGTCGTCGAGCATGGGGACGGGTCGCTGGAGCGGATGGTCGAGAAGATCGACACCCCGTAGTATTACAAGCGCGGCGGGTCTCCGTACCCGCCGCGCCACGAGCCAAGAACGCCATTTTTTGCGCGGTGGGTGCGGAGACCCACCGCGCGACAGGGTCAAGTGGCGTTGTAGCAGTAGCGCTTGTGACGCGAAAGACAGGGGCAAGGCGTGAAGATCCAGGCGGTCAGGGGAACGCGGGATTTCTACCCGGAGGAGATGGCGCTCCGGGAGTGGCTGTTCGCGCGGTGGCGAGAGGCGAGCCGGCGGGCGGGGTTCGTCGAGGTGGACGGGCCGGTCTTGGAACCGCTGGACCTATACACGGAGAAGAGCGGTCCGGAGATTGCGGAGCAGTTGTACTGTCTGGAGGACAAGGGCGGGCGTCGGCTGGCGCTCAGGCCGGAGTTTACGCCGACGCTGGCGCGGATGATTGCGGCGCGGCAGGCGTCGCTGCGGATCCCCATCCGCTGGTTCAACATTTCGCGGTGCTTCCGCTACGAGCGGGCTCAGAAGGGCCGCCTGCGCGAGTTCTTCCAGTGGAACGTGGACCTGGTGGGCGTCGAGGGGGAGGTTGCGGACGCCGAGTGCATTGCCGTGGCCGCCGACGCGCTGCGGGAGATGGGCCTCGGGCCCCAGGACGTGGAGTTCCGGATAAGCGACCGGCGGCTCCTCGCGGCGCTGGTGCAGCATCTGGGGATCGCCGAGGCGAAGGTGCCTCAGGTCTTCCAGATCCTCGACAAGCGCGATAAGGCGCCGGCGGCGGCGATCCAGGGGATGCTGGAGGAGGCGGGCCTGGAGTCGCGCCAGCGAGAGGCGCTGGAGCGCATCCTGGGGTGGCGGAGTCTGGAGGACATTGACGCCCGGGAGCGCGCGACGCCCGAAGTCGCGAAGGCCGTGGAGTCGCTCGAGCGCCTTTTTGCGCTGCTGGCCGCCTACGGCATCCGCGAGTGGTGCCGGTTCGACATCGGGACGGTGCGCGGCCTGGCTTATTACACCGGGCCGGTGTGGGAGGTCCACGACCGCAAGGGCGAACTGCGGGCGATCTTCGGCGGGGGCCGATACGACCGGCTCCTGGCCGACGTGGGCGCGAAGACGATGCCGGCGTGCGGGTTCGGGTGTGGGGACGTGATCCTCGGACTCCTGCTACACGATCGCGGACTGGGACCCGAATTGGGGAATGAGGCGCAGTACTATGTCGCGACGTGGAACCGAAACTGGGAAAGAGTATTTACCGTCGTGAGCCACCTTCGCCAGAAGGGCAGGGCTGTCCTGCCGGATTGCCTGGGGGGCACCATTCTCCGGCAGGAGAAAAGGGCGATAGAGTCCGGCGCGCGGTTCATCGTGACCGTTGACGACAAGGACCTTGACTGGCCCTTGGTTCGAGTGAGAGACCTGCGCCCAGCGGGCGGTGGCGGGCCCACGAGCGTGGCGAAAGACTATCACGCTCTTGGCGGCGAGCCCCAATAGGCCGGCCCATGGCCAACCGGAAGGTCATTTACGAGGCCTGCTTCGAGGATTACCTTCGGACGGCCGGCGTTCCTTACGTGGCGGTGGACGAGGCGAAGAAGGCGCTGTTCGCGGGGGTTCGGCTGAAGAGTTTCGACTTTGTGGTGTACAGCGCGAACGGGGCGAACCTCCTGGTGGACGTGAAGGGCCGGCGATTTCCGTACGAGCGTGCCGGCAGCCGCCCTTCGACAGACTCAGGGCGGTCCCGAGCAGGGCCGAGGGGCCGCCGCCGGTTGGAAAACTGGACGACGCGGGAGGACCTCGAGAGCCTGGCCCAGTGGGAAGAAGTTTTCGGGTCGGGGTTTGCAGGTTTGCTGGCGTTCTGTTATCATCTGATGCGTCCGGAAGCGGCGGAGGCGTTTGAAGTGGTGCACCTGTTTCGGGGCGAATACTACGCCTTGATGGGCGTCTATCGGGGCGCGTACGCGGATGCGGCACGGCCGCGGAGCCGCGCGTGGGACACGGTTTCTGTTCCGACGCGGACATTCCGGGAATTGGTGCGTCCGATCCGAGCGTTCTTTTGAGAGGAGGGCGGCCATGAAGGACCCGCCAAAGGGATGGCGCTGGACGGTGCGGGCGGGCGCGTTTGCGGCGGCGGTGTTCCTGGCCGCGGGCTTGGCCTTGGCGCTCGGCGCCTGGAAAGTGCCTGAGGAGACCCTGCCGCAACCCTCCTACGCGATTCCGAACATCGTGGCGGTCGTGATGTGTCTGAGCGTGCTGGCGATTCCGTGCAAACGTTTCAAACGAACCTGGTGAGGCGTCTTGGCGGCCGCACCGTGGCCAACAAGAAAGGAGAGAGAACATGGACGGGAAGACGTGGGCAATTGCGGGGCTCGTCGTGGTGGCGCTCGTGTTGGGCGGCATCGTGTCGAGCGGCTTGCGGCAGGAGCGGATGGCGTACGGCCAGGGCGGGGTGTATTCGGCATACCTGGTGGTGACGGCGGAGGTCCGCGACGATAACGTGGACTTCGCCGTGCTGGATACGGCCACGCGCCGCCTGATTTTCTACGCGTACGGCCAGGCGGACAAGAAACTGAAGATCGACGGCGGGGCGGATCTGGCCCGCGATTTCCAGCACAAGGGACCCTGAAGGCCTCCGGCCTTTCGCAACAGATGAGGTGCGACATGAAAACAAAAGACCTGATTCTGGTAGCCTTGGTGTGTGTGAACGTGACGCTGGCCACCCTGGCTCTTGGGCTGTACCTCGGAAGGGCGGAATCGTCGGCCCTTGCGGCGGCAGAGTCACGAGCGGGTGACTACGTGATGGCGAGCGGCCCCATTTCCTCGAGCCGCGAGGCCATTCTCATTGTTGACACGGTTGCCAAGCGGGCCAACCTCTATGCCCCCAAGGTGGGGACGACGCCGGCGGGGCCCGGCTGGGAACTGTTGGATACGCGGAACCTGGCGGCGGACTTTGCCGGCGGCGTGGCGCCTCCGCCGTGAGCGGTCGCATGGCACCTCCGACGGACATCATGGCGACGGCGGTCGCGGAGTCCTGCGCGCGCCGCGTCCTACGGGGCGAGGCGATCGGGCGGGCGGACGCGCTGGCGCTGCTTCGGGAAGCGGAGCGCAATCCGTGGCCGTTGCTCTTCGCCGCCGGTCACGTCCGCGAGCATTTCCGTGGGCGGCGCATCCATCTGTGCAGCATCGCGCCGGTGAAGATCGGGCGATGCAGCGAGGATTGTCACTGGTGCTCGCAGAGCGGCCATTGGAAAACCTCTGTGGAGCCGCGCGGTCTGCTGGCCGTCGAAGACCTCGTGCGGATGGCGCAGGCGGCGGCGACGTGGGGCGCGACGAGTTTCGGCCTCGTAACGAGCGGCGCCCGCCTTTCGGAGAAGGAACTGGCGCAGGTCGAGAAAGCGGCGCGGGCCATCCGCGCGGAGTCGCGGCTGGAGGTCTGCGGGAGTTTCGGATTTCTGAGCCGCGAACAGGCGGATCGGCTGCTGGCCGCGGGCTTCCGGCGATACAACCATAATCTGGAGACGTCGGCGCGGCACTTTCCGCGCGTCTGCTCGACACACACGTACGAGTCGCGGGTGGAGTCGGCGCGGGCGGCGCTGGAGTCGGGCCTCGAGTTGTGCTCGGGCGGCATCTTCGGGGTCGGGGAATCGGACGAGGACCGAGTGGACCTGGCCTTGGCGATTCGCGACCTCGGCGCCCGCGTGGTGCCGCTGAACTTTCTGCACCCGATCCCGGGCACGCCGCTCCAGAACGCGGCGCCGCTGGCGCCGCTGAAGATCCTTTCGATTGTGGCGATGTTCCGGCTTGTCCTGCCGGATCGAACGATCAAACTGGCGGGCGGCCGGGAGAAAAACCTGAGGGGTCTGCAAAGCCTGATGTTTCAGGCCGGCGCGGATGCGTGCTTGATCGGCAACTACCTGACCACCGCGGGCCGGCCGGCCGAAGAAGACCTGGAGATGATCCGGGACCTGGGGCTCGAGCCGGCCGGGGCAGGGGACGGAGCCGCCGGCGCCTCTCCGAATGCGTGACATGCCGCCAGCAGCCATCACCGGGGTTGGCCTCGTTTTGCCGCAGGGCGCGGGTCTTGAAGCGGTGGAACCCGTTTTTCGAGGCGAAAGCGCCATCGCGTACCTTTCCGGTTTTCCCGGTCTGGAGGGAGCCACTGCCGCCGCCCTTGCAGATTTCGTCCCGCCGCGCGGGACGGAAGGCGCCGACCGGGCCGTCCAGTTTGCGGTCCGAGCGGCGGACGAGGCGTGGGCGCGGTCGGGTCTGGGGGCGAGCGGCGTCGATCCGCGGCGTGTGGCGGTGCTCGTCGCCCTCAGCAAGGGAGGGGTGTTCGCGCTCAGCGAGGCCGCCGCTTGCCCGGACGGCCGAGACGCGTGGGCACGGGGCGCGCCGGACGCGGCGGCCCGAGCCGTGGCAGCCCGGTTCGGCCTGACGGGTGGAATGGCGGCGCCCGTGACGGCGTGCGCGTCGGGCGGGCATGCGATTGTGTGGGGCATGCGGCTGATTGGGCGGGGAGTGGTGGACGCGGTGATTGTGGGAGCGGCGGAGGCGTCGATTCATCCGCTCGTCATCGGATCCTATATGCGGATGGGCGTTCTGGCGGACGCGCGCGGGGATCCGGCATCCTCGGTACGGCCGTTTTCGCTGACGCGGCGGGGATTTGCCATCGGCGAGGGCGCGGGGGTGCTCATCCTGGAGTCGGAGGCGTTGGCGGCGCGGCGGGGTGCGGACGTCGTGGCGCGGGTGACGGGATGGGCGGCCGGCGCGCATGCTGCGAGCCTGACCGACGTGGAGGCGAGCGGCGAGACCCTCGCCGCTCTGATGCGTGAGGCGATGAGACGGGCCGGCATCCGCCCGGGCGAAGTCGACTATGTCCACGCGCATGGGACGGCGACGGCGACCAACGACCTGGCGGAAGCGCGGGCGATTCGGTGCGCCCTGGGCAAGGCGAGCGGCCGAGTGAGCGTGTCCTCGACGAAAGGGTCTCACGGGCATCTGTTGGGGGCGGCGACGGCGGTGGAGGTGGCCGTGACGGCGCTGGCGATTCGGCGCGGCGAAGTGCCTGCGACGGCGAACCTGACGGATCCGGATCCGGCCATCGGGCTGGATTGCACGGCGCTTCAGCCGAGACGGCGGTCGATTGTGCATGCGATTAAGATATCAAGCGGATTCGGCGGGCAATCGCTGGCGCTCTGCCTGGGGGCGGCCTGAGGGGGCTCAGACGTTCAGGTCGGGGCGCTGAAAGCGGGGGAACAGTTCCGGCAGGTTCTCGTAGGTCAATTGGGCGCGGAATTCGCGGAGTTGGCGGGCGTTGGCATCGGCCGCAGCGTAAAACCTTTGATAGACGGCGCTGAGCATGCTTGGGATGCCCTCCCGTTCGAAGCGGACGGCGTGGTCCTGCCATTCGCGGCACGCCCAGGTCCAGGCGGCGACGGCCTCGTCGAGTTTTCTGAGGCCGTCGAGAAACTTTGCGCGGGCGGCGTCATCATCGCCGGCCCGGCGCGCGTCGAGGGATTGGCGGAGTGCGTCGTGAGCGTCCTGCGTGAGTTCCGTGGCGTAGTAGGAAACGTTGTGGCACGCCTGGCTGTAGATCACGGCTGTGGAGAGGGCCCCGCGCAAGGTGCCGTAGCGGTCGTTGGCCTTGCGAGCGCGGTCGTACCACTCGTAGGCGAGGAGGAAGGTGCTGCGGCCGTCATCCTGCCTGACGCGCGGTCGGTAGTAGGGGGCTTCCTCGGAACGGCCGAGTTTTTCGGAATAGACGCGGCCGAGAGCGGCCATGATTTCGGCGTTGCGGGGGTTCTTCCGGTTGCCTTCCTGAAGAAACTCGACGGCGCGACGAATCCACTGGTACTTGCGGTCGAGCGAGTGCCACTGGGCGCTGAGGTTCCAAGCGAGGTTCCATCCGAGATCGGACCACACTTCGGCGTACTCGCTCTGGAGGGCGGCGATCTTGGTGTAACGGTCAATGAGGTCGAAATGGAGGTTGGCTTGCTTCTCCTGCTCGGCCTGGACCCAGAGCCAGACGACGTAGGGCCCGCGGAACCCGCCGAGGATGAGCGTGACGGCCTGGGCGGGGAGGTCGGCCAGTTCCAAGGGAGGGGCGCCGGGGACCATGCGCACGGAGGTTCCCGAGGCGGTAGCCATGCCGAACTGGGCGGCTTGCGCCAGTCGCCAGCCGGGCGATTCGTGGCGGCCGAGAAGATCCTGGCGTTTGCTCTCCACGTGGCGGCGGAGCGGATACACGAGCCCGGCGAGGATCCCAAGGAGCACGAGGGCATAGAGGACAGTGATGCCGAGGTCGCGTGGTCGGCGGGCTGCACGCCTCGCGGCCGCCAGGCCTCGCGGCCCGTCGAGCCCGCGGGCGACGCGGGGAGGGGGCGGCAAGGATTCGCGGGGGGCAGGGGGCATTGGAGCCGGTCGCGGATCGCTCATCCAGCCACCTCCCGGGTTTTGAACAGATAGGCACCGAGAAGAACGGTGACGAGGATGAACAGGGCGGCCCATCCGAGGGTCGTCGCCAGGGATGCCAGGGGCAGCACTTCTCCAAGGTTGACGCTCTCGTCGGGGAGCAGGGACCGCAAGTTCGGGATGGGGGGGACGAAGAAGCCCGTGAGCCAGGTCCAGAGGGAGGATTCGCCGGCACGGGACTCCAGTTCGCGTGCCGCCTCGCCGATCGGAGTGGCGCCGAGAATGAACTGGCGCGACATGCAGACGATGAAGAGGGTGATGGCGGCGAAGATGCTGACGAACCAGGAGAAGCGGGTGCTTAAGAAGACGCCCGCGGCGGCGAGGACGGTGCCGAAGAACCAGACCTCGAGCGTGGCCTTCGCGAAGTTCAGGGCGAAGGGGCCCCCGTCGAGCCGCAGACGCACGCTCTCGGGCAAAAGACCGAGCGAGTCCTCGTTGGTCAGGCATTCGAGGCGGGCTTCCAGCGGTCCGCCGTTCCAGAAGTCTCGGTCGAGGTACAGAAGCGACGAATGGTGCATTTCAGGGGTGAAAGAGATGGTAACGGATTCATCCGCCCCGGGCTTCAGGAAGGTGATTCGGGCCGTGGTTTCCAGGGTGGTTGGACTCCAGGCGGTCAGGGTGAAGCCCACTTCCACGGGAACGTCGCCGCGGCCCAGAATCTCGCAGGGGACGTCCTTGAAGCGGAAGACGGCCACCTGGCGGGGTTCCGCGGCTCGGCCGCCGATCCATTGTCTGCGTTGGAAGGATTCGGAGACGAGTTCCGACTCGTCCGGTCCGGGGACCGTTTCGCCGGCGGGACCGACCAGGCGAACGGCGGCAGGCCTGACGCCGACGAGATGGCCGGGGCCGCGGCAGCGCAGTTCGAGCCGAAGGTCGCCCCGGGCCGGGAGCCGAAGGACGTCCCCCGCTGTTTCCGATTCGGAGAAAACGAGGGGAAGCGTTAGAGTCCTGGAGCCCGCGATTTCGAGGTCCAGGGTGTATCGAGCCGCCTCGGTATCGGGTACGGCTTCGGCCCCCTGGCTGCCGCCGAGCGTCAGGGGAACGACCTGGAGGGTGATGGGCGTCGGCCGGTCGGGCGCTTCCGGGGGCGCGCGGACCTCGAGGTCCAGAACAAGTTGGGCCTGCCACGGGGGAAGGCGAAAGTCGGGGATGCGAGCGATCGATTCGCGCAGGTTCTCCTCCGTCAGATCTGCGGGGAGCCGGGCGAAAGTCTCGGCGGCGGTTCCCATGGAAGCGGCGAGGCGGCGATAGAACTCTTCAGCCGGGGCAGGGGGGGTGCCCTGGGCGAGTTGCCTGGAGTAATTCTCCCAGAAACGTGCCGCGCGGTCCCAGGCGTCGGCTGCGTCGCGCAGTTTCTGCATGCCGACGCCGAACGCCTCGCGGGCGGTTACCTCGTCGCCGGTCTCCCGTGCCTGAAGGTTGAGGCGAAAGGCGCCGCGCGCGGCCTCGGCGGTCTGAGCAGCGACCTGGAAGGCGCCGTACAAGACGATCCACGAGCGCAGCGGTGTTGCGGCGAGGTTCCATCGCAGGCGGGTGCCGCTGTCGCCCAGAATCCACCGGACGTTGCCGTCGGGCGCCGTACCAGCCGGATGCTGAATCTCAATGTCGGGCCCGCTGTCGGGCCGGCGGTAGCGGTAGGTCAGGAGCGGACCGCGCCGAACCACGGCCTCAAGGGCGTTGAGGTCGGCTTCGTAACGGGCGCGAGGGAGGACTTCTTTGCGCCGCTGTTCCGCGAGGGCCTGGACGTCCGAGCCGCGAGCAACGAAGTAGGCGTAGGCCCCCCCCCAAACGATGCCGAGCATCGCCAGCAACAGAAGGGACATGCCCAACGTCTTACCGGCGACCAGTTCGAGGCGGCCTACGGGCTTGGTGATAAGGGTGTAGGCGACGCGCGTTTCGACCTCGGCGGGAATGGAATAGGTGGCAAAGAAAACCCCGACGACGACCGCCAAGGCGGTCATGATGAACAAGGCCGTGCCGACCGCCGCGGGGATGGTCTCAAAGACGGGATCGAAACGCGGCGAGGACCAGTCCACGGCGATGAAGACGAGGATGGCCAGGGGGGCCATGATCCAGAGGTGCATCCGCAACCCTTGGCGGAAAGTGAGGAGGGCGATGGCCCAGGTTCGCCGGAACGGCCAGGGGGAGCGCGGCGCGCCTCGCGTCGAAGCGGGCGACCCGGGCCGGCACGAATCGGGAGGCGTGGTCGTGTGGCTATTCATTCTCGCCGGCCCCGTGGGGCGGACGGTCCGCCTGGCGCCCGCCCGGCGAATGGGGTGCGGTGCGGCTCTCGGCCTCGGCGCGGACGACGCGCAGGAACAGATCTTCGAGGGTGGCGGTCGGGTGCTCGGCGGCGAGGACTTCGGCGCCCGCGGATCGGGCCGCGGCGACGATGGCCTCGGCCGCCTGGGGGGAAACGCCCTTGGCGCGGAGTTGGAAGACGTCCTTGATGAGGAGAAGGTCGCGGACACGCCCGATTTTCCTGAGTTCGCCGCGCGCGAGGATGCCGATGCGATCGCACACGTCCTGGACGTCGGCCAGAAGGTGGGAGGACAGAAGAATCGTCCGGCCTTGCTCCTTGAGACGCAGGACGAGGTCTTTCATCTCACGGGTGCCAATGGGGTCGAGACCCGTCGTCGGTTCGTCGAGGAGCAAGAGTTCCGGATCGTTGACGAGCGCCTGGGCGAGGCCGATGCGCCGGCTCATGCCCTTGGAATACTCTTTGAGTTGGCGGAGGCTCGCGCGATGATCCAAGCCGACCAGGTCGAGGAGTTCGGCGGTGCGTCGGCGGCGCTGGCGCCGTCCGAGGCCGAACAGGCGCCCGTAGAAGTCCACCGTCTCCTCGCCGGTGAGAAACCGGTGGAGGTAGGACTCTTCGGGCAGGTAGCCGATCCGCTGGTTGACGGCAGGGGTTCCGGGCGTGTGGCCGAGGACCCTGGCCCTGCCGGCGGTAGGGAAAATCAGCCCCAAAAGCAGTTTGATGGTGGTGCTCTTGCCGGAGCCGTTGGGCCCCAGCAGGCCGAAGACCTCGCCCGGCTCAAGGGCAAGATCGAGCCCGACGAGGGCATGAACCTTTTGGCGTCCCCAGAAGTCCTTGTAGACCTTGGTGAGGCCTTCGGTAACCACAGGCTGGGGCTTCACCATGCTGCCTCTCAGACTCGCACGCCCAGGCCCCCTGCCCCGGTTTCCGAGCGGCAGGGGAGGGGGGGTTAGCGAGGCTCGATATCTTTGCGCAGGGCCTGCCGAACGGCCTTGCGCATCTGGCGCCGCCGGCGCTCGCTCGGCTTCTCGTAGTAACTGTTGCGCTTGATCTCTTTGGTGAGACCCTCTTTTTCGCACAACTTTTTGAAGCGTTTGAGCATCTGCTCGACGCTTTCGTTGCCTCTCGCACGAATTCTCAGCATAGGGTTTTTTACACCTCCTCTCCGCGGATATCAAGATTGACAGCGGCATGATACCCAGGACGCGCGCCGTTGGCAAGAACCTTTTCGTCCGAGCCTTTCGTTCGGCAAGGCCGGAGGCGAAGGATCCGCAACGCAAGAAGCGAATCGCGAGGCGACCGCACAAAAATGGGGCGGCCGCAACAGGGCCACGCAACAGCAAGCCGCCTCCGTGATTTCGCAACGCCGGTTCGCCTGGACGCAAACCTTGTGCGGGGACGCCTGTGAGAAGCCTCGTGCGGGCAAGGCCCCTGTGAACCGTCCGCGAAAACTGCTTGGAAACCGGCCCAGACGACGGAATGCGGGGAAGGTCCGATAATATATGTTATGTTGCGCTGGGTGCCGTTCCACTCGTGGTGGCTTGGGCTGGGGCCGTCCGCCCTCGGGTTGGGATTCAGCCTGTACGCGGCGTTGTGCAGAACGAGGAGTATTTGCGGGCCGAGATGTTGTTGCGGACTCGGCGTGCAATGGTTGGTTTGCGCGGCGAACCGGTTGGCGGGTGAACCGTGAAAAACTGGCTTCTGTGGAGGCGCGTGACGGGCGCAGAGAGGCCAGACAATCGTCACTCTTCGGTTTTCAGGAGGTCGTCGTCGGAGATCTGGAGGACGTCGGCGTCCTTTTTCGTATTTTTGGGTTTCGAGGGACCTGGCTGCTTTCCGCCGGCCAAGCGTTCGAGAGTGGAGGCGATGTCTTCAGGGCCCCGTCGGCGCTGCACGGGCGGCAACTTGGGTGCGGCAGGCTTGGAAGGTCGAGCCGCGGGTGCCACAGGCTTAGCGCTGCTCTTGGCGGGCTGTTGGGCGGGCGGCGAGGACGGTCGTTTGCGGACGCCGTTGATCTCGACGATGAACGTGAGGGGTCCGACCTGGACCTGGTCGCCGGGTTGAAGAACTTGCTCCTGGATTTTCTGGCGGTTGACGAAGGTGCCGTTGGCGCTGCCGTTGTCGCGGATGATGAGTCGGTCTTGGTCGTTAGCGATTTCGCAGTGATGGCGCGAGACGCGTGTGGAAGCGATGATAAGGTCGCTGTCCTCGGCGCGGCCGACCTTGAGGATGCCTGCGGGCACGTCAACGGTCTTGCCCTTGGGGTTGCCTTTGGTGAGATGGAGTTTGACGTCCATGCAATGGTCTCCTATAGCGAATCTCGATCCGACTTGCGGGGAGAGTAACAGAAGCCGGGGGGCGAATCAACGGAAAATCAGGGCGTGCGCGCGGAATCCCGCGGGCCACGGCAGGAGCCGTACCCCTGCCAGGGGCGCGCCGGGACACGGTCGGGAGGGCTGCAAATCAGTAAAGCACGAGGGGGTATCGTGCCGATAGTAACGTCTGAAAGGGCCTTCAAAGGCCGTTTCCGCAGCCTCGGCGTGGCCCACCGCGAACTGGCGTCTGCCAGAAGGCCCCCGAGGCGATGGAAAATCGGCCCGAATTCGGCGGTGACGCACATTCCCCTACGGCCCACGAGAAGTGGGTCCCCTACCCCACAGGCGCTGCGTGCGATTGTAACGCCTTATCTGAAGCCATGTTATGAGAAGAGCATTCTGTTTCGGCGGCTTGCGTGGTGGGGAGAGGTACTGTCGTTTGACAGGACCGCGCCGCCGGTTAATCTGACTCATATGGGCTGGCCCCGTGCGGCACGCAGGGGTTTAGCCGGGTAGGAAGGGGAATGGCATGGCGCTTCGCAAGCGGGTCCTGCTGCCCATTGGGATCCACCTGAACCTGGAATCGGTCCACATGGTGCAGGTGGAACAGGCAGAGGGCTCATTGACGCTTGTTTCGAAGGCGAGCATGGTGTTTCCGCCTCTTGAGGGGGGGGTCGGCGCCGAGAACGGGGGGTGGACCGAGGCCGCGAAGGTTTCCGCGGAGGTCAGGGAAAACCGGTACCGGCAAGCGCGCGATTTTGTGCGGCAGCGGTGTTCGGCGGACGGTTTTCGGGGCAACCAGGCGGTGATCAGTGTACCGGCGGAACAGTTGGTCATCCAGCAGGTGCGGATGGCGCCGATGCAGCCGGAGGAACTGATCGGTGCCCTGCCCTGGGAACTGCAGGGGAAGTTGCCCTTCGATCCGAAGCAGGCGGTGGTTCGGCACATCGTGGCGGGCACGGTTTCGGAAGACAACCAGACGAAGCAGGACGTGATCGCTCTGGCCGTGCCGCGCGACGCGGTTGAGAAACACATCCGCGCGGTGGAGAAGTTGGGCCTGGAAATTGTAGGCGTGGGCGTGGAGCCCTGCGCGATGTGCTACCCGTACATTTTTGCTGCGAGCCACGCCGAGGCAAGCCCGGAGGGCCCCGGTTCGCTGGTGCTGGTGCATATCGGCGCGCTGGCGACGTACGTTGCGATCGCGCGGGGGGAAGAAATGCGGTTCGTCAAAGGCGTCACGCAGGGCGTGGAGGGCGTAGTTCGGGCGGTTGCAGAGGCTCGCAAAACAAGCGTGGAGCAGGCGCGGGCCACGATGTCGGGTTGGTGCACGGGGACTGGAGGCGGCGGATCGAGCGCCGAAGCGGTTGAAGTCTACAACCAGATTTCCAAGTACCTGGGGCGCTTCGTCGACGAGATCGAGTCGTGCATCCGCTATTACAGTTCGCTGGCACGCGGGGCGGGCATTGATCGGATCGTTTTCCTTGGACCGGGCGCGCGGGACCGTGCGCTCGTGCAGGTTATCGGGTCGCACCTGAGCGTTCCGTGCGAGGTCGGGGCGCCCCTGCGGGCGGCCAGCCAGTCGGAGGC
>Ga0315288_10001302_pt1 | contig 32142 bp, 32 predicted proteins | sample YL17G11_20_MG_FD_203454 | JGI IMG/M metagenome (GOLD analysis project Ga0315288, IMG submission 203454) | Sediment microbial communities from Yellowstone Lake, YNP, Wyoming, USA - YL17G11_20 | ecosystem: Environmental > Aquatic > Freshwater > Lake > Sediment | place: USA: Wyoming | collected...
CGGTTCTCTCCTTTTCCTTTATAGGATTTGCTTTGCCCGATTCTATCAGAACCGGGCGGGAGAGAGCCGCCCTAACCTTCAACTATGAATGGGACATCTTCGGGAAGGCACTTTATCCCTTCCCTGTTAGGAACATATCCATCATGGCAATAGACCTGCATGATAGAGGGGTTATCGGCCAGGCGACAAAAGGGCCCTCAAAAGCAAAAAGACGCCTCAGCAGTATTAGACACCGCTTGGACGCCTTTGTATTGTTAAGGTCGCCATAATTACCCCCAGAGTAATTCGAATTGTTCCTGCTTTTCCATCCTTGTTAAGTATAGTAAGAAGGGACTATTTTGTCAAGTATATCCAAAGGAATTTCCACAATTATCTGTGACAAACGCTTATTCGCTCTGTCAGCCGCCCATCGCTCAGGCTATTTTCCCATCCTCGCGGCGGCCAGAAGCGGCTCCACAGGGGCCGTTTCGGAGGTCAATTCGGCTCTTTTTGATTTGGGGGAATAGGTGAAGTTGGGCTTCCTTTTATGAAAGACCAATTCGATCTGCTCTTGCCAGCTTTGCTCGATTCCTTCCCACTGACCCTGGATGGAGAAGGTAGAAAGGCTCATTAGGTGGATGCCATTCCTGGTCATTTCATTCTCCTAGTGCTCTATTAACTTAGCCGGAACGATCAACTTCTGCATTTACCGACTGCATTTAGCAAGGGCCTCATAAAAAAGCGTCTTGGCAGTGTTACGGCACGTGCTTAGACGCCTTTGTCTTCGCGAATTCGACGCCCTTGCCGTTTCCGCGGTTATTTAATTTTGCCGGGAACTTATCGCCCGCTTAAACCAAAGCTCTATGAATTATTCTATCAGCGCCCGCCATGAGTCATGTTCGCACCCGGGCCGCTTTGTTCGGCCGTCGCGACGCGGCGGCTTTATTGGCGAAAAAAATCCGTCGAGGCCGCCGCCGCGCCGATAACCTTCTCGGCTATGGTCCTGATAGGTTGACGCCGGTCCATGGCGAGCTTTTGCAGTCGCTTAAAGGCATCGGCCTCATTGAGGCCGGCTCTTTGCATAAGCAGGCCTTTCGCTTTTTCTATCAGTTTACGCGCCTCCATGGATTCCTGCAGTTCCGCCATCTCTTTCCGCAGGGAAATAAAGTCCTTAAAGCGTTTTTGCGCCATTTCCAGGGCCGGCAGAAGCTGCTCGCCGCTGACCGGCTTTACCAGATAGGCCATGGCGCCCGCCTCTTCCGCCTTTTCCACATGACTCGTGGAGCCGTGCGCGGTCAGCATTACCACACACGTCGGATGCTCCTGCATAATTTGCCGGGTTGCCTCAATGCCGTCCATTTCCGGCATGTGGATATCCATCAACACCACCTCCGGCTGCTTCGACCGGCAGAGCGCGATGGCGTCCTTGCCGTTTTTGGCGATGCCCACCACTTCACAGCCGCGCTCCTCCAGTTGGCCGCGCAAGGTAAAGATAATTAACTGTTCATCTTCCGCTATTAACACTCGCAGCATATCCTGCACTCCAGAACTTTTGATTTGGCACGGGTCTCGGCAACGGCAGTCGCAAAGTTACCACAGCCCCGGGGTCATTTTGCATCTCCCAACTGCCGTTCAGGTCGTAGCGAATCAACTCATCTACCAGTCGCAGCCCCAAGCTGCCGTTTTGCTTGAGCTCGAAATCCGCCGGAAAACCCGGTCCATCATCCCGTATTTCAAGCTGGAGAGAATTGTCGCTCGGCGTAAGTTTCACCATCACGCGGCCGGCGGGACGCCGCGAAAGCGCATGTTTTACGCTATTTGACAGCAGTTCGTTGAGGATGAGCGCCAAGCTGGTGGCCTCGCGCGAGCCCAGGCGCGCGCTTTCTCCCTCAATGGTGAATTTTGCCAGGGAACTTGCCGGCACAAGGTAGGACTCCACCGCGCGGACGATGCGTTCGACAATCTCCCGCACATCAACTTCCCGAATATCCTGCGCATATAACAATTCATGCACGGCGGCAATTGCGCGAATGCGCCCGACGGCATTCCTTAGCGTAACATCCTTGGGTATATGGGCGCGCTTTTCTCCCATTTCCAATTCCAGCAAACCGGCAATCGCCGCCAGGTTGTTCTTTATCCGGTGGTTGATTTCATGCATCGCGGTTTCCGCGGAGATGAGCAATTGCTGCTTCTCCCTGAGGTCTTCGGTTTTTTCAATAAAGACCATCAATATGCAGGGAGGCGCGCCGGCGATATCCGTCCTCGGAAGCAGATGCATATCCCAGATCCGTTCTTCCGGCCCAACCAGGCCTCGCTTATAGCTATGTTTGCCGTCGGCCGCCGCGCGCTCTACCCACTCAATGCAGTCCGACCATCCCATAAGGTCCAATAGTTTCGCCACGGGCTGCCCGTTGGCCTCTATCGCAAATATCCCGAACAGCTCCATCGCTTTCCGGTTTATTTGCACCAGGCGAAATTCATTGCTTGCCGCATCGGTCAATACCAGCGGCAGCGGCAGTGAATCGAAGAGCTGCGCATAGGCTATGGCATCAACAAAAGTTGCATTCATAGAGAAAATTCCTGTCGTTTACACGCGATGGTAAAGTATGGTTTCCGCACGCGGTTTTTTACTATGTTGAATTATCATTACTGCTTTGTATAGCTACTTATTGGAACAACAGTGAATAACCTGTACAAAATGGCAAAAACAATGTGGCCGTGTGCTTGGCCGACAGGGGATGTGATTCATGAAATATGGAACATTGGCTAGTCGGCAAAAAGGGTGCCGGAAGCATCCGCTTCCGCCGCGCGTAAAATTTCGTCCAAGTCGCGCGGAGATATGATGCGCGCGCCAAGCTCTCGCAGCCGGGCGACGCCGGTGGCAAAAGGCTCTGCGGGCCAGGAGATGGCGAAAAGCGGCCGGCGGCAGGAGATGGCATATCTTGCCGTCGTGAGCGAGCCGCAGCCCAGATTTGCCTGCACCACCACCACCGCTTTCGCCAGGGCCGCTTGGAGCCGGTTCCTCGCCAGCAGGGCGGTGCGGGCGACTTGGGCCTGCGGCCAGAGCTCGCTCACCAGCGCGCCCTTGCGCATAATGCGGTTCGCCAGGAGCTGATTCTCCGGCGGATAAATATTGAGCAGGCCGTTGCCCAGCATCGCCAGCGTTCGCCCCCCCGCCGCCAGCGCGCCCTGGTGGGCTTCGGTGTCAATGCCCCGCGCCAGGCCGCTCACCACGCAAAATCCGGCCGCCGCGGCGCGGCCGCCCAACTCTCTCGCCAGTTCCCGCCCGGGAAGGGAAGGAGTGCGCGTGCCCACCAGGGCAATGGCACGGGAATCGGCCGGCGTAATTTGTCCGGAGACAAATATCACCGCGGGCGGGACGCGCAAATCCAACAAAGCTTTGGGGTAATCCGGAGATTCAATGGGAATGGCGCGCAGGCCCTGCGCGTCAAACTCCTCCAGTTCGCACATCAGCTTATCTCGCTCCTTCGCCAAACGGCCGGAATCTATCTGACATCCGGTCGCGCCAAGCAGGACCGATTGTCCTGCCGCGCTGAAGATATCTTCCGCACAGCCAAAATCCCGAAAAAAGCGAGCCAGGTTCGCCGGCTTCATCTCCGGCAAATTAGCTAAAGCAAGCCAGCCAGCCGCGGCGCGCAGCAAGGAATTGTTTCGGATCATTCGTTTCATTTTAATAGTAGCAGTCATCTACCATCGGCAAAGCCGGTGGTAGATGACTCTTGACTTCCCCGAGAGCCTTCGGCGGGCTCAACTCTCAACTATCTTATCGCGTGCCGGCAGGCGCAGTCATTTTTCGGATAGGCCGCGATCAACTTGAGGAACAGTTCCCGCATGATGGGGATGTGTTCTTTGCCGAATTCCGAACATTCAACATGGGAAATGCTCTTCCCCGCCATGCCCGCCGCCCAGTTGGTAACCAGCGCTACCGTGGCATAACAGATATTGGCCTCCCGCGCCAGCACCACTTCCGGCACTCCGGTCATGCCCGCCAGGTCGCCGCCCAGCCTTCGAAACATCTCGATCTCCGCGGGGGTCTCAAAACGCGGCCCCTGGGTGCAGACATAGGTCGCGCCCGGATGCAGGACAATATTGCCTTCCATCGCCAGCTCGATCAGCGCCGGCCGCAAGCTGGGACAATAGGGCTCGGTTACATCCACATGTTTCACCACCTCCTGATCGAAGAAGGTGGCCGCTCTTCCGTGCGTGAAATCGAGAAACTGCGTCGGCAGCGCGAACTTGCCGGGAATAATGCGGGGATTGAGCGACCCAACGGTGGCGGAGGCCAAAATATTTTCCACCCCCAGGCTCTTTAAGGCGGCAATATTGGCGCGATAGTTGATCAAATGGGGCGCAATGCCGTGTTTTTTGCCATGACGGGTAAGAAAAGCGACCTCTTCATTTCCCGCGCGGAAGATGTCAACCTCGACTTCTCCATAGGCCGTCGAAAGCTGCACGGATTCTGTATCCGGCCCGCCCGCCTCATAAAATCCGGTTCCACCGATAATGGCAAATCTCATGCGATACCTCTTATATGCTTGATTATCTATCCTCCCCCAATCCAACTATTCAGCCTGTCGCTGATTCAATTCGCTTTTGTCTGCTAATTTTCCTGCACGTTTCCGCAGAGGAAAGTGCCAACAGGCTGTCGAATTTATCTAAACGGTCGGTCAAAAAGTTGTAGAATAGCAACAAATCAGTCGGAGCGAATCAAATGCTATTGCTAATTATCATAATCGCCTGTTTTGCGGCCGCGGTCATACTCTTTCTCTGCCTGGGCAAGCGCGCGTTCACCCCGGAGGATACTTATCTCGATCCCCATTCTCCCTCCTTCGCGCCCCTGATGCGCTGCCGCCATTGTGAAGCCGTAATTACCAGTCGCAATCTGAAAGAGCACGGCGTCAATTGCCCCAAAAAGGCGGGGAATACTTAAATTGTATGCAGGAATTTCACCCAAACATTATAGAACAGGATAGAATATTGAAGTGGAGGTCAGTATGAGACGCATAGCAACAATAGCGCTATTCATAGCAATGACAATAATGCTGCCCGCGGCGGCTTTTGGCATAACCCAAAAGGAAGAGATTGCTCTGGGCCGCAAGGCCATGCTCGAATTGCGGCCCCAGGGACTCGTGCACGAAACTCCCCTGAATCAGGTGGGCGAAGCGCTGAAAGAAAAAGTGGCGCGCAAGGATCTCCCCTGGGAATTCTGGGTAATCGAAGATCCCAAGCAATTGAACGCCTTCGCTCTCCCCGGCGGATTCGTCTTCATCACCCGCGCCTACTACGAAAGGCTGGACACAGACGAACTCGCCTTTGTTGTCAGCCACGAAATGACCCACATAGATAAGAAGCATTTTGAACAGCAGATGAAGCGGGCGAAGGAGGCGCAGCTTTTTAGTATTCTGGCGGGAGTCGTGGTCGCCGCGACCAAAGCCGGCCGCGGCTGGGGCACCGCGGCCGATGTGGGCACCACGGCCTATTTCACCAAATACAGCCGCAAGATGGAAAAGGAAGCCGACCTCGGCGGCTATGCCCTGACCAAAGCGGCCGGCTTCGATGCCCATGGCGGGGTTACCGCGCTGGAAAAATTGGGCAAGGACAAATCCGACCCGATAACTGCCAACATCTTCGCCACTCATCCTTTGCTTTCCAGCCGGGAAGACCGCCTGAGCGATATTGGCAAAAACGAGCCCGCCCCCCCTCCTCGGCGCGATATTCAAAAAGTCGCCCATCCCAATTGGAAGCCGGACTTTCCCACCAAAGATGATCTGAAAAAGCGCCCCGGCATTGCCGTTAGGGTGGTGGAAACAGGAGGCGAGCGCTGGGACAATAAATGGCGGGCTGATTTCAGGAGCATCGTTTCTTCTCAGATTGAGCTGGCCGGCAAATATGCTGTGCGCGGTGAGGACCGCGCCGACAGCCGCGAGGAGCCGAAGCTGTCCGATCTGCAGGACAGGGATCATGCGGATAAATTGCTGCTTATCACCATCCATCAGATAAGTTCGGAGCCGGTGGGCGGCGCCGACAAAGGCACGCAGGATTATCAGACGATAGTTGACTATTCCGCTAAAATTATTGATACCTCCTCGGGCGAGGAAAAAACTCTCGAAGATATCAAACTTGTGCGCCAGGAGGCCGCAACCTTTCCGGTTGATAAGGGTAAACTATTCGCGGATATGACGCTAACGCAGCTTATCAAAAGCGCCGCAAAAAAGACCGCGGCCAAAATCGGGACAGCTTAGGGCGGGGAAACCCTTTAAATTGCAGACCTGTGGGAGCGGGCTTCTGTAAAGCCCGCTTGAAGGTTTTCAAAATAAATACAGAGGAGCATACCACGCGCACCGCACTTAAACCGCCTGCAGCGTCGGGTGATAAATTACCGGACTCTATCGTCGCTCAACTGCCCATCCAGGGCATGCACTGCGCCTCTTGTGTGGGTCGGGTAGAGAAGGCGCTCGCCGCCGTGCCCGGGGTGGTGCGCGCCTCGGTTAATCTCGCCACCGAGCAGGCGCAGATTGAATTCCTTCCCCGCCAGGCCAATGCCGAAATGCTCAAAGAAGCCGTAACCAAAGCGGGCTACCATCCCGGCGACCTGCAACTCGATAGGTCTCTCAAAGCTCCGTCCGCAGAAAAGGATGCGGAGTTGCTCGACTTGCGCAAGCGCTTTATCTTTGCCGCCATCACCGCCGCCATTCTGATGGTTCTCACCCATGTCTATATGATGACCCACCAGCAGTGGCTCGCCGTTCTTGCCCTGGTATTATGCACCCCCGTGCAGTTTTGGGCGGGCGGGCGATTTTATGCCGGTGCCTGGCAGATATTGCGCCACGGCGCCGCCGATATGAATACCCTCATCGCCACCGGCACTTCCGCGGCCTATTTCTATAGCCTCGCGGCGACCTTCTCGCCCGCGCTCGCCGCGCAAGCCGGCCTGCATTTCGATACCGCCGCCAGCATCATCGCTTTGATTTTGCTGGGCCGCTACTTGGAGAGAAAAGCGAGAGGCCGCGCTTCCGCCGCCCTCCGCCGCCTGCTCGATTTGCGCCCCGCCAAAGCCGCGGTTCTCGAAGACGGCAAGGAGATTGAGCAATCTATTGATTCCGTAATTGTTGGAGACCTGCTGCTCGTCCGCCCGGGAGAAAAAATTCCGGTGGATGGCGTGATAGTCGAGGGCCGCTCCAGCCTCAATGAAGCCCTGATAACCGGCGAGAGCCTGCCGGTTGAGAAAGCGCCGGAAGACGCCGTTATCGGCGGCACCTTGAACCAGACCGGCGCCTTCAAAATGCGCGCCACGCGGGTGGGCGCAAATACCATGCTGGCGCAAATCATCCGCCTGGTCGAAGCGGCGCAGGCCTCAAAAGCGCCCGTGCAAAGGCTCGTGGATCGCGTGGCGGGTATCTTCGTTCCCGTCGTGCTGGTGATCGCGCTGGTCGTTTTCATCGTCTGGATGATCTTTGGGCCGCAGCCGGCCTTTCGCTTCGCCCTCATCAGCGCCATCTCGGTGCTTATCATCTCCTGCCCTTGCGCGATGGGGCTGGCCACGCCCATGGCCATCCTGGTCGGTTCCGGCAAAGGCGCGGAGATGGGCATCTTCTTCCGCTCCGCGGAAGCGCTCGAAGCCGCCGGCCAATTGCAACTCGTGGTATTCGACAAGACCGGCACCTTGACGCTGGGAAAACCGAAAGTAACAGATGTCATTTCGCTAAATCATTATGGCCCGAACGAGACGGAAGTGCTCCGCCTCGCCGCCGCCGCGGAGACCTTTTCCGAACATCCCCTGGGTAAAGCCATCGTGGCGGCCGCACGGGAAGAGGGCCTGAAGCTTCCCGAGCTAAAAGAATTCCAGGCCCTGGCAGGGCACGGCATCGTCGCCCAAGTCGGCGGCAAGCAGGTAATGGTGGGGACGCCGCGTATGTTTGCCGACCGCGGCCTGGGCAGCAATAATCTTGAGGAACAGCTAAATCGCTTGGCGGAAGAAGGCAAGACCGTTTCCCTCGTTGCCGTGAAGGGAGCGATAGTCGGCCTGATTGCCCTTGCAGATGCTCCTAAACCCGAAGCCCATGAAGTTGTAAAAAGGCTGCACGATTTGGGCCTGGGAACCGCGCTCATCACGGGGGATAACTGGAAAACCGCGCGCGCCATCGCCCGCCAAACCGGCATAGCTGATGTGCAGGCCGAAGTGCTCCCGGCCGACAAAGCCGCGGCCGTCAAAGTTTATCAGCAGCAAGGCAAAAAGGTTGCCATGGTAGGCGATGGCATCAACGACGCGCCCGCGCTCATGCAGGCCGACCTCGGCATCGCCCTGGGTTCCGGCGCCGATGTCGCTATGGAGGCCGGGGACATAACCCTCATCGGCAGCGGCCTGGGCGGGGTCGTTTCGGCAATCTCCCTGGGCCGCCGCATCCTGCAAACCATCCGCCAAAACCTCTTTTGGGCCTTTTTCTATAATGTCATCGCCATCCCCATCGCCGCCGGCATTCTCTATCCCTTCTTCCATTACACCTTCAACCCCATCATCGCCGCCGCCGCCATGGCCTTCAGCTCCCTCTCGGTCGTGCTCAATTCGCTGAGATTGAAGCGATTTGCCACATAAAATGGTATTTACTTTGCCATTTTTATGGTATAATAATGGTATGAAAGCTACCATTGATAAATTAGGAAGAGTAGTAATCCCGAAAGAGGCGCGTCGCCTTACGGGAATGCGCGCCGGTCAGAAAGTCGAAGTTATTGTTGAGGAAGGCAACGTGCTTCTCCATCCGATTGAAGTGCCAAAGAAAGCCGTGAGAATAGGGGAATTTACATTCATTGCTCCTGAAGGCACAATTGAACCTCTAACAGATGCAATAATAGAAGAGACACTAACGCGAATAAGGGAACGAAATTTTGAGAAGGATGAGGACAACTAGAATATGCCTTTCGCATTGGATTCCTCATTTATCGTCGCCTTCTTGTCCCTCTGGCATCCTAAAAACAAAGAAGTTGTTAATACTTTCGAATCATTACGGCATCAAGATTCTCAAATCATACTGCCCGGGCCTGCCCTAACGGAAGCTTATTCAATCCTGACCGGCAATCCTCCCCAGCATCGCACTTCGCCTTCCGTAGCCCTAAAAACATTGACTGAATCTTTCCTATCAAGGACAACTATTATTATTCTCAGCGCGGAGGAATATATAGAGGTTGTGAAAAACGCAGCGAAGAGTGGCATCACCGGTGGTGCAATCCATGATGCCATAATTGCTCAATGCGCTCGCAAAGGCGGAGCGACCAAGATACTCACCCTTAATTATCGGCATTTCATTCGCTTTGCCGGCAACGATTTAGAGATTATCGTTCCCGAAGTATGATGTTAATCTTCTCTGCTTAATCTGCGTTTATCTATGCAAATCTGCGGCAAAAAATATTTTTTCGGTTGACCTCCCTCGCTTCCTCCGCTATCTTATGCTTTGAGATATTCCCATGGCCGACACTCCAAAAACTATCATCGCTACCGACTGCGGCTCGACGACCACCAAGGCCATCCTGATAGAACACACGGATGGCGGTTGGCGGCTGGTGGCGCGGGGCGAGGCCCCCACTACTGTGGAAGCGCCCTTCGATGATGTTACCGTCGGCGTGCTTAATGCCGTCGGCGAATTGCAGGAATTGACCGGCCGCACTTTTCTTGACGACAGCCATATCAGGACGCCGGTCAAAGGGAAGGGCGGCGCGGACCTCTATCTTTCCACTTCCAGCGCCGGCGGCGGCCTGCAGATGCTGGTTACCGGCGTGGTGAGAAATATGACCGCGGAAAGCGCGCAGCGCGCCGCCCTGGGCGCGGGCGCGATTGTGATTGATGTGCTGTCGGTGGACGACGGCCGCGTGCTGCATGAACGCGTCGAGCGCATTCGCAATATCCGTCCCGACATGGTGCTCATGTCCGGCGGCACGGAAGGCGGCACCTCCTCTCATCTGCTCGATATGGCGGAAACCCTGCGCGCCGCGGAGCCTCGCCCCCGCCTGGGCCGCGAGTATCGCCTGCCGGTCATTTACGCGGGCAATTCCGCGGTCAGGAAAGAGGTCGGCCAGGTGCTGGAGGATAAAGTCGCGCTCACTTTTGTGGACAACATCCGGCCCGTGCTGGAGCAGGAGAATCTCGGCCCTGCCAGAGAGGAGATTCATCGCCTTTTTCTGGAACACGTGATGGCTCAAGCCCCCGGTTATGACAAATTATTACGCTGGACCAGCGCGCCTATCATGCCCACGCCCATGGCCGTCGGCGAAATGGTGCAGGCCGCGGCGAAAGTGCAAAATGCCAATGTCGTGGCGGTTGATATCGGCGGCGCAACCACCGATGTTTTCTCGGTTTTCAAGGGCGCATTCCATCGCACGGTTTCGGCGAATCTCGGCCTCTCCTATTCCATCTCGAATGTGCTCGCCGAGGCCGGCGCGGCCAATATTTTGCGCTGGATTCCCTATGAAATGCCGGAAGCCGCGCTGCGCAGCCGCCTGCGAAACAAAATGATCCGCCCCACCACCATTCCGCAAACCCTGGAGGACCTCTATTTAGAACAGGCGGTTTCCAGAGAGGCTCTGCGCCTCGCCTTTGCCCATCACAGCATGTTGGCCGCGGGCTTGAAGGGCGTGCAGCAATTGCGCACCATCGCCGATACCTTCGCGCAAGTCCGCGCCGGCGATACCCTGATTGATATGCTGGCCCTCGACATTATTATCGGTTCCGGCGGCGTTTTGTCTCATGCGCCCCTGCGAGAGCAGGCCGCGCTGATGATGATTGACGCCTTCCAGCCCCAGGGCATCACCCGCCTGGCGGTGGATTCCATCTTTATGATGCCCCAACTCGGCGTGCTGGCATCGGTTTTGCCGGAGGCGGCGCAGGAGGTCTTCGAGCGCGATTGCCTTATCTGGCTGGGCACCGTGGTCGCGCCAGTCGGAACCACCCGCGCCGGCGAAACCGTGATGAAATATGTCCTCACTCCCGAAAACGCAAATGCAGAAATGCGCGGCGAATTGAAATTCGGCGCGCTAAAACGCGTTCCACTTGGGGTGGGGGAGAAGGCGCGCCTGCGCATCGAACCCGCGCGCCAATTCAACGTCGGCGCCGGCCCCGGCCACAATCTGGAGGTCGCAGTAACCGGCGGCGTCGTCGGCCTTATTCTGGACGCCCGCGGCCGCCCGCTGGCCCTGCCGTCAGATAACCAAGAACGTATCGCACAGCTTGCGATTTGGATGAAAGAATTGGGATTTACGCTGAGTTCTTAGTTGCCAGTGGCTAGGCCCGCAAAGCAGGCCGCCATGGCGGCTCTAAAGGAGCCTAGCCATTCCCAGTTCTCAGTTTTGGGGAACGCTTATTATATTGCACCAAATGTTATAGAATTGGTTTTTTGTAGGGCGGGGTCGCCGCGCCCCGCCGAAGGCTTTATATACTCATCAATTTATCAGGGACAGAGCACATGTGCAGGATGAAAATTTTTCTTTGCGTTTTCTCTGCGCTCTCTGCGGCTCTGCGGTTACTGTTTTTGAATTTTAATAGGGAGTTCCCATGCCCACGGCCTACACACCCGGGCTGAAGATAACTGAAGACACGCTCGTAACTAAAGAGCGCCGCCTGCCCATCAAGGGCGAGGTGCTGGTCAAAGTCGGCGACGCGACCCAGCCCGACACCGTCGTGGCGCGCGCCATGCTGGAAGGCAATCTCCATACCTTCAAGGCCGCCGAGCAATTGAACCTTTCGCCCGCCGAACTTATCGGCGCGCTGAAAAAACAGATCGGGGATAAAGTTGAGAAAGACGAAATCCTGGCGGAAACCAAAGGCCTTTTCGGATTGTTTCATTCCGTGTTGCGCGCGCCGGTGGCCGGGGTTATCGAACATATCAGCAAAACCTCCGGCTTTATCGGCCTTCGCCAGCCGCCCCAACCCATTGAGACCCAGGCCTATCTGCGCGGCAAGGTAACCGAGATACTTGCCGGCGAAGGTGCCATTATCGAAACCCGCGCCGCCTTCGTGCAGGGCATCTTCGGCGTCGGCGGCGAGCGCTATGGCGTCTTGCGCATGGCGGCCAAGGATTCGCAGCAACTGCTGAATGAAGCGGAGCTGACTGATGAAATGTGCGGCGCGGTCATCGTCTGCGGCGCGGGCGCCACCTCCGCCGCGCTGCAAAAGGCCGCGCAAGTCGGCGTGGCGGGAGTGGTGGTGGGCGCCTTGCCGGATGCGGAATTGCGCCAGTTCGTCGGCTATGACATCGGCGTCGCCATCACGGGCCACGAGAAGGTGCCGTTCACGCTCATCTTCACTGAGGGCTTCGGCGAAATCCCCATGGCCGAACACACCTTTCGCCTGTTAAAATCCCTGGAAGGCAAAACGGCTTCCATCAACGGCGCCACGCAGATCCGCGCGGGCGTGATTCGCCCCGAAATAATTGTGCCCAGAGAGGACCGCCCTTCTGCACCTGGGGAGAGCGGCCCCAAGCCGACGCGCTCCGACCAGCTCGCGCCGGGTGTAAAGGTGCGCTTAATTCGCGAGCCCTATTTTGGTAAACTGGCAGAGGTGATTGATCTGCCCGCGGAATTACGGCAAATCCAGACCGGCGCAAAAGTGCGCGTCGCCGCCGTCAAATTGGAAAACGGCGAGCAGGCCATTGTGCCGCGGGCAAATTTGGAGATAATACAGGAATAATATGGAACCCGGTGAACGTCGTTCATTATTTATAGTCTTGCTGATCTGCGCCGTGGCCATGGTGGGCGCCGCCTATTTTGTCCGCTATCTGCAGCATAATCCCAAGGCCGGCTGGGGGCGCGTCGAGCCGGAGATGCCCCTCTATCCGGGCGCCGATGCGAAAACCGTCCGCCGCCAAAAGGCGGATGTGCTGGGCTGGCAGGGGCTGTTTTTTCACGTGGATGAAAATTATCCCTCCACGAATGTGTATGAATTTTACCGCGCCACTTTGGAGGCGGAAGGTTATACCCCGACGCCCAAAGACTATCAATCCAAATGGGCGCCGGGAGAAGATGAAACAGAAAAAGGCAAGGTGGTCTTGAGCGCAGATTGGGTGGATCCACAGAAACTCCATGTCTTTCATTTGGAGATCACCGCCGCGGTAAAGATTCGGCGGGATGAAAACGGCGCAGTGCTTAATCGCGAAATCCTCCCCGGCCTGCAAGTGGATTGCAACCTGTCCCGCAAAGTGATAATTGAATAAACAGTAACCGCAAAGAGCAAAATAATGGGGTTAACCGCAAAGTCGCAATGATCGCAAAGGAGGACGCAAAGGAATTTCTTAAATAGTCTCTTTGCGTAACTTTGCGCATGGCTAGGCATCTCTGATGCCGCCATCCCGGCCCGCCAATAGCGGGCTTAGGGACTTTGCCCTTTGCGGTTAAGGTGTTTGGATTTATTATGCAAGATATTCTTTTGGGTTTAGACATCGGAACCACCAACATCAAGGCCGCCGCCGTCGGCACGGACGGCGCGGTGCTGGAGGTTTGCTCGCGGCCTACGCCCCGGCGTTTGTCCGAAATGGTGCACGATCCCGCGGAAATGTGGACGAGTATTTGCAGTGTGCTGCAGGAGCTGATCGCCAAGCTGCCGGAGGAGACAAGACCCGTGGCACTCGCCATCGCCAGCATGGGTGAGACCGGTGTGCCGGTCTCCGAGAGCGGCGAGATTCTCTATCCGTTCATCTTCTGGCATGACAAACGCTCTCAGCCCCAAGCCGAACTGTGGCGGCAGAATTTCGGCGCGCAGGAGACCTACCAACGTACCGGCCTGCCCATTCATCCTATGTATTCGCTCCCGAAGCTCTTGTGGCTGGCGGAAAACGAGCCTTCCGTCTTTGCCAACATGCGCCGCTGGCTGTGCGTGGAAGACTTCGTCATCTGGCGGCTCACCGGCGCCGAAGCCACCAGCTATCCCATCGCCTCCCGCACTATGTGTTTCAATCTCCACCAGCGCAAATGGGACGAGGAGATTCTCTCCGCCGCCGGCATTCCCCCCGGCATCTTTCCGCAAGCCCATCCCAGCGGCGTCGTGGTGGGCCGCGTTACCGCCCAGGCCGCCGCAAAGACCGGCCTGCCCGAAGGCCTGCCCATCGCCACCGGCGGCCACGACCACATCTGCGCGGCTTTAGCCTCCGGCGCCATTGATCCGGGGATAGCGCTCGATTCCTCCGGCACCGCCGGCTCTTTGGTTGTCGCCCTGGACAAGCTCCAACTCGATGACAAGTTGATGCTGGCCGGCTATACCCAGGGCTGCCATGTCGTGCCTGATAAGTATTACATCCTGGGGGGCGCGGGCGGCGGCATGATCCTCGAATGGCTGGCAAAAACGCTCTCCACCGATATCGAGGGCCTCCTGCTGCTGGCGGAAAAATCGCCCCTGGGCGCGGCCGGCGTCTGCTTTTTGCCCTACCTGCGCGGCGTCAGCACACCCAACCGCAAACCGGTTCCGGCGGGGCTGATTTTTGGCCTGTCGGAGGTTACCTCAAGGCATGATATCGCCCGCGCCGCGCTGGAAGGCATCGCTTTCGAGATCTTGAATAATCTGGATTTTCTCAATGCCAACGCCCCCGTCAAGCTGGAGCGCCTGCGCATTGTCGGCGGGGGCGCCCGGTCGGATTTCTGGAATCAGATGAAAGCCGATAGCATCAACCTGCCGGTGGAATTGCCCAAAACCACGGAAGCCACCGCCTGCGGCGCCGCCCTCCTCGCCGGCCTCGCCGTCGGCGCCATCAAAGACTGGCAAACCGCCGCCCGCCTCATCTCCTCAGATCAATTGATTCTGCCAAATCCCAACAGCCATGCCCAATATCGGGAGAAATTCGACAGCGTGTATAAGCGCCTGTATCCCGCGGTGAAGGGGCTCGTTGAGCGTTGAGCGTTGAACGTTGAGCGTATTGACTGCGTGGAGTTTGGTGGATTAACTGTAGGGCGGGGTCTCCGTTTATCCCGAGGAATTCGAGGGGCGCCCCGCCGAAGTGTCAAACAAAACGGGCGGCCCTTACAGCCGCGCGCAGGAACTCATCCAATGGTCCACACTACCATTGTATCATTCTTGTCAAGCACCGAAATTCAAATTCGTGAGTTCTGGAATTTTCAACTGTTCAACTGCTCCACTGTTCGCCTGTTCTGCCCGAATAATTCATTATTCGGGCTACCCCCAATTCCCCGACCCCAAATTCATGATCACCTTTTCCGCCTGCCAGGGCGTAATCTCCTTGCGCTGCAAGGCCTTCAGGATCACGCGGATTGGCACATCTAAATCCTGGTCGTTTTCCTTAGGCCAATCGGTAATTCCATTATCGGCCAGCCATTGCTTCACCTTGTCGGTTTCAAAGCCGGCATAGGGTGGATAGCGATCAATGGGACAGCCCCTCTCCACCCACTCAGACAGCAGCACCGGCGAGCAATTCAACTTTCGACAAATATCTCGCGCATCCATTTTACCACCCTCCTTTTAATTGATGGGGCGCTTCCCAAACTCCATAGCCGAGTTCCTTCATGATCTCCTCGGCCTGTTCCGGCGACATGTGGCCCTCATATACAGCTTTGAAGACAATCCTTATCGGCCGCTCTAAATCATACTCATTTTCCGTCGGCCATTCCCTCATAGCATTGTCCGCAAGCCACTTTTCAACCCGCTCCACATCAAAGCGCGCAAAGGGCCAGCAACGCAATATGGGACAGCCCTTTTTCACCCATTCATAAAGAGTCTCTGGCGAGCATTTCAGCCTCTGGCCTAAAGCCCGCGCATCAATAATATTGAGTTTCATGCGACTGACCGGCACTCCCCAGATATCTTTGCCCTGTCCCGTAGGCCTGCCTATCGTACCGCTCATTATATTGACATCTTCCAGCTTCCAATCCAAATCCTCCAGTCGAAAGCCGTATTGCGCGGCATTCGCCTCGCACTCTTTGTGCCGCTGCTCTATTTTGGGCAGACCCAGCATTGCGACCGCCTCTTCATCCGGTTTGAAAGCCGCGCTTTCGTAAGCGGCTAAGAAAGTCTTGGCAACCCCCAATTTTGAGGGATTACCAAAAAGCGGTTTAACTTGCTCACACAATATAGCCTCGGCGCGTTTGCGAGCCTCATCGAATTCGCCTTTGGCTATCAGCTTGCGCGCCTCGCGCGTCAGCCGTTCAATCGTCTTGGTCGTAAAGTCGCCCGTCGCCTTGCCCCCAACCATGTCTCTACCTGTCATTTCCAACGCCTCCTTTAATTTCGCACGCGCCCGATTGAGACGACTCTTCACCGTGCCTTCTTTCACCCCCATGATGCGGCCGGCCTCCGCGCAGGTGTAGCCCGCCAGAAAAGTCAGCGACACCGCCTCCCGCATGGTCTCCGGCAATTGCGCCAGGATGCTTCCCAATTCGACCTCCTCCAGCGGCGTTCCATTGTGCGCATTGCTATCAGCGACAATTTCGAGCCGCTCGGGAGCCATCGCCTCCTCGTGGTGCTTGCGCAGCCGCATCAGCGCAATCCGGTCCGTCATCTTCCGCAGCCAGCCCAGCAAGGCTTCCGGCTCACGCAGTTCGTGCAGATGGAAATAGGCCTGCACGAACGCTTCCTGAGCCACATCTTCCGCATCGGCCAGCGAACCCAGCCGGGCATTAGCCTTGGCAATCAGCACCGCGCGATAGCGTTCCACGATCATCTCGAAGGCCGAAATGTCGCCCTCCCGCGCCAACCCAACAAGTTGTGAGTCCGTCTCTTTGCTCATGCCAATTCCAGATTCTTTGAAGCGCTTCGATAAGTAGATGCAACAAGTGGGGCAAATAGTTCCATGCAGCAAAAGAAATATATGTGTTACATGGAGTGCGAGTGCCTAAGGCACTCGCCTTTCCAGCGGAAGCCATAGCTTCCGCTGCATTGCCGCTGAAGATTTATTGCAGGCGTGGGAGCTAAGGCTCCCACGCGCAAAGGCGAAAGTTAAGACTTTCGCACTCCACGTTAACATGCTTTACCCGAAAGATCAGGGGCTCAAGTCGGGAATGCTAAACGAACTTGGCTGGATTTCATCAATTCCCTTCATCAACAACTTTCTCCGCCTCTTCCACCAATCTCTTCAGCGCGTCCTCAACCGCAAAGCTGCCGATCAATTCTCCGTGGCTGAATACCGCGGCTTTGCCTTTGCCCGCGGCGAGGCCGACGTCGGCGTCTTTGGCTTCGCCCGGCCCGTTGACGACACAGCCCATGATCGCCACCTGCATCCGCCGGCCGGCTTTGCGCAATTTGGCATCGAGCGGGGCGAGCTTTTCCTCCGCCTGCATCGCCAATGCGGACAGGTCAACTTCACATCTCCCGCAGGTGGGGCAAGAGACGATAACCAAGCCGCTTTGTCGCAGGTTTAATGCGGAAAGAATCTCGCGGCCGGCGCGCACTTCCTCCAGCGGGTCCGCAGTCAGCGACACGCGCAGTGTATCGCCGATGCCCTCCGCTAGCAAAATTCCCAGCCCCACGCTGGAGCGAATCAACCCCGCCGGCGGCCGCCCCGCTTCCGTTATGCCTAGATGGACGGGGTAATTGCTTTGTTGGTTAAAAAGCCGGTTGGCATGCAGGGTCGTGGGGACATCGAAGGCCTTGAGAGAGACTACGATATCGTTGAAATGCAAATTTTCCAGGATGCGGATATGCTCGAAAGCGCTGTCCACCATCGCCCGCGCCGTCGCTTCGTGCAAATCGGTGTGATTTTCATAACGCGCCCGCATCTCCGGCGCGATGGAGCCTGCATTGACGCCCAGGCGGATCGGGATCCCTCGCTCCGAGCAGGCCTTCACCACCGCTTCCACTTCCTCCGGCCGGCGCAGGTTGCCGGGATTGAGGCGAATCTTGGCGGCCCCGCGCGCAATGGCTTCCAGCGCCAGTTCATAATTGAAGTGGATGTCGGCGACCACGGGAATCGGGCTTTCTTTAACAATATCGCCCAGCGCCCGCGCCGCCTTCATATCCGGAATGGCGCAGCGCACGATATCGCACCCGGCCTCGGCCAAAGCATGAATCTGCGCCACCGTCGCGCCCGCATCCCGCGTGTCCGTCTTCGTCATGGACTGAATACTAATCGGCGCATCACCCCCAATAGCAATGCGCCCAACCATAACCGGCCGGCATAATCGTCTATCGTCTATCGTCCATCGTCTGTCGTCCATCGTCTATCGTCTATCGTCCAGAATCAACATCGCGGCTATTTTGAACCGTCAAGATATTTTGCGAAGGCCGTGAGCATTTTTATCAAATGATCGAGTTCTTCATACATTTTATCAAAGTCTGCTTGAGTCAGGTAATGTTGGTCAAGTGCAATGTATAAAGACGCTTGTACTTCTGCGACAGAACCCCGCGCCTGAAATAAAAAGTGCCGAAAATCCTTATCGGTATCTCGACAAAACCCTTCCGAAATATTCAACATAATGGAAGTTGCTGATCTGCGCAGTTGTTCTTTCAGACCATAATCTCTGCGGAAGCCATCACGTTTTATTAATTCATAAACATGCCGTATTAATTCTCTGGCTTTCTGCCAAGCCTTTATATCCTCAAACCTCTTAGTGGTTCCTTCCCCCATATTTACTCCTCCCGTTTCCTTGACGATAGACGATAGCCCCAAGCCTCAATAGACTAGTCTATTGAGGCTTGATCCATCTTATCCAAATATCGTTTACCGTTACCAGCAGCACAAGGAGCAGCAAAATAACCAGCCCCACGGTATGCACCAGCGCTTCCTTGCGCGGGTCAATGGGCCGCCGGCGTATCGCCTCGATAATAATGAAGACGATGCGGCTGCCGTCCAGCGCGGGGAAGGGCAGCAGGTTCATAAACGCGATCATGACATTGAACATACCGGCAAATTGCAGAAAGCTTAACCACGACGATTGCGCCTGTTCATACATCATGGTAACAATGCCCACCGGCCCGGCAACATCCGCTTTGGCCTTCCCTTGAAATATCCAGCCAAAGCCTTGCAAGATGCCGGAGATGGTATCCCAGGTCTGCTGCACGCCGGTCATCATGGCGCTGCCCAGGGACAAATGCTCCCGTTTGAACTGAAAGACGACGCCAATCTGCCCGATCCATTTATTGACTTCCTTGGCGCCGATCATTTCCCCTTGCTTGTCTAATTCCGGTTCCTGCGTGATGCGCTTTTTTTCCGGCACCACCGATAGCGTAAATTGTTTTCCATTCCGCAAAAGCACGAGGGCTACCGGTTTGCCGGGACTTTCCTGAATCTGCTCGCGCATCTTATCGAATTGCTCTTCCCGCATGGAATTCCGCACTGTTTCCCAAGTGTGATTAGATCTTTCCGGGGAAAGCTTGAGTTCTTTCACGAAGGTGTGAGCCTTATTAAGCAGGGCCGGCGCGACCTCAGATGGGACGCCATTTACGGAAACCAGCCGGTCTCCGGATTGAATGCCGGCGGCGGCCGCGGGCTTCCCCGTGATGGCCTTTTCCACCACATTGGTGGTCTCAGAAGGAATCCCAAAAACGCCGTATATCAGGAAAAAGATGATCGCCGCCAGGAGGATGTTCATGATCGGCCCCGCGGCGATGACCGCGGTGCGCTGCCCCCAGGGCTTGCTGTTAAATCCCTCCGGATCGGGATCATCCGGCTCCATGCCGGCCACCCGCACAAACCCGCCCACGGGCACGATCCGCAGCGAATATTGGGTCTCTTTTCGCGTTACGGAAAAAAGCACCGGCCCCATCCCCAGGGCGAATTCGTGGATCTTAATGCCTTTCATCTTCGCCACGAAAAAATGCCCCGCCTCATGAAAGACGATGATAATCCCGAAAATTATGACTATCGCCGCGGAGTAAAGAATGGTTTGTCCCATATCAGCCAATTACCTTCGCTTCTGCTCGGATTTGTTTATCAACCTCAAGGATCTCATCCAGGCTGGGATGCGCTATCGGTTGATGGCGCTGTAATGCTATTTCCACAAGGCGCGGAATATCCGTAAATTTAATCTCGCCGGCCAGGAAACGGCTCACGGCAATTTCATTTGCCGCATTCATCGCGGCCGGCGCCGTGCCGCCGGTCTTCGCCGCTTCCCGCGCCAGCTTTAGACAAGGAAAACGTTCCGCATCCGGCGCATAAAAGTTGAGCCGCTCAATTTTCGCCAAATCGAAACTCGACCAGGCCGTTCCCAGGCGCTCCGGATAACCCAAAGCATATTGAATCGGTATGCGCATGTCCGGATAAGCCAAATGCGCCAACACGCTTCCATCTATAAATTCTACCATAGCATGAATTATGCTCTGTGGGTGAATTATTACCCCGATGTTATCTATTTCTATGCCAAATAACCAGTGGGCTTCGATAATTTCCAGCCCCTTATTCATTAAAGTAGCCGAATCTATGGTTACTTTTGCGCCCATCTTCCAGGTGGGGTGGGCCAGCGCCTGCTGCGGAGTAACGGAAGACAAATCCTGCGGCGAACTGCGGAAAGGTCCGCCGGAGCCGGTCAGGACAATTTTGTTGAGGCTCGCCTTAGCCCGGCCTTCGAGCAACTGAAAGAGCGCGCTGTGCTCGCTGTCCACCGGAAAGAGCATCGCCCCAAAACGCGCCGCCTCCGTGGTAACCAGTTCACCCGCCGCCACCAGCGGCTCTTTATTGGCGATGGCAATCCGCTTGCCGGCTTTGATCGCCGCCAATACCGGCAGCAGCCCGGCCATACCGGCAATGGCCGCCAAGACCGTGTCGGCCTCCGCCAGCGCCGCCAGTTCGCACAGCCCATCCTCTCCCGACAGCAGTTTCACCTCCGCGGGCAGCTTGGCTTGCAGCGCCTTTGCCAGATTCGCATCCCCTATCGCAAGATAAGGGGAACGAAACTGCCGCCACTGCTCCAACAGAAGGTCGGAATTGCCCTGCGCGCTCAGGCCCACTATCCGAAATCTCTCCGGATAGCCGGCAATAACCTCCAAGGCCTGCTGACCAATGGAGCCGGTAGAACCGAGGATTACTATATTGATGGGAGCAGACATAGGTTCACTTATTCGCATAGCAACTAACTGACAACTGATAACTATTGACCTTCTCACAATAATGTAACATTAGTTATTGCCTTACCTCATTGAGAGGTTGGCCTGGCGCCTGGTTTTCGCCCAATATTTTGTCGGTTTGGAGCATTACTTTATTGGGCGAAAACCTATAATAACTTGCTCTGTTGCAAAGCACAAAGAACAGACTGTAGGTATTTATAGAACCAGGCGGAAAAGCATTCAGCTCATCTTTAATTCAAAGCTCGGCGGGGCGCGGCGACCCCGCCCTACATGTGCTTTGCAACAGAGCAACTAATAACTGAGAACTGAGAACTCCTCCCTCTATACTACATGCGGAGAGAGCGCCCAGAAAAGGATTACCGAAATCAGCGCCAGCCCCAGAAAGCGCATCGGCTGCTGCAGATGGGCAGGAAGGCTTTTGATCCTCCCCAACAGGCTGAGCAACCAGCCCGCCGCCAAGACCGCCAAAGGCGCGATTGAGGCCGTGGACCATTGCAGCATGTAGCCCGATACGCCGGTCATTTTCAGGAAGCCCGACAGCGGCAGCATGCCCCACTGCCGCATAAGCAGCAAATGGGTCAAGGCAAAACCGATGACCAGGGAGCCGCCGCAGGCCAGACAAAACACCTCTAATCCCCTGAGCATCTTTTCGGAAATCTCCGCAATCAGCGAGAGCGCCACCATGAGGACGCTAAATACCAGCACCAGGGTTACGATGGTCAGATATAACGGAGATATGGCGGGTGCGCTGGACGGCCGCGCGCAAAAAGCCACCAGTACAGGCAGGATGGCGGAATAGCCTCCCAGGGAGGTCGGAATACGCAAGCCTTTCGCGCGCAGAAAGGCAGTATATTCCTCCGCGCAAAAGCCGGCTACCGCAATTACGCCCAGGAGCAGAAAGATACCTTGCGCCGAGGGCAGCAGAAAGTCCAGGATAAAGAGGCCGATCAAGCTCGGGAACGCCATCCGGGAAAAGATAAGCTGCTCAATGCGCTTGCGCAGATAGAGGGTTATATTATTGTGACGCTTGGCCGGTTCAGCGCTTTTCCGGGCTGACGGCGCCGAAGCGTCGTTGGCGTTGCTGGTAGTCAAGCACGGCCTCCAGGAGATGGATTTTATCGAAATCAGGCCACAATACCGGAGTAACATGCAGCTCCGTATAGGCAATTTGCCACAGCAGGTAATTGCTGATGCGCAGTTCCCCGCTGGTGCGTATCAGCAATTCGGGATCCGGCGTATCGGGTTGATAGAGCACCGCGGCGAAGGTTTCCTCATCTATCTCCTCCGCAGTCATCTCACCCCGGCGCACGCGTTCCGCCAGCCGGCGCGCCGCATCTATGATTTCCCAGCGGCCGCTGTAATTAATGGCGATATTCAAGGTCAGCCGCCGATTTTCACTGGTCTCTTCGTAGGCCTTGCGAAAGCTTGCTCTTAAGGCCTCGGGCAGACCCTCCAGCCGGCCCAAAGCGCGCACCCGCACCCCTTGCTCTTTCAAGCCGGGCAGCTCCAGCTCAAGGACGCTGCCAATAAGCTCCATCAGCGCGTTCACTTCCTCCGCCGGCCGCCGCCAATTTTCCGCAGAAAACGTATACAGCGTGAGAAAGCTTATGCCTAAATCAGGCGCATGTTCGACCACTCGCTTAACCGCCTCATGGCCGGCGCGATGGCCCAGTATGCGGGGCAGGCCTCGCTCTTTTGCCCAGCGGCCGTTGCCGTCCATGATGATGGCTACATGCCGGGGCACACGGGCCGGGGCTATCTGCGCCATCAAGACGTCTGCCGTAAGTGGAGTTGCCGGGGCGGTTTTCAACGCGGGCGAATCTGCTCTGTTATTGCCGTCGCTCATGCTCAATTGCGAATGCGCCGCCGCCACCAGTTCCACTTCTCCTCCTTGCATGAGGCGCTGCCTTACTACGCGCAAAGGCCCTATGAGTTTGTGCTTCGGGGGAAAGGTCTCCGTAACTTGCACGCGCCACCCGCCTGAGGAGAGCTTATCCTTCGCCTCCTCTAATTCCCAGCCAATGACCTCCGGCATGTCTTCAGCCATTTTTGATGCTCGCAACTCACCGCCAGCATTTCCCCTCAACTGTTCACCTGTTCAACTGCTCACCTGATCTGCCCGAATAATTAATTATTCGGGCTAGGTCTCCATCAACTCCGCTTCTTTCGCCTTCTGCACCTTTTCCAGTTCCGCAATATAGTGATCGGTCAGTTTTTGCTCCTGGTCCTGGAAACGGTGCTGTTCATCCTCGGAGATCTCGTGAGCCTTTTGCTGCTTGCGCACCTCTTCAATGGCGTCGCGCCGGATATTGCGGACTTCCACCTTCTTCTCTTCCGTCTTCTTATGCACTTCCTTGACCAGTTCCCGGCGGCGCTCTTCGGTCAGGGAAGGAAGGGGTATCCGAATGATATCTCCCTCCACCAGCGGATTAAGTCCCAGGTCGGAGGCCTGCAAAGCCTTCCTGATGGCCGCCCCCGTGGTGGGGTCAAAAGGCTTCACCACCAACAGGCGCGGCTCCGGCGCGGTAACATTGGCCACATGCCTTACCGGCATCAGGTCTCCGTAATAGTCCACCATCACCCGGTCCAGCAGCGCCGGATTGGCGCGGCCCGTGCGTATCGTCGCGAACTCCCGCTTGGCCGCCTCCACAACTTCTTTCATCCGGTCTTCAGAATGTTTGAGCAGATTCTTTGCGAAATCGGGACTCATAATCGCATCCTCGGAGTTTATTCTTCACTGCCTGTCTTGTTTTTTCGCTCAACGCCCTACGCCCCACGCCCTACGCTCAACGCCCCACGCTGAACGCTCACCGCTCACCGCTCACCGGCGCGCTCTAAATATAAAATATTTAGAGAGCGCAAATGGTGCTGCCAATATTTTCGCCCTTGAGCACTCGCAATATATTTCCAGTCTGTCGGAGATCGAAAACAATCAGGGGAATCTTCGTCTCCATGGACAAAGAAATCGCCGTGGCGTCCATCACTTTGATGCCCATGCTCAAGGCTTCCTGATAGCTGAGCTTGGGAATTAACTTGGCGTTGGGGTCGAGCTTGGGATCGCGCTCATAGATGCCGTCCACCGTCGTCCCTTTGAGGATCGCTTCCGCATCTATCTCCGCGGCGCGCAGCGCCGCCGCAGTATCAGTGGTAAAGAAGGGATTGCCCGTGCCCGCCGCGAAGATGACTACCCGCCCCTTTTCCAGATGGCGCACCGCGCGACGGCGGATATAAGGCTCCGAGACGGCCCGCATTTCAATCGCCGACTGCACTCGCGTCTCTATCCCCTGCGCCTCCAGCGCCTCCTGCAGCGCCAGCGCATTGAGCACGCTCGCCAGCATTCCCATGTAATCGGCGGTGGCGCGTTCCGTCACTTTGCCGGCGTCGGTGCGGGCGCGGAAGATATTGCCTCCCCCCACCACAATCCCCAGTTCCACGCCCACCTCAACAACTTCTTTGACCTCCCGCGCCAGCTCCCTGACGACCTCCGGTTCAATGCCAAAACCAACCTTACCGGCGAATACTTCGCCGCTCAATTTCAGCAAAACGCGCCGATATTTAAGGCTAGTGCCTGGAACCATATTATTTGATCCGTGCCGCCTCCCGCAGGTTTTTGGACCATTGAGAGGTATTTATTCCATTTCTCCCTGAACCTGCGGGAGGTTCGGTGCTCTTCCTGTTACTTTATGTTATGCGAGATTCAATACTTAATTCAGCAAAGAAAAATCTGCAGTTTCCTTCCCATTTCATCCTTTAAGTTCTTCGTGCCTTTGTGTCTTCGTGCCTTTGTGGTTTAAGATTTTGAGGTTTTCTGGATTCATCCTTCATCCTTCATCCTTGTCTTTCCTCGCCCCTAATCCCTAACTTTCCGAGTCTCCTCCCAATTGGAAGCGCATAAAGCGCCGCACCACGATATTCTCGCCCAGCCGCGCCAGGGTGTCCTTTACCAGTTCGCCGATGGTCTTGCTGTCATCTCTCACATACACCTGATCCATCAGGCAGACTTGCTTGTAGAAGTTGCCGATTTTTCCTTCGACGATCTTTTCCACTACCTTTTCCGGCTTGCCCTCATTCAGCGCCTGGGCGCGGTAGATCTCTTTTTCCTTGTCAATCTCTTCCGCCGGAATGTCCTCGCGCGTCAGATACTGCGGGTCCTCCGCGGCAATGTGCATGGAGATTTCCCGCGCCAGCTTCTGAAATTCCTCCGTGCGCGCCACAAAATCGGTTTCGCAATTAAGCTCCACCAAGACCCCGATGCGGCCGCCCGCATGAATATAAGCGCTGACAATTCCCTCCGCCGTGCGCTTGCCCGCCCGCTTCGCCACCGATGCCGCCCCCTGCTCGCGCAGCAGAACAACCGCCTTCTCTATATCGCCGCCGCTTGCCTCCAGCGCCTTCTTGCAATCCAGCACTCCCGCACCGGTTCGCTCTCTTAATTGTTTTACTACCTCAGTTGAAATAGCCACCCTCGGCCTCCTCGTATCTCAAATGGCGATTTTCATGTGTAGGGGCAGCCCCATGTGGCTGCCCTATCAGGAGGGCGACCACTTAGGGTCGCCCCTACAAATAAAATTTATCAATTTAACCGCAATAATCAACTATCTCTTGCGAAATTCCTCGTCCTCATCATCAATCAGATACTCGAACTCTTCCATTTTAGGAATTTCTTCCTCCGCGGGCTTCTCTCCACCCTCTTCCGGTGCCTTTTCGCCCAGGGCTTCCGCCAGCGTAACGATTTCCTCTTCCGCCGCTTCGGCCGTCCCGGCCCGATCCGCCTGATCTTTCACCATGCGGGATTCCCGCTCCATCTTGCCTTCTATGGCCGAATCCGCAATCTTCGTGCAGATTAACTTGATCGCGCGAATAGCGTCATCATTTCCCGGCACCGGATAATTCACCTGCTCCGGGTCGCAATTCGTGTCCACAATGCCAATCAGCGGGATTTCCAAACGCCGCGCTTCACTGATCGCAATATGCTCTTTCTTCAAATCCACCACAAATACCACCCCCGGCAGCCCCGGCATGTCCTCCACCCCGGAAAGGATCCGATGCAGCTTCGCCATCTCCTCTTCCAGCATGGAGTGTTCCTTCTTGGGCAAGCGGTCCAGCCGGCCGTCAACCTGCATCTCCCGCAGCTCTTTCAGCCTGCGCACCCGCGCCATAACTGTGCTGAGATTCGTCAACATGCCGCCCAGCCAGCGCTGGTTCACATGAAACATCCCGCACCGCTGCGCCGCCTCTTCGATGGCTTCCTGGGCCTGCTTCTTTGTGCCCACAAACAGCACATTGCCCCCCGCCGCCGCCACCGTGCGCACAAACGCACACGCCTCCTCCAGCCGCTTCAAGGTCTGATGCAGATCTATAATGTAAATTCCGTTACGACCACCATAGATGAATTTCTTCATCTTTGGATTCCAACGACGGGTTTGATGGCCGAAATGCACGCCCGCCTCGAGCAGTTCCTTCATTGTGAGCACTGCCAACTGTCATCGCTCCTAAAGTAAATTTGGGCATACGCGCCCCCGCCCCGGACCTTCCCGCCCGGAGCACCTGCCCATAACGCCGCATTCTAGCACAATCCCCCCCGCCCCCGCAAGCCCGCTTTCCTCCCAATGAAGAAAACCTGCCCCTTTTCGCCCTTTTATCGTTTCTTCTTTGCGTTCCCTTTGCGAACGCTGCGTCTCTGCGGTTACTGTTTAGAAGTTTGTCCTTTCAGTTCACCAATTTTTGGCGGCTATTTCCGCCTCTGCCAATTCTTCATCCCGTCGGTGGTAGCCACACTCCTCAATCAGCCCCCGCGCCTTCGCCAGCGCTTCCTTATCACGAAACAGCCGCGCCCGATATAGGCAAATATCCGCCATATGCAACTTCATCGGGCCGCGCTCGGCAATCTGCAGTGCCTCCTCCAAATCCGCCCGCGCTCCGCTCTCATCATTATCCATAAAGCGCAGCCAGGCGCGGGAGAGCAGGCTAAGTGGAACAAAAAGCTGTGTGCCTGCGTGACGTAGGCCGTCCACGGCGGAAGAGAGTTCTTGTCTGGCCGCTTTAATTGCTTCCGCTTGTTCGGTCATGGAATCAGTCAGTATTGCCCGATAGAACGCGGCGCGGCCTAGAGTAAGGTGGTCCCAGGCAAAATCGAGAAGGGGTGTAGCAGAAGACCCTTCTGCCCAGTTGAGCGTTTGGGCCACTCGTTTCTCGACTTCGCGGCATGTGGTTACAAAAGAGTTGTGAGTTGTTAGTTTTGAGTTGTCAGTTGAATTCGCTTTCGTGGTATCCTTCAACTGATAAAGGTCGAGAGCAAGCATTTTCCCCCACGCCGCCCGCTCCGGTGTCGCCAAAAGCAGGTCGCAATAACGGTAGCCCCATAATGAGTAAAGCAGTGGGTATTTCGGCGTGGCTTTAGCCGACATGGCCTCGGCCTCGCGAAAGAGTTCCAGGGCCTCTGCGCCCCGGCCGGCCTGGTGCTTCGCGTCTGCCAGAGTGGTTCGTTTAGTAAATTGCCCGCCTGTATCATCGTTTCGGTCGGCATAATCTACTGATTGCTTGGCATTTTGAACCGCGTCGGCCACATTTCCCAAAGTCAGCTCCAGCTCACTTAGGTTGCCAGTCCCCTTTATCGCATACCTCCACTGCTTATTTTTTATTGACCACTGGATAGAAGACTTTTGCGGTTCGAGTGCTTCGGTCAACCGCCCCAAGGCGCGAAGGCGAGTGGCGGCTACATGCAACAACCAAGCTCGGTCGCTTTCCGAGATGCCGTCGGCAAGGCGGCTCCACGGCTGCTCGAAAAAACAAGCCACCGCGCCCAGGTCCGCGCCGAATGCCCCAAGCTGATTAGTGCTATAGAATCCATCTTCACCCGTGCCGCGCAGAATGCGATCCTGATAAACCTTATACAACACTTCTTGATACAATCCCGCCTGGCAGCCATGAGCCACAGCCTGGTAGAGCGGCTGTAATCCTTCAAGCGTATCCGGCCGATGTTCCGTGCTTTCCGTCAGAAATTCATAAAGCCTCTTATGCGCCGCGCGCCATCCCTCCAGGTTTTTCTCGCGCAATTGCTTGGCAAAATATTCGCGTATCAGCGGGTGCGCGTCCACGGCCGATTGGTCATCCAGAACCGAGACGAGATTACATTCCGCCAGCCTTGAAAGGGTAATCTTCCAAACCGTATCGCTAATTCCAACCAGAGGTTCGGTCATGCCCTCAATGGCCGGTTCTTTCCTCAAGGCCGCCAGACAATCGGCCTTTGCCGGCCGGTCGAACAAGCCCATCAAACGAAGCACGGCCAATTGCCGCGCCCCGTCTTCTCCACCCTCCGCCAGCCACTTCCCATAAACCCCCATAACCTTAAAAGCATGGCCGTAGGGCTTGTCCGCGTCTGCCGGATTGGTCCTAAACTCGCGGTCGGCCTCCTCAAATCTCACGGATTTGCGTTTGCGGATATCGCCCCCTTCAGCCAAACCAAGAAACCCGCCCAAAAGGCGCAAGGTCAACGCGTGCCCCTCGACTTCTTTACTCGCCTCCTTTAGTTCCTTATCGTCTTCTCTTATTTCTACCGCGCCCGCCCTGTTTGCCCCTGCCTTATGCAGCAGCGCCGCGCCGGCCTCCTCGCTTAACTTGTCTAGCTTCCACTCCGGCGCGGTCGTATCGAGGTAGGATTCCAAATTAGCCACGCGCTCGCGGGTCGTAACCACGCAGAGCCCTGGATTATTTTGTGCCAATCCTCTCAATAGAGTTTCCAAAGCAGGATCTTTCAAATGGCCGGCCAATTGGCCGGGCGGATATTGCAATGGCTCTATCCCATCCAGCACCAGCAGCGTCTTCTTTTGGGCCACAAGCTGGGCCAAGCGCGCGCCCTTGTCCCAAGCCGAGGCCGCGCTCTCCGCCATTTCCGCATCCCCAAAAAACTTCAGCGCCTCCGCCATGAACGCGTCCGAAGACGCCCCTCCCTGCTCCCGCGTCCCCTGGCTGTAAAACGACCAGTCGAATACATATTCAAAACCGGGCCACCCGGCGGCCGCCTTCCGTCCCATCCACTCCACCACCAGCGAAGTCTTCCCAACCCCACCCCACGCCACAAAAGTCAAAATATGTTTGGACGGATCACTCCACGCCTCATCAATGGCCTTGAGTTCCTCCTCCCGCCCAAATAAACGATCCGCCCCATGCCGCAACCGCGTCGGCGCGATAATTACTCTATCAATGGAGGGCGTTTCCCCTCTTTCCGGCTTGACGCCAGTAATGCCCCAGACGAGTTCATCAAGGCCTTCTTTTGTTATACCCGCGCGCAGGTCAACCCAAGTGCGGTTTGAAAGAAACATTGGCAGCTCCGGTTCAGTTGTAGCTCCTGGCAGCAGCACAGGAATTACGGGCCTACCATCTTTCACCGCGAGTTGCAGGGCGGCCTGCATCTCTTCGTCTTCCCAAGGTCCCAGTCCATCGTTGCCGACGAGAACCGCCACACTCTTGGAATTCTTGATGCCGGCTTCCAGTAACTTTTGCCAGGGAATGCCCGGCCGAAGTTCATCCTTATCAAGCCAGACCCTCAAGCCGTGCGAGCAGAGGGCATCACGGAGTTTGCGCACCGCCGGTTTGTCTTTTGAATTATGACTCAGAAAAACATCGAATTTGAATTCTTCCGTCATCTCTTCCCGCCTTATCTATCAACCAAAAAATGCCGACCGCAAGCATACAAAACCTGAAGTTTCTTCACGAGCAGAACCTGGCCAACCAATCCACCCCTGGGTATTATATATTATTCTGCCGCGCCGCGCCCGGCAATCCCATGTTCCAGCGACCAAATCCGCTTGGAAGCAGTTGAAGTAGTATCTTTCCTGGTGTAAAATAACTGTGTCATGTGATTAACGAACTTCGCCTTTCGATGAGGCCATGATGAAAGGGGACTCCGCGCTTCAATAACGCGAGCAGGGGCCATACAATGAAATTGCACATGGAGATAGATAAAAAGCAGATCGAAGCTTTCTGTCAGAAATGGCGCGTGAAAGAGTTTTCCGTCTTTGGCTCGGTCTTGCAGGATAGTTTCCGCGCGGAGAGCGATATTGATGTGCTGGTGGATTTCGCCGCCAATGCGCAGATCAGCCTGGATGATTGGCTGGATATGATAGATGAATTGAAAGCCCTCTTCGGCCGGGAAGTTGACCTTGTGGACAAACAAGGATTGCGCAATCCCTTCCGTCGTCATGGCATCTTGACGTTTAGAGAGGTGCTCTATGCTGCCTGACGAACGCGATGCCGCCTGGCTCTGGGACATTGTGGATGCCGCGAAACAGGCGAAGGAATTTGTGACCGGCCTCAATTATCTCCAATATCAGCGAGACCGCAAATCGCAAATGGCGGTTGAACGCGCGGTTGAGATAATCGGAGAAGCGGCGCGGCGCATTTCCACGAAATTCCAGGAAGCCCATCCCGAAATTCCCTGGCGCAGCATGATTTCGCTTCGCAATGTGCTCGCGCACGAGTATGGCGAGATCAAACAAGAGATTATCTGGCAGATTGCCACCCTTCGCGCACCGGAACTCATAGCCTTGATCGAACCCTTGATTCCCCAACCGCCGGACTCCAGACCATAGATCATAAGCCCTGGACTTCCGGTTTGCCCTTTACCTTTTGTCTTCCTCCGCCGGTCTTGTGCGCCAGCGGTCCGGTATCCAGACCCAGTGGTCGGGTCTGGCACGCACGTGCTTTTCTATGACCTCCGTAAAGCGCGCGGTGTTTGCTTTCAGGTCGCTCTCCCAGTTTCCGGTATTCGTTATCTCAATGGGGCCGCCCAGACAGCCCACATGCGTGCCGTCCGGCTGGCGATAGTCAAAGGCCGAGATCACGGTGGCGCCGGTGCGAAGCGCAAAGGCCGCGGGGCCGGAAGCGGTGGAGGCAGGCCGGCCGAGAAATTCGGTGAAGATGCCCTTTTCTTTCATATCCAAATCCAAAAGAATGCCGACGGCTTCGCCCTGCTTCAAGGCCCGCAAGGTCTCCCTGGCGGCATTGCCGCGGGCGATCACCTTCACCCCATGCTTGAGACGAATCGAATCAATCAGCCGCGTGAGTTGGAGATCGCGTTGCGGCTGGGCAATCACATCGAAACGCCCCGCGCCGCAGGCTTCCACCAGCCGCGCGCCGAAAAGCTCCCAATTGCCGAAATGCGCGGTAATAATGATGACCCCTTTGCCCTTTGCCAGCGCCTGCTGCAGATGCTCTTCGCCCTCCAGGCGAACGAGTTCGTGGAGTTGCTGCGTAGTCAAGGAAGGCATGCGGAGCACTTCGACAATGACGCACGCCATATTGAGATAAGCGGCGCGGCGAATCTCCAGCAGTTCGGATTCCGATAATTTATCACCCAGCGCCTGGCGCATCAGTTCCAGCATCAGGGTGCGCCGGCGTCTTTGAAAAAGCCACAATACCCGCGCAATGACACGCGCCAGCCGCTCCTGCCCGCGGCGGCTCAAACCACCCAGCCGGCCCTGCAGCATTTCCAGGCATACTCTTCCCAGCCAGCGCCAGAGATACTTTGTTTTCAAATCACGCGCCCTATAATCGCGAGTAAATAACAAATCCGAAGAAGCCAACGCTGCATATCTTAATGCTATCCGAGAATTTTCGCCAGTGGGCGGAATTATCTACAAAAGCGCTTGGTAATAAATTGCTTGATATAGTATAAGTAAAGGGCAGCAAGCATCATAGCAGCCCACTTTTTGAGACTTTATGGGCAAAACCTGAACAAAAGTGAGCCATTTTAGTATTGCTTATTAGCAAGCTATGCCATAAAATATATAAAGTCTGTATGTGGTGGCAATGAACCGCAGGCGCGGTCTTTGGTTGCTCAGCCGAGTAGGTGGGGCATAGCCTGCGGGGAGCCAATAGCAAACCCGACCATGAGGTAAATGGTCGGGTTTTTCTGTTTTAGCTGAATAAGTGAGAGAACGGAACGCTCATAGCAGGAAGATGCTTTGTGGTCTCTGCGGGTGTCCGTTCGCAATTCTGTATGTGCAGGTTCTGGCATCTAACATCCTGCTGTTTTCGCAGCTAACTTCAGTACCTAGTGCTTTTTTGCGAGATGGATATTGATATTCTGAAATGTGGCATATCAATGTGCTATGCCACTCTATATACGAACTTTGACAGAAACAGAACAGGAGGCCGTT
>Ga0315288_10001303_pt1 | contig 32122 bp, 21 predicted proteins | sample YL17G11_20_MG_FD_203454 | JGI IMG/M metagenome (GOLD analysis project Ga0315288, IMG submission 203454) | Sediment microbial communities from Yellowstone Lake, YNP, Wyoming, USA - YL17G11_20 | ecosystem: Environmental > Aquatic > Freshwater > Lake > Sediment | place: USA: Wyoming | collected...
GGCGGGCGGGGGGGGGGGGGGGGGGCGGGGGGGGGGGGGGGGGGGGCGGGGGGGGGGGGGGCGGGGGGGGCCGCCCCCCCCCCCGCCGCCGGCGGCGCGCGCGCCGCCCAGAGGCTCGCAAGTAATTTACGGCCCCGCGCGGGGGCAACGGCGGGCGGCAGAGGCCTTGCCCGCCGCGCGCCACCGGATCCCGCCGAGCCGTGCCCGGCGATACGTCGCCCGCGGGCGTCGCCGGCCCGCCAACACCCCGAGCAGGCGCCTGTGCCCTAGTTCCAAGCCACACCAGCGCGTGCGACGCGAGGCGAGCGCGCAGCGCGGGCGGCAGGCCCGCGCGCGCGGTGAGGGCGAGCGCGCTCTCCATGGGCGCGCGGGCGTCGGCCGGGCGGGAGGCAAACGGGCGCGGGCGGGCCCGGGTGGCGAGCGGCGCCGGCGGCGCGCGGATCTGGCGGCAGCGCTGGCGCCGGTGCCACGTACGGCGGCCCCCCTACATCTGCCGCAGATTTTTTATCTGCGGCCGCTCCGTTTGCACGCCCCCCCCCTCGTTCACCCCTCGGCAACCACGTCGTGCACCGCCTCCGCCGCCCCCCCCGCCCCCCGCGCCGCCACCTGCATGGCGACGCCGCCGCCCGGCGTCGCGCCGAGCGCGACGCGCGCAAGCACCTGCCCACGCCCCGCGACCCGCCCCGCGAGCAGCAGCGCGTGCGACCGCGCGAGCGGCGGCGCGGCGTCGGTGCCGGCGCAGGCGGCCAGGGGGAGGGTGGCGAGCACGGCGTCGGCGGCGTCTTGCAGGGACTCGCGCGGGCCCAGGTCGTACGTGTCCGCGACTTCCCCTTCCTCCCCGGCCGCGTCCCACGCCGCCGACCAGTCGGGCACGGCGGCAGGGGTCATGTAGTCGCTGGCGGCGATGACCACGTCCTCCAACGCGTACTCGTCGTCGTAGCCGCCTTCTTCCGGCGCGCCCGTCGTGGGGTCGACTTCGCGCGCCTTGAACCGCAGCGTGGCCCGCAACGCGCCCGTGGGCATGGCGGGCGCGGGGTCCCGGTCCAGCAGGACGTACGCGGTGGCGGGCGGGCCGGCGGGGAGGGAGGGGATCGGGATCGATTCGTGCGGCGTCAACCCTTCCCCCGCCTCGACCGCGACCGACACCTCGTCGAGCAGCGTGTCCTCGACCGTGTTGGCCACCTCGAACGCGAGCACGATGCGGGTCGGGTAGACGTGCTTGGTGAGGACGACGGCGTACTCGGTCCCTTCCTCTGTGAGCGTCGCGGGCGGCGCGGTCGCGAGCGGCGCGCCGAGCGCGGCCAGGGCGGGGACGGAGGCCAGGGCGGCCGCCGCCGCTGCCGCCGCCGCTGCCGGCGGCGGCGGCGGCGGCGGCGCGCCTGGCGCGGACGCGAGGCCCTCGTCCGCGCCGCGCGGCGGCGGCGGCGCCGCCGCGTCGGCGGGCACGGCCGCCACGTCGAACGGCGCCACCGCGTCGCCCGCCAGGTAGACTTTCAAAGAGGCTTCCAGCGCCCGGGGCCCGACTGCGGGCCGCTCCGGCGCGGGCCCTTCCGCCGGCGCCGCGGCGAGCGCCGCGAGCGCGAGCGCCGCGCGGTCGCGCACCTCGTCGTCCTCATCCGCCGCCGCGCGCGCGAGCAGGACCGCGATGCGGGGGCGGAGCTCCGGCAGCGCGGCGCCAAAGCGGGCGAGGCAGGAGACGGCCGCCGCGCGGACCGGGGCCGCCTCGAGGATGACGCGGTTCGCCGCGTGCCGCACGTACCGCCCCGGGTCGGCCGTCGCGGGACCTTCCTCGCCCAGCACGTGCAGGATGGAGGCGGACAGGGAGGCGAACTCGCAGTCTTCGATGAATTCGCACAGGTGGCCGAGCCCCGGCTCGCGCGCTGCGGGGACCGACCGCACGAGGCCCAGCACGGCGTCCACGACCGCCCGTTTCACGTCGGCGCCACCGTCGTCGCGCAGCGCGCCCGCCAGGAACGCGAGCAGCGCGCGGTGTTTCGAGGGAAACTTGGCGCAGAGCGCGCGGACCGCGCCGACGACGACGACGCGAAAGTCGTCCCCGATGTCGCCCATGAAGCCCCCGATCTGGGCCAAAAGACGCTCCACCGACGCTTCGCCGCCCGTCTTGAGCAGGGTCGTGATGGCCAGGGTGGCGACGGAGCGGTTGGGGTCTGTGACCAGTGTCTCCAGGTCGGGGTTGCACGGCGCGACGGCGGCCGGGTGGGACACGGCGAGCGCGGCCAGGGTGCGGGCCGCGGCGCAGCGCAGGACGGGCTTGGAGGACGACAGGAAGAGCTGCAGCACGGAGATTGCGGGCGCGAGCTCGGCGGCGGTCGCGCCGGGCGCGCGCGCGAGCGCGCGCGCCGCTTCAATGATGACCGCCTCGGCCTTGTGCCGGGTGCACGACTCGATGAAGTCGGCAAACGGGCGCGGCGTGCCGGGCGGCGCGCCGGCGGCCACGTCGCCCGCGCGGGCGGCATACCGCACCAGCAACACCTGGGCCAGCGGCGACCGCACGCCCGCCCGCACCAACGATGACACCAGCTTGGACACGGCCAGCCGGTCGGCGCCGCGCAGGGCGTGGGAGACGGCGACGGCGTGAAATTGGACCATCGCGTGCCGCGACGCGGCCGCCTCGGCCACCTCGGCGCCCCACCGCCGCACCACGCTGCCGCCGTCGCCCCCGGGGGCCAGCAGGTGCAGCGCGGACACGAGCACGGCCGAGGCCGGGGCTGGGGCGGCGTCCACGACGGCTTGCTGGAGGTAGCGCTCGACTTGGCCGAGCAACCCCCCGTCGGCGATCGCGCACAGCACCCGCGTCGCGTTGGCCCGGTACAGGTCCACGGACGACGTCATGTCCTTCATGAGGGACGACGTGATGATGATGACCTCGTCCGGGCCGGGGCACACCTGTTTGACGATGAGGTAGACGAGGCGCCGCAGGTGGGGGTCGCGCGCCTGGAACAGTTTGGTCACGGAGAAGAAGACGTCGCTGGACTCCTTCTGCGCGGGGTGGAGGCGTGCGGCGGGGCGTGAGGTCGCGGGCGGCGCGTTTTGTCGCCGCGGCCGCGATCGCGCGCGCGCCGCGCCCTCCCGCCCCTCCCCACCCCCCCCCATCCACCTCGGCCCCCTGCCCTCTCTTTACCTTGGTCAGCGTCTCACCCTGGGTGAGCAGATAGAGCAGCTTGGTGATCACTTGAGCACAGCGCCGCGCGTCGACGTGCGCGTCGTGGAAGCAGCGCGCCTCCTGGAGGACGGCGCCTTTTTCGATACCGTAAAAGGGGGAGTACTCGACTGAGGAGAGGTTGGGAGTGGGGTGGGGTGGGCGAGGAGGGCAGGGCGGGGCGCGCCGGCCCCATCCGCGCGCGGCCATCGCGCGCGCGGCGCAGGACGCGGCAGAGCCCGCAGCGATCGCGCGCCGACCAGGACGGCCGCGCCGCCGCGTCCCGCATCGCCGGCCGATGCGGGAAAGGGCGCGCGAGAGGGCGGGCGGCGTGCGACCGCCTCCGTTCCTTCCCCATTCTCTCACCGTCCTCCATGTCCTCGTCCTTCATCTTGCTGTCGCGCAGGGGGGCGGACGCGTCTTGCGCGGTGGACGCCATGGCGTGCGGCGGCGCCGGGGCGGCGCAGAAGGGTGTGAGAGGGGCGGGCAGAGGCGGGCGTCTCACTCTTTCGTCGGGCCGCCTTTGGCCGCCCGCCTGCTCGCCGCGTGCTCTCGCCGCCGCGAGTCGGCCGACCCGGGGCGTCGCCCCAGCCGCGACCGCCGCGCGGCGCGCCCAATTGCCCCCCGTTTAGGCGTCCCACGCCCCTCCCGCCGCCATGGCGGACACAGTGCGGTGCGTGATGGCGTTGGGCGCGCGCGGCGCGCGCGGCGGACGGAGCCAGCGCAGGCGCATGCGGCGGCCGGCGGCCGGCGCGGCCGCCGAGCGCCCGCGGCGCCAGGGCCCGTCCTGCGGCTGGCTCCAGAGCAGGCCTCATTGACTGCCACCCCAACTACGGCGGCGCGTGGGCGGTGGAGCTCCAAAACAGCGCGACCCCGACGCTCACAACCCTTCTCCCTCCTTCCTCTCCCAGCTACCTCATGGAGGCCATGGTGCCCGAGCTGGATGACTACGTCGCCCGCGGCTACTTTACCGAGGGTGAGGTGAAAGCCATCGCTGGCAAGCGGAGGGATTTCGAGTATCGGCTCAAACGGCCGTCCCCGCTCAAGGCCGACTTCCTCGCCTACGTCGACCACGAGAAAGCGGTCGACGCGTTGCTGCGCCTGCGCAGGGCGGCGGCGGGCACGCGCAGGAAGTCGTTGGCCGACCGCGCGGGGCCGCGCAGGGTTCATTTCATTTTCAATCGCGCGACACGTAAGTTCCGGGGCGACCTCGCCCTGTGGACCGCCTGGCTCGACTATTGTGCCGCCACTGGCGCCGAAAAAGCGGCGTCCCGGGTCGCCGCGCGCGCGCTCGCGCTCCACCCGCGCGCCGCGCCGCTCTGGGCGGCCGCCGCCGCCTGGGCCGCCGGCCGCGGCCGGGACCCGGCCGCCGCGCGCGCGCTCATGCAGCGCGGCCTGCGGGCGTGTGCGGGGGATGAAGGGCTGTGGGTCGAGTACGTGCGGTTTGAACTGCGCGCGGCAGCCGCCCTCCGCGCGCGGCGCGCGGTCTTGAGCGGCCGGGAAAGCGGCGCCGGCGACGACGCTGGCGCCACGCAGGCCGAGCCGGACGCTCCTTCTCCAGCGGCTTCCTGGGAGTCGGACGCGGCCGCGTCGGCGTCGTCGTCGTCCGAGGCCGAGGCCGAGTCTGGCGGAGCGCGCACGCGCGCCGCCGCGCCCACCGACGCCCCCGCCGACCCTGCTTCCGACGAGGAGACCGATGCCGCCACCCAGGCCGTGCTCGACGGCGGCGTCGCGGTCGTCGTGGCGAGGGGCGCGCTCGCAGCTGCGCCGCGGTCGGTCGGCCTGCGTGCCGCGCTCCTCGCCGCGCTCGCCGAGTCGGCCCACCTGCCCGCCGCGGCCGACGCGGCGGATGCGATCTACGCGGATCTTGACACAGCGCTCATCGGCGACCCGGCGGCGGCCGCGCTCGCCGCGCGGCGGCCGCTTGGGCCGTTTGCGCGCGCCGAGGCGCGCGGGGCGGCCGCCGCCCTGGCCGCCTTCGACGCCGCCCTGGAGGCGACCCCCAGCGAGATGCTGGCGGACGAGTACCTTGCCCTGATCAAAGAGCTGGCCGGGGAGGCGGGGGCGGAGGAGGCCGCGCCGGCGCCTGCGCCCAAGCGCGCGCGCTGCCGCGCCGCGGCCGCCGCCGCGCCCCCCCCCGACAACCCGCTGTCCGCAGTCGCACTCGCCTGCCGCGTCGAGTCCGTGTGCGAGGCTGCCGCGTGCGCGGGCGCGGCGTCCGAGGCGGCGCTGCTCGCGTGGCCGCGCGCGGCGCTCGCGCGCGGCGACGCGGCCGCCGCGCTCGCCGCCGCCGCGGTGGGCACCGCAGCGACGCCGGAGTCGGTGCCCCTGTGGAGGGCGCGCCTGGCGCTGGTGGCGGCGGCCGGGGACGCGGCGGGCGGCGAGACCGTGGGCGCCGTCGCGCTCGCCGCGCTCGCCGCCCTGGGCCGCCTCGCCACCGCCGCGCCCGTGCTCGCCGACGCGTTGGACGCCGCGGCGGCTGCCGGCGACGAGACAACGATAGACGCCCTGTGCGCCTCCGTCGTCGACGCCGCGCGCCCCGGCCCCGCCGGCCCTGCGCGCGGCGGCGCGGGCGCCGCCGCCGCCGCCGCCGTGCGAACCGCGACCGCGGTCGGCGGCGCGCCCCGCCGGCGCGCGCTGGTGGAGGCGCTGCGGCGCGGGCCGTCGCCCGGGGGCGACTTTTGGGAGGCCGTGCTCGAGGCCGAGGCCGCAGAGGTCGCCGCCCCCCTCCCCGACGCGGCCCTCACCCGCCTATTCCATGAAGCCACGGCCGCGACCGCGGGCGACGCCCGCCCCTGGCTGCGGCACGCCGCCTTCGCGCGCGCGCGCGGTGCCGGCGTCGGCGCCGTCGCGTGGCGCGCGGCCAAGGCGCTGACCGCGGCCGACCCGGCGGCGGCTGCCGAATTTGACGCGGGGCTGCGCGCGCAGGGCGAGGCGCGGGCGGCGGCCGAGGCGTGATTTTTTTTGGGGGGGGGGTCTGCAACGGAGCAACCGCGCAGCAGAGACATTACACCGCCGCCGGCCCCGGCGACCGGGATAGGGACCGGCGCTCCGCCTTGGGCTCCGCCTTGGGCTCCGCCTTGGGCTCCGCCTTGGGTTCGACCTTGGGCTGCGCCTGCGGCGGCGGGCCGGGCCCCTCGCCGGCCTCGACCCCGGGCTCGGCCTTGACCCCCTCGGCCGCGTACGTCGGCGAGTCGCGCCCGCCGTTGCCGTGGCGCCGCCGCGGGGGCGAGGGCGACCGGCGGCGGCCGCGGTCGCGCGAACGCGAGCGGCGGCGGCGCTCGCGGCTATGTGACCGCCGCCGGCGCCGCTCGCGCGACCGGGATCGGGACCGGGACCGGCGCCGGCGCTCGCGCTCGCGCGAGCGTGGCCGGGGGCGGCGCTCGCGCGGCGCGGCGGCGGCGGCGCTCGGCGGGCCAGTGCTCCGCTCCACCGCTGCCACCGCCGCCCGCGCGGCCGCCATGCGCGCCGCCGCCGCCTCGCGCACCGCGCGCGCGGCGGCCAGCTCCTCGGCCTTGGCGGCGAGCAGGGCGGGCGCGACGCCGGTGGAGGACGCCGCGGCGGACGCCAACAGACTCCACAGCTCCGCCACGAAGGCGGGCGCCGCCTTTTCCAGGAACCCTGTCAAGTTTATTTGCAGGGTGCGCGGGTCGATGGTCTGAAAAAAATGAGGTGGAGGCGGGTGTGAGAGAGGACAGGGCCGCGCGACGGCGGCCAACCCCGCCACCACCTCCCACACCTGTTTCCCTTCCAGCTGCTCCAAAATGTAGCCCACCACCACTTCGTCTTCTACGCCGCCCAGCAGGGCGGTGACGCGGGCCGCCACCCAGGGGCGCAGCGCCTCCCAGTTGACGCGGGTGAGGTCGACCGTCTGTTTGAGGGCCTTGTCGAACTTCATGGTCTTCATCAGCTTCTTTTGCTTGCTGCGGGAGGGGAGGAGGAGGGTGGGGGGATGGCGCGAGCGCAGCCGGCGCGAGCGCGGTCGCCGCGGCCGGCGCCGGCGCCCGGCGCGCCCACAGCCGCATGGCTGCTCTCCCATGCAGCCTCCCAGCGTCTCCAGACACCGCGCGGCCGGCGGCAGCCCCCCAAACGCGCCAACGCGTCCCGCCGCCCAATTCGCCCCCCCCCCTCCCTTACGCACTCGGCAAACCGACCGTCCTGCTCGGCCGAAACCCCGCGGAACTCGGCCATCGCGGCGCGGCGCGGCGCCGGCGGCCGGGCGCGGTGCAGAGTGGGGGCGCGCCGGCGCTGGCGCTTGCTCACTCTGGCATCGCGGCGCGCGCGGCGCGCCTCGCGCCGCCGCACTGCGGTCACGAGATCATGGACTATATAGACGGCGTCGTGAGCGCGACGGCGGACGCACGGTGCGAGGGAGGGGTCGATGCCGCCCCCGGCTGGCCGGCGGCAGGGGGCGGGCGGCGGCGGTGGCGCCCTGTGGGCCTCCAGCGTGGCGCCCGGGCGCCAATGCGCGGGCTCGCGCGCGGAACGAGGGCCGGGCGGCGACCAACCGACCAACCCTCATCCCTGCCGCCCTCCCTCCTTCTCCAGCCTCGCCCGCCTCGCGGTCGCGCTCACGCCCGACCGCGGCTGCTGGGTGGGCCTCCCCCCGGCATTGATCGCGCGCCTGCTCGAGGGCGGCACCCCGCTGCCGCTCGTGCTGCGCGTGTCGCCGCTCGCGCCAGCGCCCGGCGCGCCGCCCCCCCCCCCCGCCATCGTCGCCTGGGGCGGCGCCGCGTCCCGGGGCGCCACCCTGGACGTGCCCGCCGCGTTGGCGGCGGCGGCCGGCCTGGACGCGGGCGCGGTGGTCGATGTCGCCCCCCTCCCGCCCCCCCCCGTCGCGGCCCGCGTCTGCGTCACGCCCGCCGACGCCGACGATTGGGAGACCGTGGCCCACGCGGCGGCCGACCTGGAGGGCGTGCTCCTGTCCCAGGTGGGGGTGGCGGCGGTCGGGGCGACGTTTCCGGTGTTTGCTCCGGGCGGCGGCCGCCCCGTGCTCCTCACCGTCGCCTCCGTCGACCCCGGCCCCGTCGCCCGCCTCGCGGCCGGGACTGAGGTCGTGGTCGCGCCCCGGGAGCGTGAGGCAAAGGCGGCGGTCGCGGTCGCGGCGCCTGCGGCCGCCGCGGCGACCGCGGCGCGCTGGGCGTGGGCGCGCGCGCTTGCGCCGCCTTCGACCTCTGCCCCTGCTCTGTCATCCGACGCCCTGTACGGCGCCCTGGCCGGCCTGCTGGCGCCGCCGACGACAGCCGCGTCGCTCGCGCCGGGCGTCGCGGCGGCCGCGGGCGTCGCCGACGGCGGCCTCGTCGCGCTCGCCCGTGCGCCCGCCGCGCCCGCCGCCGTGTTCGAGGCCCGCATCGATCCATCTTTACCCCCTGGCCACATCTCTCTCTACCCCGGCGCCGCGCGCGCGGCGGGCGTGGCGGCGCGCGGGCGCTGTGCTGCGCGCGCGGCGGCGGGCGACGCGTCTCCGCCCGCTCTAGTCGTCCTGCGCCCCGACCGCGCCGCCGGCTCCCACGCCCTGGTGGAGGCCCTCGTGGGCGCCGCGCCGGCAGCGCTGGCGGCCCTCTTCTGTGCCTGGCTGCGGTCGCAAGCGGCCACCCCCGGTTCCCGGGTGCCGCTCGCCGACGGCTCTCTCGTGCGCCTCCAGCCGCCCATACCCCCCCCATCCTCCCGTCCCGGCTCCTGGGACGTGCTGGTGGGCGCGAGCGGGGACGCGCTGCCCGCGGGGCCCGCGCGCACGGCGCCGGCAGCGCCGCCGGGGCTCGACCTGGTAGTCGAACTGCGCTGGCCCGGCGGCGCGCGCAGGGCCGGGGTGCCGGCTCTCATTGCGCCAGCCGACGTGGTGGGGGGGGCGCTGCGCGTGGAGCTGGGCGCGAGCGCCGAGTTGCTCGAGGGCGGGGAGAGCGACCACCCTCCTCCCTGGCCCGCGAACGAGCGCCCGCCCCTCTACGGCCCCGCCTGGACCGCCACCCACGTGCGCCCGCTGCTGGACGCGCTGCGGCCCACGCTCGATTGGCGGGTGCGCGCGGCGCTGGCCGGGGCGCGCGCGGCGGCGCCGCGCGCGGGCGTGCTCCTGGCCGCCCCCGCCGGCGGCGGCAAAACGGGCCTCGCGGCAGCGGTGGCGACCGCGCTCTCAACCGATCCACACTGTGTGGCCGGCGTCGTCCGGGTCGCCTGCCGCGACCTCGACCCCGCCGCCGCGCCGGGCGCCGCGCGGGCCGCGCTCGCGCGCGGCATGCGCGCCGCGCTCGCCGCCGCCCCAGCCCTGCTCGTGCTGGACGATGTGGACGCGCTGACGCCTGTGGGAGACGAGGACGCGCCGCCGGAAGCAGGCGGCGGCGGGGCGGGCGTCGCGGGGTGGTTGGCCGGCGCGCTCGCGCGCACGCGAGCAGGCGCGGGGGCGCCCGCGCTCGCGTTGCTCGCCACCGCGACCGACGCGGGCGCCGTGGCGCCGGTGTTGCGCGGTCCAGGAGGACTGGCGCTCACAATAATGCTCCCCGCCCCTGGCGCCGCCGAGCGGCGCCGCGCGCTCGCCGCGTTACTCGCGCGCCGCGGCGTCGCCGCGCCCTCGCCCGCCCTGGCCGCCGCCGCCGCCGCGGCCGACGGGTGCGACGCGGCCGACCTAGCCGCCCTCGTCGAGCGCGTCGTGCACGCGTCCGCCGCGCGGCGCGCGGCGGGCGGCGGCCCCGCCGCGGGCGGCCCCGCCGCGGCGCCGCCGTCGCCCACGCCCGGCGGCGCGACCGCCGTGACCCTCGCCGACGTCCGCACCGCCCTCGCCAACTTTGCTCCCGCGGCCACGTGGGCTGCCGGGGGCGGGAGGGGGGCGGGCGAGCGCGGCCCCGCCGGGTGGGCGGACGTCGGCGGCGCGGCCGCCGCACGCGCGGCCCTGGTCGACGCCCTCTCCCTCCCCGCCCTCGCCGGCCCCGACCCGCCCCCACTCCGCCTGCGCACAGGTGTGATGCTCTACGGCCCCCCCGGGTGCGGCAAGACGCACATCGTGCGCGCCGCGCTCGCCGCTGCGGGCACCCGCGTCGTCGTCGTGCGCGGCCCCGAACTGCTCAACAAGTACATCGGCGCGTCCGAAGCCGCGGTGCGCGCCGTCTTTGCGCGCGCGGCGGCGGCCGCGCCGTGCGCGCTCTTCTTCGACGAGTTCGACGCGCTCGCCCCCGCGCGCGGCCGCGACACGACCGGCGTCTCGGACCGCGTCGTCAACCAACTCCTCGCCGAGCTCGACGGCGCGGCGGGGCTGGCGGGGGTGACCGTGGTCGCGGCGACGTCGCGCCCGGACATGGTGGACCCGGCGCTGTTGCGGCCGGGGCGGCTCGACCGGCTCGTGTATGTGGGCGTCCCGACGGCCGCGGAAAGGCGCGAGATCCTAGCCGCCGCATCTCGCAACGCGGAGATGACGGAGGAAGGGCGCGCCATGCTCGACTCCATCGCCGACGGCGCCCTCGGCTTCACGGGCGCCGACCTCGCGGCGGTCGTCGCGGAAGCCGCCCTCGCCGCCGCGCGCGGCGCCCTTGCCGGTGGCAAAGCGTCCGACGGCCCGCCTCCCATCACTGTCACCCACCTGGCGGCGGCGCGGGCGGCGACCCGACCTTCCCTCGGCGCGGGCGAAGCCGCCGCCGCCGCCGCGCGGCACGCCGCCTTTCGCGGCGCGCGCGCGCCCGCCGCCGCCACGCCCGACGGGGACGCGCCGCCGGGGAGCCGGGTGACGGTCAAGGGGTGACGAGGGGAGGGGGTGAGGCGTGTAGCGAGGCACGGAGAGCGAAGCAGGCCACGCCGGCGACGGCGCCCCCCCCCACACCCGCCCCGCCATGCGACCATCGGGCGGCGCCGCCGGGCGCCGCACGGCGCCGCCCCGGCGACCGCCCCCTGAGGCGCGCCGCCGCGCCTCCGCGCGGCCCGCGCGGCGCGCGGCGCCGCCGCCGCCCGCCGCCGACCCGGCGCGCGCGCCGCGCGCCCCCGTCCTTGTCGACACAGTGCCCGCGGTCGCCGACGTGCCACCCGCCGAGTGGGACGCCCTCGTGCGCGGGCAGGCGGAGTACAACCCTTTTGTCTCGCACGCGTTTCTGCGCGCGCTGGAAACCTCCGGCTCCGCCGCCCCCCCCGCCGGCTGGCTCCCGCGCCACGTCGTGGCGCGGGAGACGGCGACCGGGGCGCTGGTGGGGGTGGTGCCGGCCTACATCGTCGGTGCGCGTGGGGGGTGGGCGAGGCAGGCACGAGGGGGGCACACAAAGGGGGTCCCCGGCGCCCCTAAACATCGCTCCCACCACCCACACCCCAGGCCATTCGTACGGCCAGTACGTCTTCGACCAAGCGTGGGCCAACGCCGCAGCGCGCGCGGGGATTCGGTACTACCCCAAACTCCTCGCGTGCGTCCCTTTTGCGCCCGTGACCGGCCCCCGCCTCATCGTCGCGCCAGGCGCCGCGGCTGGTTCCATCCGAGCCGCGCTGGCGGCCGGCCTGGCGGCCGACGCGGACGCGGTTGGCCTGTCCGGCGCGCACGCCAACTTCGTCACGCCGGACGACGCGGCCGCGCTGGGCGGGGAAGGGTTTGCGTTGCGCACCGCGGTGCAGGTCAGCGGGCGGGAGGGCGGAGGTTTGATGGTTGTGGTGGTCGGCTTGGGCCCGACAAGGCCCGCGGCGCCGACCTCCCCTCCTCCCCCCCCCTCCCCTCTCAGTACCACTGGACCAACCGGACGACCCCCGACGGCGCCCCCGACCCGTACAACTCGTTTGCCGACTTCGAGGCGTCCCTGAAACAATCGAAACGGAAGCTCATCCGGCAAGAGCGCAAGAAGGTCGCCTCCTACGGCCTGGACATCGCTGTCGAGACCGGCCCTTCCCTCACGCCCGCCCTCGCAGACGCGGTGCATGGCTTCTACGTCGACACCGCGACGCGGCGGTGGGGCACCGACTACCTGACGCGCGACTTTTTTCGGTCCCTCTTCGCCGGCCCCGCCGCGTCCGACGTCGCCCTCGTCGTCGCGTACGACGCTGGCCGCCCCATCGCGGCCGCCCTCAACCTGGTCGGCTCCCACGCCCTCTTTGGCCGGCACTGGGGCGCGGCGCGTGGCGTCGCTGAATCGCTCCCGGGGCTCCACTTCGAGCTCTCCTACTACCGCGCGATCGAGTACGCGATCGCGCACAAGCTGGCCCGCGTCGAGGCGGGCGCCCAAGGGGAGCACAAGATTGCGCGGGGGTATTTGCCAGCGGTCACGCGGTCGTCCTCGCGGCTCGCGCACCCCGGCCTCGCGGCGGCCGTCGACGATTTCCTCATCCAGGAGCGCGCCGAGGTGGACTACGTGCTGGACGCGCTGACGGCGGCGGCGTCGCCGTACAAGGACGGGCGGCGGCAGGGGTAGGGATGAGAATGGTGTGGGGCGGGGCAGTCAGTCTTTGCAGCAGCATTCCGTTGCTCTCCACTCCTCCCTCTCTCTCTCACTCTCTGCCGCGCTTGCGCAGCCAGCGCTCCCAGCGCCCGTGGTCGAGGCCGTCGAAGGTGGGCAGCTCCGCGATGGCCAGGAGGTAGGTCGTCAGCCTCAACAGAGCGTCGTCCGTCGCCCGGTTGGTGGCAGAACGCCGGTACGGCTTGATCACCAGCCCGCTCTCGGGGTTGAACGCGTAGTTGCGGCGCAGGTCGTCAAACATGATCGTGTTATGCGGCCCCCAGTGCCGCACCCCCCCGAAATGGCCCGCCAGGTTGCTCCACAGCACCTCCAACGGTTTCGCATTGAACACGCCATGCTTGGCCGTGTTGACGGTGACCATGGCGAGCGCGTCCATGTAGGCGGTGAGTTGGAAATCGGGGTGGGTCGCGAGCCTCAACTCTTTCATCTTGACGTCGATCCACTTCATCGAGTTGGCCGACCAGATGACAATGTCGTAGTGCGGGTGCGCGGCGGCGAGCATGGAGTGGAGGTAGGGGCGGGCGAGGTCGGCCGCGGTTTCGGCGGTGGACCCGAGGTCGAAGAGGGTGTGGTCGATGTCCAGGACGAGCATCTTTTTGCCGACGCGCGGCGGGACGCGGAGCACGAGGTTGAAGGCGGCGCAGCGCTTGGCGAGGCGGCCGGCCGCGAGCGGGCACGCGCGCACGTCCAAGTCGGCCGCCGACGCGCCGGGCGCGACCCAGTCGCCGCCGTCGTCGGTCAGGGGGTCCGGGACCGGCGCCGCTTTCGCGGCGGCCTCCAGGGCGGCCGACGCGGCCGCGGGGGTGCCGAGCAGCATGAGTCGCGTCCCCGGCTTGAGCGCGAGGGCGCCCACCACGTCGCCATCCCCCGCTGCACCACCCGCCACCGTCTTCGCGCCCAGCAGCTTGAGCGTGGGCAGCGCGATGCCAGTGCGCGCCGCGGCGGCGGCCTTGACGTCGGCCAGCGTCGCCGTGCCCGGCAGCGTCAGCTCAAACGCCTCGGCCCGCCACTTGATGGGCAGGATGACGTCATCTGGCGCGCTGGACGGGCCGGGCGCGGCTTCCTCCATATCGCCGGGAGTGGGTGGGCATTGGCGCGCGCCGCCGCCACCACTCCCGCGCCCGGCTCCCCCTCCAGGCCCGCCCGGGGCGGTGCGCCCCCCATCCGCCGCCATGGACGAGGACCCGCTCGTCAAGGCGCTGCGCGGCGCGCTCGTGCAGACGCTGTCGACGAATCCGGTGAGCCGCGGGCGGCCGCGGGTTGGCAGCGATGTGGCAGAGGGCGGCGGGTGGGGAGGGCGACTGGACGGGGGCGGGAGCCGCGGATGCGCCGCATCGACGCTGCCCGCCGCCTGCCCTCCTCAGGCCGTCATCAGGCAGGCCGAGGCCGCGCTCCAGGACGCCGCCGACCAGCCGGGCTACGCGATCGCGCTCCTGCAGGTGGGATGGTGGGAAGGGGGTGGTTGGGCCGGCGGCCGCGTGCGCGCGCGCGACCGACCCCCTCTTTTCTTGTCCAGGTCGCCGCCTCTGACGCGCCCGTCGAGCTCCGCCAAGCCGCCGCCGTCCTCTTCAAAAACCACGTCAAAGCCCGGTGGGCGCCCGCGGAGGGCGACGCCGAGGCCGGGGGCGGCAGCGTCGCGCAGGTGCCGGCCGCGGACAAAGAGCGCGTGCGCGGCGGGGCGGTCGGCCTGATGCTCGCCGCCCCCCCCGTCGTCCGCGCCCAGCTGTCCGAGGCGCTCGTCGTCATCGGCGGGCACGATTTTCCGGCGGCGTGGCCGGGGCTGCTGCCGGACTTGGTCGCGCGGTTGCGCGCCGCGCCGGGCGGGTCGCCGGCTGCACACGGCGTTCTGGCCACCGCCAACGCCATTTACAAGCGGTACCGGGGCGCGTTCATGACCGAGGCCCTGTCGGCCGAGTTGCAGTATTCCCAGGCGCTGGTGGGGCCGCTCCTGGACGCGCTGACCGGCGCGCTCGCCGCCGCGCGCGCGGCGGCGGCCGACCCCGACCCCCGCCCCGCGGTCGCGGCCGTGGAGGCCGCCCGCCTGGCTGTCCGCATCTTCTTCTCGCTCAACTCGCCCGGGCTCACGGAAGAATTCGAGGCCGCGCTGGGCCCCTGGATGGCCGCGCTCCAAGACGCGCTGACGCTCGAGTGCCCGCCCGCCGCGACCCCGCCTCGCGCCGGCGACCCCGCCCCCCTGGACGCGCTGCGGGCGGCGGTGTGCGACGCGCTCAACCTGTTTGTGGAGGTCAACGAGGATGAGTTCGCCCCCTACCTGTCTTCCTTTGCCCGGTCCGTCTGGGCGCTGCTCGCCCCGCTGGGCCCCGCCCCCGACCGCGACGCCCTGGCGACGGCCGGCACCCGCTTCTTGACCACGGTCGCGCGCGGCGTGCACGCGTCCCTGTTCGCGGGCGACGCGGCGCTCGCCCAAATGGTCGATGCGGTGGTCCTGCCCGCGTTTGCGTGGCGCGACGACTGGGCCGACGCGTTCGAGTCCAACTACGTCGACTATGTGCGCGCCGACGCGGAAGCCGCCGACGCCGACACGCGGCGCCGCGCGGCGGGCGGGCTGCTGCGCGCGCTCGCGGCAGCGTTTCCGGCCGACGTCGCGCGGCTGGCGGCCGCGGCCACCGCCCGCCTGCTGGCCGAGGCAGCGGCGGACCCTGTCTCTGGGTGGCGCGCTCGGCACGCGGCGATGGGCTTGGTGTCCGCCCTCGCCGCGCGCGAGCGCGCGGCGCGCGCGGCGCCCGCCGCCGCGGCCGCCGCCGCCCGCGGCGCGGCGGCGCCCTTGGTCGACGTCCCTGTATTCTACGCCGCCCACGTCGCGCCCCTGCTCGCGGCGAGGGCCGCGGCGGGGCCAGGGCTGGATCTGGGGGCGGACGTCAGCGCGGCCGACGGCCTCCGCTTGCTCACCGCCGAGCGCGACGCCCTGCCGCCCCCCGCCCTCGCCGCCACCCTCCCCTCCATCATCGCCCTGCTGCGCTGCGAGGCGCCCGTCGTGCACTCGTACGCGGCGACCGCGCTGGAGCGCCTGGTCGCCCCGCCGCGGGGGCCACCGCGCGTCGGCGCCGCGGGCGCCGCGCCGCACGTCCAACCCGCGCTGGAGGCCCTCTTCTCCGCCTTTGCCCACCCCGACTCGGCCGAAAACGAGTACGTCATGCGCGCCGTCGCCCGCGTCCTGGCCTCGGCAGGCCCCGCGGTCGCAGCCGCTGCGGCGCCCGCCGTGCTCGCCGCCCTGTCCCGCATGCTGCTCGACGCCGCCCGCAACCCCCGCGTGCCCGGCTTCAACCACTGGCTCTTTGAAGCGGTGGCCGTCATCGCGCGCGCGGCCGCGACCGCGGGCGAGCCCGCGGTCGCGGCGGTCGAAGCCGCTCTGTTTCCGGCTTTTGAGGTCGTTCTGCGGGACGATGTCCAAGAGTTTCACCCGTACGCGTTCCAGGTGCTGGCCCAACTGGTCGAGGCGCGGCGCGGGGGAGGGGGTGGGACGGGGGCGGGTCTCCCCCCCGCCTACCTCGCCCTGCTCCCGCCGCTGCTCGCCCCCGCCCACTGGGAGCGCGCAGGCAACGTGCCCGCGTTGGCGCGGCTGTTGCGCGCCATCGTGGTGGCGGCCGGGGCGGACGTGGTGGCGGCGGGCGCGCTCGAGCCGGCGCTCGGCGCGCTCCAGAAGCTCGTCTCGCTCAAATCCGCCGACGGCGAGGCCGGCCCCCTCGCGCTGGCCCTGCTGCGCGGCATCCCACCGGCCGCGTTAGACCCGTACCTGGGCACGCTCTGGGGCCTGCTCTTTCGGCGGCTCCAAGCCGCGCGCACGGCGCGGTTCGCGCGTGGCGTCGTCCTCTTTGCGTCCGGGTTCGCCCTGCTCCGGGGGGGCGCCGCCCTGGAGACCTCTGTGGAATCCGTGCAGCCCGGCCTGTTCGCGGCCTCGCTCGTGGGCGGCGTGTGGGCGCCGGGGCTCGGAGCGGCGGCCGCGGGCGGCTCGCCGGAGGACGCGAAACTGCTCCTCGCCGGCGCCGGCGCCGTCCTGGGGGGCGCGCCCGGGCTGACGACCGCGGGCGGGGGCGCGCCGTGGGGCGCGCTCGCGGCGGCGGCGGCGGCCGCGGCGGCGGGGGTGCGGGCGGCGCCGGCGGCCGCCGCGGCCACCCCCCCCGACGACGACGACGCCGCGCCCACCGGCTATGGCGCCGCCTACTCCGCGCTCGCCTACGCCGCGCCCGCGCCGGACGACCTGGTCCCCGCGGCGGCGTCGCCCGCGGCCGCGCTCGCGCGCGCGCTCGCCGACGCGTCCGCCGCGCGCCCGGGCGCGCTGCCCGCCCTCGTGGACGCGACGATGCCGCCCGACGCGGCGGCGGCGCTGCGGTCGGTGTGCGCGGGGGCGGGGGTGGCGCTGGCGTGAGGGGCGGGGGGGGACGGGAGGGTGCGGCGCGCGCGCGCTCGGGCGCACAGGCCCTGCAAACACGCGGCGCGACCCACCCACGCCACGCCACCGCGACCGCGGCCCCGCCACCAACGGCTCCTCACTTGGGCGCCGGCGGGCCGCCCGCGCAGGGCCACGCGGGGGGCGGCCCCGCGCTGTCGGTCGTCACCGGCGCCGTCAGAAACAGTTTGGACGGGTCGGACGGGTCGACGAACGCGGTGCCGGCCGCGACGGGGGGCGCGGCGGTGGGCCACACGGGCTCGACGGGGCGCGGCGGGCCGGCGGGCGCGGCGGGCGCCGCGGCGGCCGGCGCCGCGGCCGCGGGCGGCGACCAGGCCACCCCCTCCCCCGCCGCCCGGCGCGCCACCGCGCGCAGATACTCCAGGAACCGAAAGTAGAGCGGCAGGAACGTGCCCACGCCGCCGCCCCTGAACTCGAGCCGGAAGGCGTGCGGCGGCAACCCGCCGCCCGCCCCGCCCCCTTCCCCCGCCTGCCACACGCGCCCCTTGAGCTGGTTGCACGCAAAGATGGGCTGCTTGAACTCGGTGTCGGGCGTGATGAGGGCCAGGGGGAGGGCAAAGGAGGCGAGGCCGGCTGGGTCGGGCTTTTTGGTGGGTGCGGCGACGAAGACTAAACGCATGTTGGTCAGGAAGAGGGTGCCGTCGGCTTTCCAACTAGGGGCAGAGGGGAGGAAGGAGGGAGGAGGGTCGGCGCGCTGTCCGCCGCGCGTTTTGGCGGCCGCCGCGACCGTCGCCGGCACTACGCGCCCCCCGAACGCATCCATACGATCTGCATCGCGCAACCGGGCGGCCGCCGCGGCCCTCTTCTCCCTGGGCGCGCCGCGGCGCCGCGCCCAGCGGTCGCCGGCATGCGCCCGCCACCCCCTCCTCCCGAGCCGCTCTCACCTGCCGCTCGCCGTGCGCACGTTGTCGATGACGAGCCGCACACCCCCGCGGCCGAGCACGACTTGTTCGCCGTCGTAGGGCGTGGGCACGAGGGAGCCATCAAACTGGGACTGGGTCAGCGGCGGGTTGGCCGCCATGCTGGAGCGCGAAGCGGCGCTGGAAAACGCTGGCGGTGAAGAAATGCGGGGTGGGGTGCGGAGCGATGTGGGGAGCGCCGCGCGGCGCAGCCTCTGCCGTCACTCCCCGGAGCGGCGATGCCCGCCCGCCGCACCGCCGCCCTTGTCGCGGCCCGTGCCGCGGCCGCCTTCAGCGCACCGGCGGGCGCGCGCCCCGCGTCGGGTGCCGCGCCCGCGGTCGACGCGCTGCGGCGCGCGCTCGCCGACGGTGCGAGAGGGGTGGGGGCCGCATCGGGCGCCCAGCGACCGCGCGAGCGTCGGCATTGCGTCGGGCAACGGGGCGAGGGGCGGCGGCGCCGCGCCCGCGGCCAGCGCCGCGCGCCAACCCTCCCACGCCCCGCGACCACCCTTCCGCAGGCCCGTCGCTGGACGACTTCGTCGCCACCCGCGGCCCCTCGTACTCCGTCCCCGCCCCCGGCTGGAAGGAAAAGGCGCGCAAGCCGGACTGGCTCAAGCGGGGCGTGCCCGGCGGGGAGAGCTACGCGCGGATCAAGGGGCGGCTGCGCGACCTCAAACTCGCCACCGTCTGCGAAGAGGCGCGCTGCCCCAACATCGGCGAATGTTGGGGCGGGGGCGACGGCCACGCCGCCACCGCCACCATCATGGTGATGGGCGACACGTGCACGCGGGGGTGCAAATTCTGCGCCGTGAAGACGGCCGCCGCGCCGCCGCCGCTCGACCCCGCGGAACCCGACTCCGTCGCCACCGCGGTCGCCGAGTGGGGCATCGACTACGTTGTGCTCACGTCCGTGGACCGGGACGACCTGCCGGACGGCGGCGCGGCCCACATCGGCGCGTGCATCCGCGCGCTGAAACAAAAAACGCAGGGCCGCCTCCTCGTCGAGGCCCTCGTCCCCGACTTTCGGGGCGACCTGGCCTGCGTCGCGTCCGTCGCCGCCTCGGGCCTGGACGTGTACGCGCACAACGTCGAGACCGTCCCCCGCCTGCAGGGCGCCGTGCGCGACCGCCGCGCCGGCTGGGCGCAATCCCTCGCCACCCTGCGCGCCGCCAAGGCCGCCAAGCCCGGCCTGCTGACCAAGACGTCCATCATGCTGGGCTGCGGGGAGGAGGAGCGGGAGGTGCTCGAGGCGCTGGCCGAGTTGAGGGAGAACGGGGTCGACGTCGTCACGCTGGGCCAGTACATGCGCCCCACGCGGCGCCACATGGCCGTCGCGGAATACGTGACGCCCGAGGCGTTCGCCGCGTTCAAAAACGAGGCCGACCGGCTCGGGTTTCGGTACGCGGCGGCGGGGCCCAAGGTGCGGTCTTCGTACCGGGCGGGCGAGTTTTACTTGGCCGCGCTCGCGCGGGAGGCGCAGAAAGGGGCGGCGGCGGCGGGGGCGGTGTGAGAGAAGGGGAGAGGAGGTTCAGGTTCATTCTTTTTTTTTCGTGTGTCGGCCAAACCGCTCCCACACCCTCCCTCCCCCTGCTCACACCTCCACCGCGGTGTACGCGCCGTCGACCGCGCCCGGCGGCAGGCCGCCCGACGCGGCCAGGGCCGACTGGAGCGCCCAGCGGCCGTCGAGCGCGGGGCGCCACAGGGCGACGCGGCCCGCGGCCGTGCCGGCCGCCAGCCAGCCGCCGCCCAGGGGGGCGAACTCGAGGCGGAGGATGGGGGAGGCGTGCGGGAGGAGGGCGGGGGCCTCGGCGTGCAGCGCGTCGGCGCGCCCGCGCACGCCCCACACGCGCACCGTCTCCCCGCACGCGACCGCCACCCGCTCGGGCGCTCCGGCCGCGCCGGGCGGCGCCCACGCGATGGCGGCGGCGGGGGCGTCGCCCAGGGACGCGGCACGTGCCCACTCGCCGGTCGCCGGGCGGTACGCCCAGATCGACGCCCCGCCCTCCCCGCCCACCGCGAGCATGGCCGGCAGGTCGGCGCCAGGCGCGCCGTCATTGTGAGGGCGCCAGGCGAGGCAAGTCGCCCGTGGCGGCGGGCCGCCGCGCGGCGGGTCGGGCGCAACGCCCGACTCGGCCTCCCAGCTGCCGCCGCATCCTGCCATCAGCGCCGTGGCGACGTAGACGCGCACGCTCCCGTCGCCGGACGCGACCGCGAGGCGGGGGCCGGAGGCGGCGGGCGCAAACGCGAGCGCGGTCGCGGCGCCGGTCGCGCCGGCGAGTCGAGCGGCGCACCGCCAGCCCCTCGGCGCCGCCCCTCCCACCTCCTCCCACACGGCCACCGAGCCGTCCGAGGCGGCGACGGCCAGGGCCTGGCCGTGGCAGGGGCGGCCCCAGGCGAGCTGGGAAAAGGGAGGAGAGGGTTCGGCGGGGATCGGCGCGCGCGGCGCTTTCGCTCGCCCGCCCTCGCTCCCGCTCCCAACGCACCTGGGTCACGGTCGCGCCATAGGCCAGGTCAAAGCCGCCCGCGCGCGCCCACGCGCCGCCGCCCGCGCCGGCGTCGAAGAGGGAGACGGACCCCGCGCCGCCGGTCGCGAGGCGGCCGCCGTCGTCGCTCACAGCGGCCGCCGTGGCGGCGCCGGGGGTGTCCAGGCGGACGGAATCGGCAAGCACCCTGTCGCCCATCCGAAAAAGTGACTCGGGGGGCGCTCGAGCGATGCGTCGCGCGCCTTGCTGGCGCGACTGAGGGTGTGTGCGCACGTGCGGCGGGGAAGAGCGCGAGCGTGGCGCGAGATAAACGGGCAGTGTGCCACGCAGCCCTAGACGCCGCCGCGTCCCTGCCCGCGACACTGCCTGGCCTCTCGGCACCCCGCCCTCCCGCCCAGACGTCGGCCGCGGTCAACCCTTCACCGCCCGAGCGAGGCCGCCCACGCGCCCGCGTCTTAGCGCGGGAGCAGCGCGTTCGCATGCGGCCGTCGCTGCGCCCGCGGGGCGTGCGCGCACCGACCGCGCCCTTGGCCGCCCCCACGGCGCGCCATACACCTCTGGCGACGCTTGATCAGCGGGCTGCCGCGCGCCTGCGCCTGCCCCCCCCCCCGGCGGCCGCGGCGGCATCCCCGACCACCCCCCCCTCCCTCCGCCCCGACGCCGTCACCGGCGCCCGCTCCGAGGATTGGGCCGCCACCGCGCTCACCGTCGTCGTCGTGGGCGCGTCGGGCGACCTGGCCAGGAAGAAAATTTATCCGGCGCTGTTTGCGCTCTTCTATGACGGCCACCTTCCGCCCACCTTTTCCGTGTGGGGCTACGCCCGCTCCAGCATGACCGACGCCGAGTTCCGGGAGTCGATCTCGCGGTCGCTGACCTGCCGCGTTGCGGCGGGCGCGAGCTGCGGGGACGCCATGGAGGCGTTCCTGGGGCGCTGCTTCTACCAGCCAGGGCAGTACGGGTCGACCACGGATTTCGCGGCGCTGGACGCGCGCGCGACCGAGGCGGAGAAGGCGTCTGGGGCGGTCAAGGCCGACCGCATGTTCTACCTCTCCATCCCGCCCTCCGTCTTCACCGACGCCGCCGCCGCCGCGACGGCCGCCGCGTCCGCCACCGCCGGGTGGACGCGGGTCATCGTGGAGAAGCCGTTTGGCCGCGACTCGGACTCCTACCGCGCGCTCGCGGCCGACCTGGCGGCGTCGCTCACCGAGGAGGCGACCTACCGCATTGACCACTATCTTGGTGAGGAGGGCGGTGGGGGTGGGAGCGCGCGGGATGGGTTTTTTTGCGCGCCGGCGGTTCGTTCGACCCGGCCCCTCGCCTCCCCTTTTTTCTCTTTTCCCCAGGCAAGGAATTGATCGAAAACCTGACCGTGCTGCGCTTCGCCAACCTCGTGTTCGAACCCCTGTGGTCCCGGCAGTACATCCGCAACGTCCAGGTGGGGGCGGGGCGGCGGGGACGGCGCGGGAGCGACGCACGGGTCGCCGCGCGCGCCGCGCCGACACGCCCCGCCCCGCCCCCTCGCCAGGTCATTTTCTCCGAGGATTTCGGCACGGAAGGCCGCGGCGGCTACTTTGACGCCTACGGCATCGTGCGGGACGTCATCCAAAACCACCTCCTCCAGATCGTCGCCCTCTTCGCCATGGAGCCGCCCGTCTCGCTCGCGGCCGAGGACATCCGCAACGAGAAGGTCAAGGTGCTGCGGTGCATGCGGCCGCTGGCGCTCGAGGATGTGGTGGTCGGGCAGTACAAAGGGCGCCCCGCTGCGCCCGGCCGCCCCGCGCTCCCCGGCTATTTGGACGACCCGACCGTGCCCCCCGGCTCCCGCTGCCCCACGTTTGCTGCGGCCGCCGTCTTCATCAACAACCCCCGGTGGGACGGGGTGCCGTTCTTGCTCAAAGCGGGGAAAGCGTTGGCCGCGCGGTCGGCCGAGATCCGCGTCCAGTTCCGGCACGTGCCCGGCAACCTCTACGCGTCCAAATTGGGGCCGGACCCCGACCGCGCGGCCAACGAGCTCGTCATCCGCATCCAGCCGGACGAAGGGATCTACTTGAAGATCAACAACAAAGTCCCCGGCCTCGGCCTCGCGCTCGACGCGACCCGGCTCGACCTGGCCTACCGGTCGCGGTACTCGGACGCCCACCTGCCGGACGCGTACGAGCGGCTCATCCTGGACGTCGTCAACGGGGACAAGCGGCTGTTCATTCGCGGGGACGAGCTCGAGGCCGCGTGGGCGCTCTTCACGCCCCTCCTCGACGAGCTCGACGCGCGCGGCGTCGTCCCCGAGCTCTACCCGTACGGGTCGCGGGGGCCGGTGGGCGCGCACTACCTCGCCGCCAAGCACGGCGTGCGGTGGGGCGACCTGGACGACGACGGCGAGTAGAGAGGACAGGGAGGGACGGGGGGGGTTGAGGGTGGGGGTTGGGGGGGCGGCATACGCGCCCAAGGCGCGCCTGGCGCGATCCCTGCTGGCGTGGCGGGCGGCGGGTGGCTCTGCAGGCGCGGGAAAGGGGGCGGACAGAGAGGAAAAGGGGGACGGCGACGGCGGCACGCTACTCTCCCCTCACACTCGCGCGCGCGTCCCTCTCTCGCCGGTCGCTCACCGCATCGCGCCGCGCCCGTGACACCCCGCCCGCGCGTCCGGCGCCGCCCCGCGCGCCGGCCGCCGGCGCCGGCGCATGCGCTAGCCGCGCCGCCGCGCCCCGCCCAGCCCCGGTCGCGCTTGTCGCGCGTCGAGTCGAGCGCGGCCAAGCGCCGCGCGTCGCGGCCGGACACAAAGAGGCGCCCCGCGCGCGAGAGCCGCCGCGATGGGCGTCCCCGCGTTCTACCGCTGGCTCTCCCAGCGGTGCGTGTGGCGCGGTGGTGCCGCGTGGAGCCGCGTGGGCGGGAGCGCGGGAGCGAGGCGGCGCCGCCGGCGCGATGCGGTCCCCAACCCTAACACTCTTCCCTCTCAGCTACCCGCTCATCATCCAGGACTGCGTCGAGGTCGCCCCCCGCACCGTGGATGGCGTTTCCGTGCCGGTGGACACGTCGTTGCCCAACCCCAACGGCATGGAGTTTGACAACCTCTATTTGGTGGGTGTTGAAAGAAGTGGGTCAAACTAGGGTTACGGTAACCCTAGCCCCAACCCTACCAACCCGGGCCCTCCTCCCCGCAGGACATGAACGGCATCATCCACCCCTGCTTCCACCCGGAGGACCGCCCGCCGCCCACGACCGAGGCCGAGGTGGGGAGGGGGGGAGGGGAGGGAGGGCGGAATGGCTCCGAAAAGCCCCAACCCCAACCCCAACCCGCACCAGGTCTTCACCACCATGTTTGACTACATCGACCGCATCTTCGCCATCGTGCGCCCGCGCAAGCTCCTCTACATGGCCATCGACGGCGTGGCGCCGCGCGCCAAGATGAACCAGCAGCGGTCGCGCCGGTTCCGGGCCGCGCAAGACTCTGCGGAAAAGGACGCCGAGGAGGCGCGCCTGCGGTCGGAATTCGAGGCGCAGGGGGTGAAACTGCCGCCCAAAGGCGTCAAGGGGGAGACATTCGACTCCAACACGATCACGCCGGGCACCGGGTTCATGCACCGGGTATGCGAGGAGAGGAGGGAAGGGTTGGCGTGTTTTGGGTTGACGAAACTCTAACCCCAACCCGAAAACCTCTGCAGTGCTCCATCGCGCTCCAGTACTACGCCCAAGCCCGGCTCAATGCCGACCCCGGCTGGCGCGGGGTGCAGGTCTTGGTGTCGGACGCCAATGTGCCCGGGGAGGGTGCGACGGGAGAGGAGGGGGAGTCGCGGTGGGGCGCGGCGCGCGCGACAGCGCGCCTCGTGGCGCGGCCCCACCCGACCCACCACCTCCTCCACCCACAGGCGAGCACAAGATCATGGCATACGTGCGCGCCCAGCGCGGCGCCCCCGGGTGGAACCCCGGGACGCGGCACTGCCTGTACGGCCTCGACGCGGACCTCATCATGCTCGCCCTGGCGACCCACGAACCCCGGTTTGTCATTCTGCGGGAAGTCGTCTTCCTACCGGGGCGGGGCGCGGACAGGCCGCCGACGCTGGCGGATTTGGTGGCGGGCGGCGGCCGCGCGGGCGGCGCGGAGGAGCCAAAGCCGGAGATCGCCCTAAAACCCTACCAATTCCTGCTCGTCAACGTGCTGCGCGAGTACCTGGCCCTCGAGTTTCGGTTCCAGGCAAGGACAGTGGGAGCGGGAGAGGGGTTTGGCGGCCGCGGCTCCGCGCGCTCGCACGCTCACCACCACCACCCCCTCCCCTCCCGCAGGGCCCGTCCGTCGTCGAGTACGACCCCGAGCGCGTGTTTGACGACTTTGTCTTCATGTGCGCGAGGAGAGGCGGGGAGAGAGAAAAAAAAACAAACAAAAAACGACGGGACGGCAACCGCGCGCGGCGCGCCGACCCCATTCTCCCCTCCTCCCTTGTAGGTGCTTCTTCGTGGGCAACGACTTCCTGCCGCACTCGCCCTCGCTCGAGATCCGGGAGGGGGCGATCGAGCTGCTCATGGCGGTGTACAAGGTGGAAGCGCCGCGCCTCGGGTGGCTCGTCGACGGCGAGGACGCGCGCCTCGACCGCGTCGAGGCCTTCATCCGCGCCGTGTCGGCGCACGAGGCCGCTATCTTTGCCAAGCGGGCGCGCATGCTGCACCGGGACAAGGCGCGGCGGGAGCGGGACAAGCAGGCGGCGGCGCAGCAGGCGGCGGGGGGCGGGGGCGGGGGGCGCGGCGGCGGCGGCCGCGGCGCCGGCCCGCCCGGGGGGCGGGGCGGCAAGTGGACGGCGGCGCGCCCGTCGGACGCGTACATGGCGTCCCTGACGGCGGTGCGCGCGCCGGCGCCGGCGGTCGGTTGCGGCGGCGACTCGCCTGCAGCCGCGCCCGGCCCGCCCGTCCTGCTCGCGCCGGCGGTCACCGCCGGGCCTCCCGCGTCCAACAAGTCGGCCGCGGCCCTGCTGCGGGAGCGCATCGCGGCGGGCGGCGTCGGCAAGCGCGGCGCGCGCGAGCCGGCGCGCGCGGCGGTGGCCACGCGCGGCGCGGCGACCGCGGCAGCGGCCAAGGGCGAGCCGGATGAGCCGGACACCAAGCGGACCAAGGGCGGCGAGGTCGAGGCCAAGCCGGAGGGCGCGGGCGCGACCGCCGCCCCCCCCCCTCCCCTGCCTCTCGAGGGCTCGCTCACCGTCGGCACCCGATCCCACGTCACCGTCGCCACCGACGGCGCGGGCGGCGTCAAGGTGGAGGTGGACGAGGCGGTGACCAGCGTGTCGACGGGCGCGGGCGGCGCGGCGGCCGCATCGTTTTGGTCGACGGTCAAAGCCGACGGCGACGCCGCCGCGGTCGCCGCGACCGAGGCCGCCGCCGGCGACGCCGCCGGCGGCGTGGACGACGACGGCGAGGAGGGCTTCGCCCTCCCTGACGACGCGGACGCGGACGAGCCCGCGACTCGGTCCGCCGCCGCGTCTGCCGCCGCCGCCGCCGCGGAAGCCGCGGCCGCCGACGCGGCCGCAGCCCTCGAAACCACCATCGCGGCCACCATGCGGGAGCGCGGGGACAAGTTTGACGCCATGGTGGTGCACGAGGAAGCGATCGCCTTGGGCCGCGACGGGTGGCGCGAACGGTACTATGAGGCCAAGGTCGGCCTCCCCGCCGGCCCCGAGCAGACGGCCGCGGTGCGCGGACTGGTGGCAGAGTACGTGCGGGGGCTCGCGTGGGTGCTCAAGTACTATTACGCCGGCGTCGCGTCCTGGACCTGGTTTTATCCCTACCACTACGCCCCGTTCGCGTCCGACCTCACGGACCTCTCCTCCGTGGACGCCTCGTTCGACGTCGGCGTCCCGTTCGCCCCGTTCAACCAGCTGATGGGCGTCCTGCCCGCCGCGTCGGCGCACGCGCTCCCCGACCCGTACCAACCCCTCTTCGCTCTAGACTCCCCGATCGCCGACTTCTACCCGCGCGACTTTGAGGTCGACATGAACGGCAAGCGGTTCGCGTGGCAGGGCGTGGCGCTGCTGCCGTTCATCGACGAAGGGCGGTTGTTGGCCGCGACGGGGCCGCTCGAAGCCAGCCTCGCGCCCGACGACGCGGCCCGCAACTCGCTCCGGGACGAGCTCCTCTTCATGGCGTCCTCCCACCCGCTGGCCAAGGACGCGTTCGAGGTGGCGGACGAAGGGAAAAAGGGCGGTGGCGAGGTCGAGCGGCCGATCGACGCGTCCCTGACCGGCGGCCTCGGCGGCCGCCTCCTCCCCCCATACGGCGACCCCTGCCCGCCCACCGTGCGCGCCCCCATGCCCGGTGTCGGGCCCGACCTCACGCCCAACGCGGCGGTCGTGGCGCGGTACCGGCTGCCCGCCGCGCCGGGCAGGCACGTGTGCCGCCCGCTCCCCGGCCAACCCCTCGAACCGCCCGTCGTCTCGGAGAACGACTTGCCGCCCCCGAAGCCGCTCTGGCACGAGGACCGGCGGGGCGGGCCCGGTGGCGGCCGCGGCGGTGGCGGCGGGCGGGGGTGGGGCGGGTGGGGCGGCGGCGCGCAGGGCGGCCCGCCCGGCGGCGCGCCGTGGGGCCAGCCCCAGCACCACCAGCCCCAGTGGGGCGCCCCGCCCCCGCCCGGCATGCACGTGCACGCCCAGTACGGGTACGCGTACGGCGCGGGGGCGCCCGGCGCGGGCGGGCCGCCGCCGGGCGGCTTCGCGTTTCGGCCCGTCGGCGGCGGCCAACCCTACGCGCCCCAGGCGCACCTCGCGGGCCAGGCGTGGGGCGGGCAGCCGCCGGCGCACGGCGGCGGCGGCGCGTATGGCGGCGGGTGGGCGGCGCCGCCCGGCCAGTTTGGCGCGCCGGCCGCCGGCGCGTGGGCCGCGCCGCCGGGCCAGTTCGGGCAGGCGCCGCCGCCCGGCGGCGCGCACGGGGGGGACGCCAACCCGTACGCCCACCTGCAGCGGGGCGGCCGGCGGCAGTGAGGGAGGGAGGGGCGAGGGAGGGAGGCGCGCGCCGCGCGTGTCGGAGAGACCCCGGGACGCCCGCCTCGACCCCCCTCCACACGCCCTCCCCCCCCCCCCCCTCCCTCACGGCGCCTCCACCACCAGGGGCTGCACGTCCAGCGTGCGCAGGTTGAGCAGGGCGATGGTGCGCGTCGCCTGAAAGTCGGGCACGGCCAAGAGGCGGACGACGCCGCCGCCCTCGACCGCGGCCTCGCCCACCTCGAGCGCCGCCGCGCCCCCCGCGAAAAAGACGTGGGGCGCGCCCTGGAGCACGAACGGGTCGGCGGCGGTGAAGGGGTGGCAGGGCAGCGTGTCGGGCGCGGTCGGCGCGACGTGTCCCCACGCGAGGAGCGACGCCATCGCCTCGACCCTGGTCGCCGCCGTCGAGTACCGCAGCACGTCGTCCACATTTTGGCCGGCCGTCCCCAGGAAGCGGGCGCCGCCGGCGTCAAACTCGTGCGGGTTTGTCGCGCGCGTGAGCGCCGCGGCGGGCGCCGCGCCGGGCAGCAGGCACCGGTGCACGGGCTGCTGGGGCAGGCCCGCGTTGGTCGCGTCGCCGGGGCCGGGCACGATGTCGACGGGAAGGGAGGAGGCGAGGGCGGTGGCGAGGGCGTCGGCGTCGCGGAGCGGGCCGAGCGCGGCGCGCGCGGCGGCGGCCGCGGACGGGCGCGCAGGCGCGACCGCGTCCGCGCCGGTGGTGGCCGGCGCGGCGGGCGCCAACAGCCCGCCCGCGACGACGACGCGGGCGACGCGGGCGAGGGTCGAGGCGAGCGCGCCGGCGCCAGCGTGGCCGGTCAGGAGGTCGACCGCCAGCCCCGCCGCCGCCGCGCCCGCGGCGTCGCCGGGGGCAGCAGCCAGCCGGGAGACGAATGCGATGTAGCGGTCGCCGTCGGCGGCGCCGGCACCGGCGGCGGGCGGCGGCCGCGGCGGCGGGCTGCCGCCCGGCCCGCGAAACAGCGCCCCTTCAACCGCGAGCGCGCCGTCCTCCCCCACCCGCCCGCGCAGGGCGGCCACGACGCCGGTGACAAGGGGGCCGGGGGGGAGGCCGGCCAGGGCGACGCGCGCGCCGGCGTCTTCGAGGACGAGGGTGTCGGTGTCGGCCGCGAGGCGGGCAATTCCAGCCACCACCTCGCGCACGGGTGCATCCGCCCCGCGTGTGTCCATCTCTTTCGCGTACTCGTCCAGGGCCGACGGTTTCAGGGCGCAGTCTTTGTACAGGGTGCCGATCACCACGACGTCTTCGTTTTCGGGCAGCTGCAACACGCTGACACGCGGCACCCCCGGCCACGCAGCCTCTGCCGCCTTTTCCAAATCGGGCCGCGTCGCGGCGAGGCGGGAAAAGTAGGTGGCCGCGTATTGGTCCCCGTACGACCGGTCCGCGATGCGGAACCGATCGTCCCGCCGCTCGTACGCGACTTCGGGGCGGCGGGAACGGGCGGGAGGGGGGGCGCCGGGCGCGGGAGGAAGGAGGTCGGGCGCGGCGGGCGCGCTGATTGGGATTGGGGGCGTCGGCGGCGCGCGCGCGGGAGCCGCGGTCCCGCCGCCGCGCACTCAATCACTCACTGGGCGGGCGGGCGCTCCCAGCCGGCGGGCGTCGCCATCGTGCACAGCGCGGCTGCGGAGAGTGCCGTGTGCACAGCGTTCACCTCTCCCACTCCTCCCGGCGCGCCCGGAGGCCCGGCCCGCGCCCGCGGGATTCGAGCACACACACCCCGGCCCCGGCGCCATGTTTTACAGCACCCAAATCCTCGCCAAAAAGGGCCCGCTCGGCACGATTTGGATTGCGGCGCACCTGGACCGCCGCCTGAAGCGGGGGCAGGTGTTTGACGCCGACATCGGGGCGTCTGTGGGTGAGTGAGGGATTGAAGAGATGGGAAGGGGCGGCGGCGGCCGCGGCGCGGCGCCGGGGGCGCGCCGCGCCGCGCGACGCCGAAGGCGGGGGGGCACGGCGCGCGCCGGCCTCCGCCCGCCCACCCCCGGCCGCCGCTCAAGGGCGTCGCTTTTGAAAGCGGGCGCCATCCGGGGGCGGAGGAGCGGCGGCGAGGGGCGGGGCGAGGCGGGCCCGGCCGCGCGGGCGCGGATGGCGCGCGCGAGGGGAGAGAGTCGGCCGGCGCCGCGGCCGCGCGGGCCAAGGACCGTGCGCGAGTGTGCACGAGCATGTGCGACGGGCGCCGGCGCCGCCCGACCGCCAACCACCCCCAACCCTCACCCTTTTCTCCAAGACTCGATCATCAACCCGGACGCCCCCCTCGCCCTCCGCCTCTCCGGCCAGCTCCTGCTCGGCGTCGTCCGCATCCACGCCCGCAAAGTGGGCTACCTGTTTGCCGACTGCAACGACGCGCTGGGGCGCGTCGCGGCCGCGTTTGCGGGGGCCGACGTGGACCTCGCCGACGCCGACGCCGCCGCGCCGCTGGCCGCCATCACCCTGCCCGCTTCGTTCGCCGACGGCGGCCTCGCGACGGCCACCATGCACGGCGCGTTTGGCGGCCTCGGCGGCGGCGGCGGCCTTGCGGTCGACGCGTTCGCGGCGTCGCTCTCCCTGGGCGGCGCCGCCAACTTTTCCATGACCGGGGATTCGTACCTTGTCGCGGAAGACGTCTCCACGCTGATGCCGTCGTCGATGGGGGGCGGCATGTTCGACATCCGCGCCGAGCGCGCCATGGCGCCGGCCGGCGGCCCCGACCTCTTGCGCGACGCCACCTCCCTGCCCGACGGCGTCGGCGGCGGCGCCGCGTCCGCGCTGTACGGCGCGGCCGACCCCAGCACCAAGCTGGGCGACACGGACATGTTGGAAGCGCCGCCTGGTTTCGGCGGCGGCTACGGCCCCGACGCCGGCGACGCCGCCGTCCCCGCGCCGGGAGGGTATGGCTCCGATGATGACGACTATGGCGGCGGTGGTGGCGGCGGCGACGGGTGGGGCGACGCGGAGCTGCCAGCGACGCCCGCGACGCCGGCCGGCGCCGCGGCATCCCTGGCCGCCCGCCGGCGCGCCAAGCGCGCCAGGCTGGACGTCGATGAAGCCACCGCCCGCCCCGCGACCCAGCTCCTGGGCGCGGGCATCCGCGCGCTGCTGGAAGACCCCTCCCCCCTCGTGCGCGCGCGCGACGGCGGCGCCGACGCCGCTGCGCTCGCCGGCCCTTTTGCCGGCCTCGGGGCTGCCGTGGCCGACATCACGGTGGGCGCGCAAATGGGTGTGTCTGCCGCGCCGCGCGGCGGCGGCCTGGCCCTCGCGCGGCCGCTCTTTGCGCCGTTTATGCACCCGACCCTTTTCGCCGCCGTCGTCGCCGCCGCGCCCGCGGCCGCCCCCGCCCCCCGCCGCCGCAAAAAGGCCGACGCTCTGGCGACCCCCGTCGCAATCACGCCCGGTGGCGACGAGTCGGACGGGTGGGGCGCGGGCGACGACGGCTGGGGCGGCGACGGCGGCTGGGGCGACGACGACGATCAGCCCACCGCGTCCGAGCCTGCGACCCCCGCGGCCTTCACCCGGCGCACCGCAGCCGCCCTAGCCTCGGTCCAGGCCGCGTGCGCGGGCGCGGGCGCCGCGTCGCTCGCCGACCTCGCCGCCGGCGCGTCCCGCCTCGACGCGGCGCGCTGGTTTTTCGAGGCGCTCGTGCTGAAGAACCGGGGGTATGTGGAGCTGTCGCAGGACGCGCCGCTGGGCGACATCTCGGTGACGCTCGCGGCGGAGCCGCCGCTGGCGACGCCGGCCGCCGCGACGCCCGTCGCGTGACCAGGAGGTGTTGGGGATTGGTGTTGGCATCTCGTTGGGGTGCATTGTAACGCACTGTGTTGGTCGTGGTCGGGGGCCGGGAGTCCAGATCGACGCCGGCGCACTCTCGCCGCCGGCCCGCGCCCTGTCCACCTCCTCCAATGCTCCGCGCCGCCTTCGTCCTGCTGCTGGCGGCCACGGCCGCCGCCGAGCGTGAGCTTGGGGTTCGGCTGGGGGCGCGCGATGGGCGAATGTGCCGCGGCGCATCCCCAACCCACCCCTCCTCTTAAGCCAAAACCTTCAAACCCTACGGCACCGCACTCGCCGACGCAGGCGGCGAGTTTGTGTTTGCCGTGCGCAAAAACGTGCCGGACAAGGGGGCCTTTGGGGCCGTGGATTTGAGGCAAGCGAGCGAGGGAGGGAGACGCGGGCGCCGGCCTTTGCACGCCGCCCACGCCCTCTTCCCTTGACCCTGCAGCGCCATGACCACCCCCGCCCTCCGCCTGGAGGGCACCCCCTCCCGCGCCCTCGGCGTCTCCCTGCGCGCGATTCACCACGCGCCGTGCGTCGGCCGCGGCCCGTTCCTCTTCACCGAGCCCACGTTTGCGTACCGCGTGCCCGCGGCTGGGGGGGGGAAGGATGCAAAGTTCCTGTATACGGTCGCGCTCAACGACACGGCCCAGGTCAGAAGAGGTAGGGGAGAGAGGGAGGAGAGAGAGGGCGCGCCCCGCACCCCACCCTTCCCTCCACCCCAGGCCGAGCGCGAGGTCAACGTCGGCGACGCCATCGCCATCTGGCCGGGCCTCACGTCGTGGTCGCTCAACGCGGGGTGCGGCGCGGTCGAGGTCGTCCTCGTCTCCCGCGGCGACGGCGGCGCCCTGCAGTTTCCCATGAAATCGTACCTGCAATCGCTGGGCGGCGAATCTTTCGCCAGGGGCACCGCGGGGCGGGTCGCGGCCGAGCTGGGGGGGGACGGCGGGACGTGGGGGGACGCGGCGTGCGCCAAGCGGTGCGGACTGCCGCCGCCGGCCAAGCCGGCGCCGGCGCCGGCGCCGGGA
>Ga0315288_10001304_pt1 | contig 32116 bp, 50 predicted proteins | sample YL17G11_20_MG_FD_203454 | JGI IMG/M metagenome (GOLD analysis project Ga0315288, IMG submission 203454) | Sediment microbial communities from Yellowstone Lake, YNP, Wyoming, USA - YL17G11_20 | ecosystem: Environmental > Aquatic > Freshwater > Lake > Sediment | place: USA: Wyoming | collected...
CCAGTGGCCGCTACTACCGCATGAAGAGGAGAAGCGAGACAAGCATCATACTTGCGAGGGCTCCAGTATCCATCGAATTTCTCGGAAATGGCAAAGAGTTTGGCTTTTGAAAACTGCTTGGCCGCTTCGCAAAGATGATAGGCTGGACGAATGATCTCTCTGATTTTTTTGTCTTGTTCAGGATCCGAGAAGTACGCTGGCCTTATGTGTACGAAATCAGCGTGGAGCTCGTCGGCTAGTCTGCAGACATTGAAGATGTCTTCCCAGTTTTTGTCACTAACTACGAACCCAAGTCCCATTTGAACTCCAGGGTTCTTCTCTTTCGAAACTTTGAAATTAGCCACTATTCGGTCAAAGTTTGATGGAAACGTAATTTTAGCATGTGTAACTGCAGTACCAGCATTAATACTTACTCGCACCCTGTCAAATAAAGAGGTGGTCTCCGGGGTTAGTTCTATCCCGTTGGTAGACAGAACTTTATATCCTTTAAAATGCTTTATCAAATGCAGATTTTCATACAAAGTTGGCTCTCCGCCACCTGAAATATGGACCGCTTTAGTCCCTAGGTTATTAATTTCTTGTAATAGCCCCTCTAGAATCCTCGGATCTATAGAGGCTTCGTTCTTTCTCTCCTCTCTCATAATGCAAAAGTGGCAATTGGAATTACAGGTATTAGTCGGATAGATATGGACAACTACAGGAGGACGGAATTTTCCAGAGAGGATCCCTTTGCATTCATCCGCATAGATCAAAGTCTTCCAGCTATTGAATTCGTCGTATTCGTTACTCATGCAATCTCCCACCTAAAAAAGGGGATCATCACACGATCCCCCAAGTGTAAACCTTCAGGCGATCTCGGAGGAAACTGTTCCGGGGCTCGAACCCAGATCTCTCCCAATCATTCAAGTACGTCAGGGAGCGTCCTGCCATTAGACGAAACAGTCATTGCACTCGCTCTCTGCAGAAGATTGTACACTTGTGTTACTTAGGTGTCAAGGCCTTTTTCAGATCTTCCACTATCTTGTTCTTGATGGCATCCTTAGCAAAAACATTCACTTTATTCAGAATGAGATCATGGCCATCGAAGTCCTGAGTGTAGAAGATCTCGTACGTGGATGACGTGTCATTTGTCATGGTCATGGCCACGTCTACCAGAGCTACAGTGAAAGTGACGTCTTTGTGTTTCAATCCAAGGAAAAAGTGAAACACAAGTCTATAGTTGTCATAAATCTGTTGTAGGGCCCACTCGTACTTGATCGGATCTCTTCCCTCGACCTCGATAACTCCGGGTTCGAATTGGACCTCAATCGATGATTTTCCCACGAATCTTCTTCCTTTCAGGTTTGGGGTACAGTTCGTTGATATGCTTTCTCAGATCCACTCTGATCTTTTGAACCCACATATTCAAGCTTGTACCACCAAATCTGCTAGGCGGCAAGAGGCATGGACCGATCTTGTCCGGTTCGTAATGGAACTGCAATCGAGGTTGAGCACGCCCAGATGAATTGTATTTGAGCGTGAAGCCATAGGTTTCCTGCACGTATTTTATGACCGGATTCAATTGTTCTTTTGTTAGGCCTGGAACGTATTCCTCGATAACGGTTTGATCGATCTCCGTCTTCTTGGCATCAGCTCCTGCCGTTACCCATTCTTCATAGTCTTCCTCGCTGCCACCATCATCTCCCTGCCAGTGAACGTCATGGCCTTCAGCGTTCACCAGATCCTCGATCCTCTTCATGGTCGGGAACATCTGATGCTGGCAGTGTTGGTGTCCGATTACACAGACTCCTCCTTGATAGGTTCCGCACCCGGAGTAGTCCTCTTCGATATTAAGTCTTGAATGATGATTGAAGTCAGGGAGACTGGGATTCTGGTCATCCTCAAGCATTAGATACGATTCGTCGTTGCCTATGGCTGCGTACCAACCTTGGATCTCAACCTCCCTGATTCTTGATCCCTCGAGTAACTCTATAAGTTCTGCTTTCTTCATGCCTGGGATGTGTAATACGATTTCTGAGCAGTTCGGTTGGAACCCGAGTTCAACTCTCATTACTCTTCCTCGTCTTCCGACCTAATGTTCCCATCGTGATAATCGTCAGGGTTGAGTCCGAGCTCCTGAATTATCTGATCCGGTGGAAGTTTCCCAGCCTTGATGGCTGCGATCATGGCGTCCTTGACCTGACTGGGCATGACAGTGTTCTTGATCCTGTTGATCAACTTGGCTATCTTGTCATTCCCAGACTCAACCGAATCGGTCGAATTAGCGGGACAAAGTATGAGTTTCCCTTCGTACTCGGCAACTGACATATTGCTATTGTGATTGATCTGCTTGAATATGCTGCCTGCCATGAGCCAGAAGTCAGAGAGTTTCCCTTCCTCGATCTTGCGCATGTGGCCAATGCGATAGTTCAACTTCTCGATGTGCCCAATCATCGAACCAATGCGGCTATGGATTTCATCGCGCTCTCTATAGATGGCTACGAGTTTCCGCTTGGCCTCGTTGATTACGGTCTTCTCTTGGGCCTTAGGATCATCAGCCGCAATGAACTCCTCTTCGAGACTGATAGCTCCCTTGGGAAGACGAGTCTTCTTTGGAAGTCTGGTCTTCTTGGCCGTTGGGGTCTTCTCGAGTACCTTGGCCTTTTCTGGATCGTCCTGTTCATTGGAGATATTACCGAACAGTTTAGCGATAGTGGCTTTGCTGATCATCTTCTTGCCATTCTCATCGCGGGCCTCTACCTCCCCACGATCAACCATTTGCTGTAGTTTAGACTCCTCCACACCTAAAATAGTTGCAGCCGCAGGAAGATCGTATTCGGTCTTGTCCATTGTCTATCTCCTACTTGGTTTTCTTTCCGAGGTTGGCGAATCGCTCCTCGACTTCTTTTTGCCCTCTGTGTTCTTTTGAAGAGATCTCGGCCAGCCTCCTCAGTTCAATTATAGCCTCGAATCCAGGTGGTGGTAGAGGATTTTCCTCAAAACCAGTTGTTGGCGTTGGCTCTTGGTAATTATCGAAATTGTGGCGCTTGGGGACGTCTTTATCGGGAGTGAACGGGGCTTCCACAAGCCAGTTCTTCATATGATTCTTCGCAAACTCCATTAGATATTCATTGCTGGTCTGATAATACGCCAATACAAAGTGATCTGCATCCTGACAGTTCAGAGAACTGTACTCTCCTCCCGAGGGTTCTCCAGGAAGACTCATGGAAGAATACATACTCTTCTCTAGGCTTTCTTTTGTGCATCCATTGGCAGCAGCCACCCAGAAAGCCTGAAGCATATCTGGGGACAACTTGCTTAACTCCCTTCGAGAGAAACGGAATACCGTTTCTGAGCAGTTTGGCTGGAACCCAAACTCCAGTTTCATGTGTCCTCCTATCCTTTCCTAAACATTAGATCTACCAGGGTCCTTATGCCAGATAAAAAAAGGGGAGAACCTACTACGGGTTCTCCCCTGTACGTCAGTTGATCTCTTCGAGTTTGGCTACTGGTTTCGTCTCTGTGGAGACCTTCAACTCCTTCTTGAGATGGGCTATGACCAGCACCTTGTCCTTGAACACTTCCACGTTCTTTCTAATGTGGCGCTCTGCCTCGGTCAGAGACTTGAAGTGCTCTTCACAGATCTGTTGGTATGCCCGAAAGAGCGTTTGCTCTGTCTTGACAACCTCTAGGATCTGGAATCCCATCGTAGCTCTCTTGGCCCTCGGAGCTCCCTGTTTCTTTTCTTTCTCAGCCATGTTCTATCCCCAAAAGAAGATGCCCTTCCACGAGTTTATCTGCGTGGACTTGGCCACCTCGTACCACGGTTCCACGACTCTCTTAGCACAACCTGAGGCCCCTTCCAGAAACCGGCAAGAGACCATCCTGCGTGTTCCATGACGTATTGTGCCCCTAATGAACGTAGTCCCTTCAATCACTATTTTGTCTCTGACTTTGTGAGGTCTCTTGTCCTTGTCATCGATATTCTTCCATTTTTCTATAACATCTTTGCGTATATCCAGAGACCTTGGAATGAAATAGTATTCTCCGCTTCTAAAGATATCTGTCTTGTTTTTAGGAGTTAGTCCAATACTTTCGTATTTGTCTGATCGAGAATCTTGGACTGCTTTTGGAATCAGAGCTTCAATCGCAGCCAGAGGGTCTCTGTATCTAGTGGCAATTTCGACAAGTCCAACCCAGGCTCGATCTCTTAGGAACAACAAAGTCCTGTCAGTCTTTGCCACTCCCAAGATAAGTTGAGGAGCACTTCTGTACCACTCTCCTCCCGTTTTGTAGATCAATCTAAAGTCATCTTTCGGGATTCCGCTTTGATCCATCGCATGAAACGAGATAGGTACTGCTCTATTCCCCATGACGTTCATCGCGGAACGGAATATTGCGCCTCCTCGATAGGAAATAGATAGAACGTCAGTGTTAATCATCACAAACCCATCATCCATACGCCTAGCGACAAAAACTCCATTATTAGAAGTTCGAATCCCATCCAATTCGGCGATCATGGACGGGATCCTTGCTTCTTTCTTCTTCTCGTACCAGTCTTTTATTACCTGTTCTTGTGTTCTGCTCACATTAAGCCCCTAGAAAGGGATGTCGTCGCCTGGCTCGAAGTCTTCCCCGGTATCAGCCGGCTTTGGGGCTTGAGGAACTGGTTTCTGAGCTGGTTGAGCAGATTGAGCAGGTTGAGGAGGATCGGCAGGCTTGTCCCTTGGAGGCGCCTTGGGGATGCGACGAATGTCATGAGCCACGAGACGTAGCTTGCTACGCTTCTGCCCATCCTTTTCCCAACGTTCTTCACGGATCTCTCCGCTAACGAACATTGCATCCCCCTTCTTTGCTTCACGACATATCTCGGCTATTTTCTCCCAAGCTCGAATATCAATATAAGTTGTCTCCTCTACTTTTTCTCCACTTTCTTTTTTGACGCGGGTTCGGTTAACCGCGAGAGAAAACAGAGCGGACGCCTTCCCTTGAGGCGTATACCGAACTTCGGGATCCCTGGTTAGGTTCCCGATAACCGTAGCTGTTGCGAACCCGTACATGGGGTCTCCTTGTCTGGAACGATCCTTGTGATCTTAGTGCTGTAATTACCATGCACAGAGTAGGATCTTTTGCAACCCTTGCATGTACATGCGCCTATGAATGTGTCTGAAAAACCTATCTCGGCGAACATGTCCATCTCTGCCATGCACATTGGACAAAGCACACTAAGATTTACTTTGCGATCCTCGCGTATAAGCTCAGCTGCCGCTGAATTAACAAATTCTTCTAGCTGAGTTACTTTCTCGTCAGCGCTCTTATCGCTATTTAGGATCTCGAGGATCTTACTCTTCTGATCCACTTGAAATTCCTTTCGGAACCTCGTAGACCATGGGCATTATGTAAGCGGTCAACACACAGACGTCAGTCTTATCATCAGCTATTGTTCCTTCGAACTTGATTGGGGTCTCTTGCACTAGGCCTTCGCCACAAGACATCTTGATGTCCTCACTATTAACATTTTGCATCCACTTGGACACCAACTGAACATTCAGTCTAAACTTGGCCTCTCCTCCCCCCTGTATCGGGATCTCGACAGAGACATAACCGCCAAGACTGGTAGTCTCCATCTTTAGCATTCCTTTGCTGAGAGCACACAGAGCCCAAGTGATATCCTTTTCTTTCCCAATGACATTAAGCTTTGGCAACTCCTTCTTGAGGGCTTCAAGCTTAATAATCGACGTAAGCGGGAACTTCCATTGACGGGTGAAGGTAGTATGATCTAGAAACTTACCTTCCATTGTATTGCCAAAGATGATCCCGTCTTTTGATTTTACGAACACTAAATTCTCATCGATCGCTATTTCGGAATCCAAGTCATTCCAGAAATTGCAAACGATATTGGGCCCCAGTACATCATCTATCTTTGTGCTGGTCCCAATCTGTGCTATGGCCATGACTTTGTGGTCTGTGGCAACCACAACATTATCTGCGATGTGAACCCCAGCCTCAATTCTGGAGCTCATGGGATCCATCGTGAACTCTCTTACAGCGTTAACCGCTGGGTGAATGAACGGGGCCTTGATATATTTTGTCTTGCATGTTGGGAATGAAGGGAAACTTTCTGGATTGATCATTGGGACGGTAAACGATGAAGTAGCATCACTTATCTTCATCTTCATCGTTTTATCGATCACAGAAATAGTCACTTCTCCCACTAGCCGTTTGGATATCGAGGTGAAATACTCTGCATTGACAAATACGGGTTTGTCGAATCTTAAGTCTCCAGGTAAAGTCAATAAGGCGCCCAGGTGCATACTGGACGCCTGTACCGTGTTGTCCATGAACCTGAAACATTTGAGGGCGTCCATCGTTGTCATCTTCGGAACGAAAGCACTCGCTCGTTTGATGATCCCATCAAGCTCACTTGCTTGACACTTCATGTCTATCTCCTTTCGTTCCTTCTTATGCCAGGATTATTCAGTGGGGAGCAAGTTGATAAAACGTCCCGACAGCTCTTTGTTGTCACACTTATTGTCTGGACCGGTGAATCTAATCTCGCCATCGAACTTCGTGAACTCAGTGGACAACATGATCCCGGTATTGCCTTTCTGCTGACCGTATACAAGAAGGATCTCTTTGCGATCAGGGTCCTTGGAGGGCATTACGTTGAGTTTGGTCCCCTGCCAAGCCTCTGTCACCATGTAGTACTCATCTGGCTTGGTCTCACCAAGGATTGCCTTGATGCACATCTCTGCTTTTTCCTTGTCGTCCATAACGTTCCCAAGCATGAAGATATGCGAATCTTCACCCTTTACGGTGAACATAACGGGAGGAACCTCTTTGTCTTTCTTGAGCATCTTCTTGTGATAATCACGCATTGCCTCTACCTTGTCTTGAAGAGTGATCTTTCCATTGATACAGAGGTTCTCTGTCTTGATAGAGGCTCCTGCGATAGCGCCTACCTCTTTGTTTGCAAGACAATTCGGGCAGGGGATTTCTAGGGTTTGATCCTCTGTTAACCCTTTCTTCTTAGCAAGATCTTCAGGAACGTCTCCACTTGCAGTTGTGCCGCAAAGTGGGCACTTTAAGGTGATCTTCATGGATTCTCTCCGAAATCCTTGATAGCGGTTTCTCGGACACTGTCAGGCAGTGGATCGATCCCCTTGACGATCCTGAACCAGTAGACCACCTCTTCCGGCTTGCACTTCTCCATTGCCTTCCGAAGATATCCCTCACTCTTCAGAAGGGCACACAGGCCATCCTTGTCGTCTCCAACCATCTCTGGCCTCTTGTACTTGAGATAGGTGTCGTCCAGCCACTTGCCACACTCTGGAGAGATTGCTCTGAGCTCCTCAGCAACCTTCAGACTCGGAGTCGCTCCGTTCTTGAGAGCAATCTCCACCTTTTCCTTCAGGACCTCGATCTCTTGTTCAGTGCTCATTGTACACCCTTTCCCAGGTGAAAGTTCCCAATCTAGCCAAAAGAACCGACGAACCAAACTCCGTAACGTCTCCTTGTCTTTGCTCTCTATGGCCGAATGTAATCTTGCGGCCAAGTCTCTCATCATGCTCCTTGTGTCTTCTCGATTCCACGTCAAAATCTGGAATTTAAAGTCAATGTCGTCAAAGGTTTCGCAGTCTGCAACAGAGAACGAAACTTCGTAGCCCCCATTAGATGTGATCCTACCTACATTCCTTCCCTGACAGAACTTCATATTGATCTTTTGGAACTTCTCGTCGTACCAAGCCCCAATCAACCACTGATCTTTATAACCTGTCATGCGCCCTATTTTACATGCTGCGTTCCGGCACATCAAGGCGTTAATCCAGTTTAGTGCATCTAGTCTACAGACAGGCGGTTCATATTTTCCTAACTTCTTTTCGAAGAGTTCTGCTACAACAGATCGATCCCATTTGGGTCGTTCTTCACGCCTCCGAAGTACGGGCACACAATGCTCCTGGGACGTCGTGACCAAATCGCTCCAAAGTCCTCCTTTACCAAATTTCCGATCGGGTCCCTAAGAAAGCTACAGACACTGACATCGCCATTAGCATGAACATCACAGAATCGAATGCTGGCCATGCAACGCTTAACACATGCTCCATCTACTGCCGTGTCGATCTTATACCGGTTAGCTAGGTCAAATGCCGTAGCTACTATCTCGGTTTGCTTGAGACCTCTAATAGGAACGTCTCTAACCGGTTTGTAAGCCAGTAGGAGCAGCTCTGCATTCCATTTGGAAGCTTCCTCTGCTACCAACTCCAACTGAGACATGTAGTTGTTTTGACAGCAAAAATTGATACCTATTTTTGCTCCTACCATGTGGCAAATTTCTGCGATCGGTCCTATGTTATGGAAGAAGTCTTTATCTCCGTGGTAACTGACGTTTATCTGACCAAAAGGTTTGATCGACAAAGCTGTCCCTTTTGTCTTGGTAATACACATCTCAGCAAGAATATCTCCATTGGTTGTGGCGCATACGTTTAGACCCCAACTTCTGGCACATTCAGCTAGATCGAAAATATCCTCTCTCATGAAAGGATCGCCTCCGCCAAATGTTATCTGGAATACATTGGCTTTAGCGAGATTCTGAAAGACCTTGAAAAGCTCCCAGGATCCTAGTTCGGTCTTATTCTTGGGGTTGTAACAATAGGTACAGGACCTATTGCACTTGGTAGTTATTTCAATATGCGCGATCTCGCAATGATCATCCAGTTTGTTCCAATCTTGAGGGCCCAGGAGTTCTTCTGTTTCTGCTCTATTGAACCTTGCCGTGACTGGAACATTGGGAACGTAGAGTACCAACCCTCTCCTTGTTACTGCCCACTTCTTTCTAGGATCGCTTAGATCTAGTTTTCTTGGCATTTTTTCTCTCCACAGCCATCAGTCCTTTATCTATGATCATAGACAATCCTGTTCGTTTCTTGAATTCTTCGACTATGTACTCAATAGAACTTGTTCCTATGGTGTCTTCATCCTCAACACTTGTAGCTCCATGTTTCATGAGGAAGTTAGAGACTGCATCTAGACCGTATCCAGCCGAATAGACAGTAAACCTTAGTTGTTTGTCTTGCGTCCCAATCCGAGCATCTTCAGTGCTCCAGTCGAGACCATCCTCAATATCTGTACTATTGCACAACTTCTTCCATCTCTTGTTGGCTTCTTTTAGATACTCCTGAGACTCTTTTTCTCCAAACCGTTCATGTAGTTCGTCAGCAGCTTTGGATGTCGCGTCTATTTCGGAGAGAAATAGAGCTAGTTCGCACATCGCCTTTTCAGCCTCTTCTGGCGTTTGGAAATGGGCAATCAATACCATATCTTCCGAATGCCCTGGCTGGAACCCAAATTCTAGTTTCACAGGATAGGCCCATCCTTATCGGCAGCTTTTCTGGCCTGTTCGGCTGTGTCGAATCGACATCTCTTTAAGAAGGCTTCCGTCCTGTTCGATGGCAATGGTTCATATTCCCAGACCCCTTTTTTATTGAGACAATGCCCTTTGCATCGTACAGCCCACCTATTTTTAAAGCACCATTCTACAGAAATTTCTTGGAACGCATTGTTCCAACTTTTAGAGTATCGGGTTATTCTCCAAGACGACATGATGACTCCTTTCTATCCTATCTAGATCCCTTATGCCACATAAATAAAAAAGGTGACCGAAGTCACCTTTTGCTATCTACAAGTTCCAACCACTCTTTGACTCCTTCGTTTAGGAAGTCAGAAGGGATTAGACCTTCAAGACAGGCTCTGTATATAACACGAACAGCATCACCCAGATCAAACCCCGTATATTTGTATTCGCTTTCATAATCGGTCTTGTTCATAGTTAACTCTCGATTTCCTAGAGGGATCCTACAGACATGACTTCTCCAACTCACTTCTAGGAACTCGTAAAGGTTGACTCTTACTGCTCCTCCCTTTTCCTCCTTGTTCAGGAGGTAAGAGTATATCACGATTTTCACGTCCTTGCGAGTAAAGGGGTCAATATGTTTACCACTACGGCCCTTTCTTATCCATAGAGCTGGTCTATAACTCCTATCTCCACAAATCTTGTTTGTCGTGTATATTGACTTCCCATTTAGTACTTCTGGATTGAAATGCGGGTCATCTATGGCGATTTCTTCTGCCATGAGCATTCTACCAACAAGGTCTTCCCATCGCCTATCAGCCTCACCTTGCGCTTGCATTTAAGACAGCCAAGGTCCGATCTTATCATGACGTGTTTCCCCGTTTTGGGGCACTTGCCTCCATCACTTATCCGCAATGCGCACCTACTTGATCTTTATCGTAAGGGTGCCATCCGGGATGTTTTCGTTCGCGATCCTGATCTTGAGGTAGTGGTTCTCGTCATTGGCGCTTACCGACACTAGTTGGCCAATGGGAGACCCCTTTTCATTAGTAACCATGCAAGGAGCTTCAATCAGTACCTCACAGGCTTTCTTTCCACCAACTCGAGGTTTTTTCTTTTCTACTTCAGCTTGCCAGTCTTCATGACCTAATGATCTGGCCTGATCCAAGAGCGTTTCCGCTGTCTTGATGTTCTTGATCTCTCCTGTTTCCTCATTGTATTGGACGCAGGGGAGGATGTCTCGTGTGAGGCGAGCTTCGGCAATCTCGTCGAAGTTGACCTCTGTCCCTAGTTGCTTTTCCATGGCATCTTTGACGTTGATTAGCCGTATGAGTCTACGAGCCCTGGTATCATCTAAACCTATCTCGGGCATCGAAAGGTACTCATACCAACTTCCAGCATAGAACCTAAACAGTTCCTTATCCTTGATCTCTCTTAGGTGCTTACAGAACTCCATCATTGATTGGCCCATTAGTTTCTTGCACTGTACTAGAGCCTGATGATGTTTGTTGGCTATGATTGCTAGCTTTTCGTCTGGGAGTTTTTTCTGTTCTTCTGGTGCTTCTTTTGGAACCTTAGATATTTCAGATCGCTCTTTGTTGGCTTCCTTTCCCTTAGGAGTGCTTGCTTCAGTTCCTTCCTTGCTGTTTCTATTTCCTTCTTTATATTCTTTATCTTCTGTTTTTGGGTTGCTATCCACTTTCTCAGGAACTTGCTTGGGAACTGGTACACCCACTCTTCCTGGACTTGCTTGTATCGTGCCGTCACAGTAATCACACTCCTCTACTGCCTCTAGTTTGTTTTTAGGCAGGTTCTCAACCTGAGGCGCTGGTCGAGGCGACCATGGCGCATCATCGTTGAGTTTGACACGCATGCACTTCTGACAGACTTTGATCATGTGGCCTCCGGAGGCTTGGCCGTAGGTGTTGGTACAGTGACCACTACTTGGTCCTTGAAGCACTCTGCATTAGTGGTCGTAGTCACAACAGTGGCTGGTTCGTTCAGGATGTTTTGGACCTCATTGAGCTCTTCCAGTAACACTTTGGACCTAAGATGAATGCCCTCTGTCTCTTTCACCTGATCCTTTGCTCTCTGGATCAATGTGCCCACACGCAACTTGACGTTTACTAGGTCCATCCTAGTCTCCTTTCAAGGTCCTTATTCCAGTTTTATCTCGGTCGGCAACTCTAGAGGTTCATCTATGGTAAACTTGATAGTGATAACTGGGATCGTCATTGTGACAGTAGCTCTGATAATCCCTTTCATGAGATCTTCGGGAGTAGAAGTATCGATGATCTCAACCTTCCGATCGGGATCAAAGGACTTCTTAGTCATCTTTGTTTTTTGCTTCTTGTGTGACATGGTAGTCCCAGAATAGTAGACCTACTATGAATCCCACCGTGAAAAGCATTAGTCCCGCCCACCAAGGAATCATCTAAGTCCCCTTTCTCTACTAATGCGCTTCTTTGCGCAAAGGGCCTCGTACTTGTGGGTAGACTTAACCATATGAGCCTGCATAGACATGCTTTTGCAATTGGAACATATTTGACTACATGAAGACCAGATATGTTGATCATCCTTTGCCTTGCCCTTGTTCAGATCACACACTTCGCATATTTCATCTAGTTTTTTGCATAAGAGTCTTATAGCTTTTACGGCAGCAGGGAGACCTTCACTCGAATACCCATTTTTTTCAATTTCGTCAGCGGTCTCTTTTCTTTTCTCCCTTGAGATATAGTAATCTCTAGCTCCCAGGCTTGTTATCTTTCTTATAGTATCGTTAGAGGCAAACTTGCTAGCGAAGATATAGAAGGCATCTTCTTTGTACTTTTTTGCTTCGAGTTTGTCTCTCTCCAGTTCTAATGCCTCTGTTAATTCAGTGCATTTGTGTCTCAGATTGCTGATTATTATGCTGTCAACGCTTTTGCCTTTGCTGGTTGCGATCCATTCGATCAGATCGTTCAGACTCTCTGAGTTACGTCTCATTATACAGTCTTTTAGCTTGTCTACGGAAATCAGTTTGCTATTAGTCCAATACCATTGTCCTGGGTGTATGCGCCAAGCCCCTCTCCATGAAGCTAAATCCGCAGCCAATACTCCAACGCTCCCAAACTCTGTTTTGGTTCTAGTGTAGACTCCTTGACTAGGAAACATAACCATTACTCTCATAAACTTGCCCCTAGCTACAATGACCTCTGTTTTACGAGATAGGAAGTCTTTAGCAGTTTCGAATATCAGGATTGCAAAGGTACGACCTTGTTTATCCAGTCCAGCTACAGAATAGTACTTACCTTGTATTTTGATATCAAAGCCAAACAAAGAGGCCTTGTATGTATTACGTAGCCATTTGGCTGCACAGGTTTGCATTCGTCTGTATTCAGACGAACGTATGATGTTCATGACTCCTCCAGTTTGATGATGGACGCCCAACTCTTCCTAACATAATCAGGGAGTTTGCCTTTCTTGATTACCTCCGCTTTTAGAAACTCCCAAAGTTTGTCCCCAGCGTAACCACCATTAGGCACTCCAAGCCAATCGACGTGGAAGTCCCGGGCGTTTTTAGCCAGGACCGAGGCTGCAGAGACAATGGGATATGTCTCGTCGGCCTTGTGCTCTAACTTGAGGATCGGCATTTTTAGAGGAATTACGTCAGAAAAAGCTTTCCACCAAGTCTTTATGTGACCGGGACAGTCGATGATGATCTGTTCACTTGATATAGATAGATGGTTGATCAACTGCAAGAAGGCCTTAAACTCTAGATGATCTATGTTCGAGACGTCGATTTCTCCAGAACGCACCTCGATGATTTCATAACTGGAACACTGTTCCTTGATCTTGAGAGCCAGATGGTCTCGGTCTTCACGTTTCATCTCTTTGGAATCTTTGAGGCCAGACTGGACCCAGGAGTCGGCAACTTCCTTAGTAGCGCAGACGCCAGCTATAAACAAAGATCCGCAACAGCATCCGCGTCCCGCTTCGTCTATTCCTAAGAGCATGTTGCTCCCTTCAGCACTGATTCTCGATCTCGTCAGCGATGTCGCTTAGAAGCTTTCTGAACCACATGCGGTTCTTGGTTGAGTTTGGAAATCGCTTGGCTTTTCCTTCTGTTGCTAGTTTTCTACAGAGATCCTGTACTCTCTTAACTTGAGCCCCCCACATTGATTCTGGAGGATTAAGGAACTTCATGTAAAATAGTGATCCACCTAGCTCATCACAGGCAAATAAAAATAGCCAGCTGGCGGACTTGTTCCTGAAGTCTGGCCATCCAATCAGACTTGAATACTTCTTGCTATAGACAGGAGATTTATTGTCTCTCATCTAGAACTCTACCATCCTTCCCTTTTCCTTGCGCTTGTCCTCTCCTGCAAACTTGACTACTGTGTAAGCAGAGAGTCTCGCAACGATCCGGGTATCGATCTCTCCCCAACTCTTGACGCTAAGGTTAGAGGTGATCAACGTAGTCCGGTCCATGTTCATTCGGTTGTCTATGATGTTGCAGATGATCGCTAGGGCCCACTCAGACTGCTTCTCGGTCCCTAGATCGTCAATGACGAGGAAATCGTACGTAACGTATCTCTTCACCAGTTCTAGTTCCGAGTGTCCTTCCTTATTCCCGAATGTATTGCGGATCTCTGCAAGGATGTTATGGGCATTGGACCACCACCCACTTATCAGTACTTGATTCTTATGATCAGTCCCTTGTAGAACATGATGCTGTAGTTCTCTTCGAACTAACGCTGCAGCTAGATGGGTTTTCCCTACAGATGGTGATCCGAAGATGAACATCCCCGGAGGTTCTATCTTGTCTGGAAGCTTTTCGATTCGGTCTGGTTTGAAGTCATCAACGTGAGCCTTCAAGAATCTTCCAGGAACCCCTATCTGAGCTAGAGCTTTGTCAGTCTTCGAAAACTCCTTAAACTTCTCCACCTCATGTCTCCACGTACAATCATAGCAATGGATCGCCTGAGGCGAGTTAGTTTTGACCATCTCATCATAGACTGACTTTCCGTATGTCATCGTCTTGTTACAGTACTTGCAGTTAATCGTTACCGAATTTGTCTGTGAGTCCTTTGATAAATCCCGGGTCAACGTTTTTGAGGACTCGATTATTTTGCCTATCTGCTCCGAAGAAGTTTTGTTGTCCACCTACAGATCCCTTCCTTTCAACGAACTTCTGGGCATTCCTCATCCACTTCCCCAGATAGGTCCCTATTCGTGTTCTCTTCTCATCAGGGTTCTCGAGAAGCCAGTTATGAGCCTTACGGATCTCTTGAAGTATGTCTATGCTTGGATAAGTTTTTCCCCATTGATCAAGTAATTGCTTAAAGTTGTCTAGAAATTTCTTATCCTGATGAAACTTAACGAAATCTTTTAGATCATCAGGAATGGGTTGTTCCTCAGAAGGCTTCTGAGGAACAGTAGTTGTTTTACTTAAAGACTGGGTATTACTTACACTGGGTATTACTTCGGGTAAAGACATTTTACAGGGAGGGTTAAGACAGTTTACAGGGGAGGGTAAAGACAGTTTACAGGGTAAAGACATTTTACCCTCATCGTTTTCGCCTTTATCTCTTTTGTAACTACCCCTTTGGCTCTTTGGCTTGTTAACTACTACAGATGGTGGTTCCCATTGAAAGTTTACAGAGTAGAGATTTGACATTTGTTTACCATCTTCACCAAAACGTTCTTCTTTTGTAAGACAACCCTTCTCTATAAGACTCTTGACTGCCTTGATCACTGAGGGTTTAGTTGAATCTGTATCTAGAGCTATTCGGCCTGTTGATGGAAAAGACGTTTTGTCTTGGCCGCTAGCTCTTCTGCACAGATTTCCTAAAACCAATCTCTCTATTTTTGTAAGTCCAGAGATTTCTTCATGTAACCAATTTGGAGATATTGTAAAAGGGATTCCTTTTAGATCACCAAATTTAGAAAGTTTGTCCATCTAGAAATTCCTAAAAATCCTAGGGCCCACCCACCACAGGGGAGATTGTCTGCCGCCTGTCTGTAACTAACCGAGAAAAAGAGGTAGTCTACACCGGGGATGGGCCCAAAGATCCTCGTTGTCTGCCGGATCAGGATCTTACCACATGCTCAGAGCTTTGCAAGAAAATTAACGGTAAATCCGTAGACATTTGTCTTTGTTCTCGAGAGCCAATCTCTGATTGCAGAACGACTAGCTGTAGTGTCGAAGTAGTACTCACTATGCGACCTGTAGCGTTCCATGAACAGATGGAACTGACCTTCGAGACGCTGACTCATTCCTGGAATCTCTGCGATGATCTTGTAATCGACGAGATCGAACGGGAACCCGGTGGCGATGCTATGGTTTCGGACCTCCACCTGTCCCGACCACCCGATCTTTAGCATCGTTGCCTTTTTCTGTCCTATCAGGCGCGTTATGTAGATCGTTCTGTACCTTGACATTTTTCTTCCTCTTTTTCTTTTCCTTGAGAGTATCATCATCAGCAGCGACTGCGCAGCCACATTGCTGACAAACACAAGTTTCAAGGGAACACAGACGACAGATGGTTACCGAGATACCGTCCATAATGACATGGTCACATATTTGACATTTGGGTCTTTCTTTTAGATCCTGTTCATAATAGTTGTCCTTGCATTTGTCACACAGGCGAAGACCAACTAGGGCTCCGCCACGAACAAGGGTGTAAGCCACTAGTCCTCCTTTCTAACAAATCTCTTATACCCGAGGCGTGACAATTGTCACGATTAAAAAAGAAGCCCCCTTAAGAAGGAGGCTTCTTGTAAAGTTTGACGTCCTCAGTATCGAACATAAAGACAAAGTCTTCTTCCTTGGGTTTGATGCGCTTAAGAGAGGCCTTTAGATCCGCTATAAAGGCCCTGCATTGCTTCTTGTTGCGGAACTCGAACCCAACAGCCAAGGATGTCTTTTTGCCCTTTGCGATCACAGTCTTCATTTAGAGCCCTCCAAAGGAAGCTCAATGTCTGCAAGAGGACAATGTCCGTCAGCCTCTTCGACTTGTTTGCGATGATCTTCTGTGTCCCACTTGTCTTCAAAAGGATCATACCAGCCCATGGCCATGGCATTCTCAAGGGCATGTTCGCAACCGCACTTGAGACAGTATGCTCCTGGCCAACCGGACCATTTATGGGCTGGCATTACTCCTCCTCTTCCGATTCCTCTATTTCCTCTTTCTCTTCCTTTGGTTCTTCCTTTGCGCCCTTGTAATGGATCTGTATGGGATTTGGTCCCTCGCAGAACAACGGGCCCTCTAGGACGACTCTGGGCGCAACTACGGGGGCTTCCTGAGCCGACTGACTATCGCACCACTCGGCTATGATGTCACCGTGGCAGGCTTCAGGTTTGCAATAGCACATGAGAATCTTGCCCTTGAGCTCCTTGAGTGTCTTCTCTCTGAATTCTGCATCCTCTTCGACTTTATTCAAGAAGAAAGATTCGAACTCATCTACTACTTCATCTCTAGTGCCATCACGTCCCATGACGTAAGGATTGCCCCACGGACTAGGTCGGCCTATGTAGACCACTTGGTCCGCTGGGTAGTCCTCTCGATCTTTTGCATTAATAACTTTTGTGGTCATTAAGGCCTCCTTTCTAGCCGAAAAAAATGAAATCCTAGAATCCTACATCTGTGTAGCTGTCCACGACACTGCGCCTGATCCGCTTTTGTATCTAGCCGAGAAAGAAGGGTAGTCTACAACCGCTCGCGTCGAGGTAGTCGTTGACCTTGTACTGTAACTAGCCGAGAAAGAAGGGTAGTCTACAACTGAGATCGCGGTCTTGAGCAAGCTCGCACCCCTGTAACTAGCCGAGAAAGAAGGGTAGTCTACACCCGGGTCTGGTGCTACAAATACCGAGACGCCCTGTAACTAGCCGAGAAAGAAGGGTAGTCTACACCCGTTGTGTCGGTGTACCTCCTAAGCTACACCCTGTAACTAGCCGAGAAAGAAAGGTGGGCTACACCCTCAAGCGGGAGCGGACACTCAACTCTACGTCTGTAACTAGCCGAGAAAGAAAGGGGGTCTACAACCCCAGAAGAGCACGGCGCAGATCTTGTCGAGCTGTATCTAGCCGAGAAAGAAAGGTGGGCTACAACGCATAGCGACAGCGTGACGCTCATGTGGCCTCTGTAACTAACCGAGAAAGAAAGGTGGTCTACAACTCCAATGTTCATCGTGCCGTCTTCCTGTAACTAGCCGAGAAAAGAAAAAAGGTGGGCTCGGTAATTTGCAGTTGCTCCGGCTAGAGAGCAGAGATGCTTCTCGGTGGTCTCCCAAAGTGGGCACCAGGATTGTAGTTTCTCGTAAGAGAACCCACAATATTAGTTTCGGACGCGAGGGCCCGCCTTGTACCTCCCACTTTTCCTTTGTCGCCAAAGGTGAATTTCCGTGTGTATAACACGGGTCGAGAGACATCCCCAAAGAGAATTTCTTTGAGTTAGTTTATCGTGCACCATGATTACCCACGGACACACGCCCAGGTCACGCTGTGATCTGGAATTAACATCTCCCCACTCCTCACCGAGCCCAAACTTACTTATGCGTAGTTTTTGACCAACTTGCGATTAGACATTTGCATGCACTCTTTAATGTTAATACTGGCATTATGATCGCGATCATCTACGTTCCCACACTTTGGGTTGACGCATTTGAAAACAGACTGGCCAAGTTTTATAGACTTGTTAACAGTTCCGCAACAGTGGCAGAGTTGAGTTGATGGATAAAAACGATCTATCAACTCAACGGGAATATCTTCCCTCTCTGCCCTAATGACTATTTTGTCTCTGACTTTTGCCATAATAGCGCCATGGATTGTCTTCCCCATGCCCTTAAATTTTGCCATGCCTTCAATATACAGATCTTCAAATTTGATATGGTTAAACGGAATAACTCCCGCAACAGGTGCAACAACCTTGGCTGCAATTTTTCTGGCCTGATCCGTTCTCCTGTTCCTTAGGTGCTGTTCAAACCTACGTTTCTCATTCATTGCCTTATGCCAGTTTTTGGAGAACTTACGCTTTCGACTTGTGGCTCTATCAAGGCGTTTCAACTTGTTCCATTCTCTCTTGGTTGTCTTTTGGACGGTTCCCTCAAAACCAGAACTAGTGGAGACTGTATTCCGAACACCAAGATCTACTCCTAATGTGTCGTCGATTTTCTTCGCTAGAGTGTATGGTTCGGCTGATGAAGCTGATGCGTACCATCTTCCAATTTCAGTAAAGATGGTGGCAAACGAAAATTTGACATTTGAAGTTGGTACGTATCCATGCTCCTTTAGAGCAATCCCTGCGATCAACGGAATGTCGATGCACTCTTTATAGGCCCTAATGTCCTTGATTTGAAAACTGGTGGATTCTCCCTTTTTTATAAAGTGTGGAGGTTTACACCTGTCTAATTCCAGCTTTCGTCTTTTCTTGTCTCTGGAAGTTAGGTTCGGGATAGCTTCATACTTCTTAAAAATGCCCGCCCTGCGTGCCCTAAAAGAGCTCCATGAATCACACAGAGACTTAAGCGTTCTACCAATAATCTCCGAAGAAAAGATTCCTACTCTCTCCCTAAAATAGGGCTTCTTGCTTTCTTCTCTAAGCATGTGATCCAACGAGAAACTTGTTGGATATATCATGTACGACTTTTTTTGGTCGTCAATTACTTCATCGTTGTGTACTCTAGTAACTTCGTTACAACCCCAACTATCTGGAGGTTTTGGAGCTTTAATGTCAGGGGTTTCCTCCTTTTCCTTGGTCTTTTTAAATCTAGCGGACTTGATAACTGGTTGACCTAGTTTAGCCAATCGTTCATCGATCACCTTGTTGTAATCAGTTACATCTTGGTTGTACTTGTAAACGTCCATCAAATACCCATTGGCAAAATTAAAACATAATCTACGAGCTTCGCACCACAGGGAGAAGGTTTTGACTTGCTCTTTTGTCGGATTAAGTTCAACCCTGTAGGACCTATAGATTTCTTTTTGCCCTTCTGCAAGTGGAACAGGTTTTCTCTTGAGCTTTGCCATTATTATCTCCCTTAAAAATCCGATTTCTCTGTATCTAACCGAGTTGGTAGGCCGAGCTGGAATCGAACCAGCGACTTCCACATTATCGGTGTGGCGCTCTCACCGCTGAGCTACCGGCCTTTCAGTTTGCAAGCGATCACTATCATCCTTCTTATAACAGAAGGGGCACGTAATCTTCCATGTTACACTAGAGTTCTTAACTGAACCTCACTTGGAGTTGTTCCGTTTTCTATGGCTATGTTTGGAATCCATGTTGGTCTTATGGGGTTAAAGTAGCGTCTAAAAATGGACATGTAATTTGGTTTATGTGTAACTGCAGACCTAGGCTCCCTCTGAAGCCCTTGCTTAACTAATCCTGGCATCTCGCTAATGTCAGCGAATACGTGCTGCTTTAATTGGTGTCTCTTTTCAGTAGGATCTTTCCCAAGTGAGTCATAAACATGACTATTTTTAGCGATTTCTCTGGTCGTAAATCCCACAGCGCTGATCTCGTCGTCAGTTGTTCCTTGGCAAAACAGCAAATAGAAATCTGCCGCAAGTTCATCTTCGTTAAATTCAGGAGTCTTGCGATCGAAAGCATACTTACCTGTTGCATATGGAGTAAATTTTATCTGATAAGATTTTCCGTTTTTAATGCTATCGATCCAATTATCATTTCGAAGAAGCCTTAAGTCGATTTTAAGTCCAGCTATGAGATATGCTGCGTATTCTCCGATTACGCCCTTTAGTTTTATAACCAGATCACTTTCTGGACTGTGCGCTCCGGGATTAGGAACCCCATATTTTTGTATAAATCTACAGGCAGCGATGTAGCAAATAATTACCCAGTCGTTTGGAGTAAGCAACAACTTAGAACCGTACAGCAATCTATTCTCCTCTTTCAGATTTCCCACTCCTGCTTCGGTGTCTCTGGAGTCAGGTTCCCCCACCCGAACTTACGTCCCCGCTTCATGTAGTCCCGAGCACTGGCCAGGACGTCGTCGTCGCCTATCTTGTTGATGCCGATCCGCTCATTCGGTGTCACCGCCGAGGCCACGTCCTTGAACCAGATCTTCTCGTCGATGCCGAAGAGCTTGAACCAGCCCTCCTCGGGTTTCCACTGCTCGATCGGCTCGTCGAGCACCCGACCGTCCTTCATTTTAACTATGGTGTTATGCATGGGTTCTCCAATGGTGGCCCTGCTGGACTCGAACCAGCGACCCTGGATTTATGAGACCACTGCTCTAATCAGCAGATTCCCACTCCTGCTTAGGTGTTTCTCTGGTCACGTTCATCCATGGTTCCCAGCCCACTAGATCGTCAGGATCAGGGTATCCGTATTTGGATCCTGATTCCCTCAGCTCTTTCATTACTTGCCTAGCGCGTTCTATCTCATCGCAATCGCCGAAGGTTCCATCCGGCAAAGGATTGTCACGACTGTTTTCGGTGATGGCGCTGATCATGTCTTTGAAGAAGAGTTTCTCTTCAACATCAACTAAAGTAAGATAGCCAGCGGCTGGAACAAAGTTCCAGATTGGGCCGCAGAACTCACGGCCATCTTTCATCTTGACTACGGTGTTATGCATCTGTTCTCCTTGACTTTAGCGCAAATTTCCTCATGACATCGGGCGTAGACATTATAGCTACACTGATCCCACGGTTTGCTACACGTGACAGTTTCGTATTCATCAGGATCCTCCGTGTTGTTGCATGGGCTGCCGCACAAAGGACAGTTAGATGGTTGGGGCCTTTCTTCCATGGACTTCTCCTTATGGTAGTCCGACTTGGAATTGAACCAAGGACCTCCAGCTTATAAGGCTGGCGCTCTAACCAGACTGAGCTATCGGACCTCATGTGTTGTCGGTTCTCCAAGAATGTTCACTCCAACGAGTCTTCTAGCTACTAGTTCGAACGCCATTGCTTCTCGTTCGTAGGTCTCCTTATCGTACAGAAGTCCTAATTTTTCCATTTGGCTGATTAAGAACTTGCTGTTATGTGCTTGTTCTTTGCACCATTTTACAAACTTGTTCTTCTCTTCCTCGGTTAACATGGCGTAATCCTCTTTTTGGTGCGCCTCCCGAGACTCGAACTCGGACCATCCGGATTAAAGATCCGGTCCACTATCCAGTTGTGGGAGAGGCGCTTGTATCTACTTCTTCCCAAACCCAACTTTGGGAACAACAGGATTCTTCTCGTAACTGAGATTGTATGCGAGTCCGTAGATCTCAGCAAGAGAATGCTCTCTATTCTCTAGAGAGAGTCCTTTGTTTAGTTTCTTGGCAAGCGCTATCGATTCTTGATAAGAAAGTCTCCTAGTTTCAATCGAAGCATAGCATCGCCCTGGACGAAGCAATGCCGGATCGATGTCAGTGACACTTAGATTGGTAGTCATGATGACCTTGTAGTTGGACGTGACAAATCCGTCTGATGCGGCTAGGAACTTATGCATCACGTCATTGCCTTCTGAGCGAGACCCGAGTTTGAAATCTATGTCCTCGAGAACGACGAACTGATAGTTGTTCGTCCTCATCCGGAGATAGAAGTCGTCGTTGCTCATGACTCCCATATCCATGGTGTAGGCAACTTTGGCCCTTGCCGTATCATCATCCTTCTCGTTTCTAGCTATTTCTGGGCCATAGTCATCATCCTCGCCATGATAGCGATGCTTAAGTTTGAACTTGTTCACAAACTCAGCACCTGTTTCGACTGCTCTGCGGATAAGATGCCTGATCAGTTTTGTCTTCCCTGTTCCAGGGATCCCGCAGATGATCAAGACAGAGGACGAGCTCTTAAAATATCCATCTACGAACTTATCAAGATCCAAATATGGATAAGCCTCAGGATGAATCGTCTCGTAGATGAGTTCCTGTATGCCAGATTCGTTGACGCCCTCCTCCTTCATGTAGTACCAATTTACGTCCATGACAATGGCATTTTTAACTCCAGTCTCGAAATCCTTGAAAGTCTTCTTGAAGACTTCTAGCACAGCGTCCATGTCAAGATCGTTAGCCCAAAAGTCTATAGAAACCTGTAGACTGTTAAGAGCGCTCTTGATCATGACTTCGCCAATGAACTTTGTCTTGCCTTTGCCAGCAACTAAAATACGATTCTCCCAGCGAGCGGCAACTGAGGCAGTGCCTTCCAGAAGATTAACGATCTCCGCCACTTTGATGGTTTTGATTAGGACTTTGAAGTTGCCACAAGCATTGAGATTGTGCTCTCTGATGTAAGGAAAGATAACCTTGCTATGGACCATATCTTCCATGCAGTAATCGATGATGTCTCCACGATGGTAGATGTCGTGATTGAGAGTGACGAATTCCGCCATGAGAGGCTCCTATTCTAAAACTTATCGATCAGTCTTTTGATCTCGATGAGGTAACACTTCAAATGCCACTTGTTTCCAAGATTGTCAGAACATCCCATCCCTTTAGCAATCTTGCGACCACATAGGGTACATGGATAGTGCTTCTTCACTCGATTGAATGGAAATGCGTAGATTGGCATTGGATCTCCTTATGGAGCCGACTCTCGGGATTGAACCGAGGACCACCGATTTACAAAACCGGAGCTCTACCGCTGAGCTAAGTCGGCAAAATGGTAGCGGGGGTGAGATTTGAACTCACGGTCTCCAGCTTATGAGGCTAGCGAGGACTCCAGGCTCCTCTACCCCGCGTACCGAAAAAACAAAAAGGGCCACCAGCAGGGATCTCACCTGGCTTCATCTCGACTAGGCTCAGGCGCGTTTATCTGAACCTGACGAAGTGGCCCTTATCTTATTTCCCCTTGTTAACGACCACCTTGGCGTTTGGACTTGAAGACCCACGGTAGCTAGTAACCGCATCGGCTGTGAAGCAGTAGGCGGCTCTTAGCTCTCCTCCGCCTTGCCATCCTTGGCAACCTTGGACTCCGATCCCAACGCTTCCGCCAACTAGAGAGGCGTCCATGTTAGCGGCAAGGAAGACAAATTGCCACTTATAAACATCACTCTGGTGTTTGATCTTTTCATGCAAGCGTAGACGACCTTGTTCTCCACGGTAGTCAGTAGAAGAATTCTCTTCCCCGTCTGTCAGGATAACAACGACCACCTTCTCGGGACGATCCTCTTCCTTCATGGACGAAAGTTTCTTGCCAACTTCGTCAATGGTGGTTGCGACAGCATCGTACAAAGGAGTACCAGCTCCAGGGATGTAGGTCTTGTCATCGAGAGCGGGGACGTCCTTGATCGGAACACTTAGGAAACGGCGATCAACTTTTACTGTATCAAACAGGACCAAGGAAAAGAGGGCTTCCCCGGGGCACTGCTTCTGAGCCTCTAGAAACGAATTGAAACCACCAATAGCGTCTGTCTTGATGTGATCCATTGATCCAGATTGATCCATGACAACAGCGATTTCGGTGAGACCTGACTTAGGCATTCCTTCTCTCCTAAACTAAAACAGGTTCCTGCGCAGGGGTAAAGGCCACTGCGTCTTTCAGTCGGCAGTTCTTGCAGCGAGGATCCACTTTCTTGTAGACCGTGTGCACGCAGGCATCGCAAGCGAAAACGAATTTGCGATCTGAGACGAACTTGCACTCAGCCGTAGCAAAGTGCAGACACTCCCCGGAATCATCGGGAGCGAAGCTCTTGCAGCTCTTAGTCATCGCACACAGCATGGGGCACCTCCTGCCAAGCAGCTATCCGGTACTTCTCTGTTCCTTTTACCCGATTATGTACGTCACCGTGACAAAGTCGGCACAAGCCGACGCCATTCCACATCCAGTTTTCTTGATGCTCTTTGACTGACATCGCACTACGTGGTTTTCTGTGGTGCGTATCACCGAACACTAATTTGGGTCCATCATAGAAGCAGGACTTCTTGTGGCAACGGTGGCACTTAAGGTCTTGTCTACGCCAGATGAACTCAATCTGTTCTGGCGTGAAGTCCTTCGGGTTAACCTTTTGTGGGTTCCGACGAAACAACGACCGCTTCAGAGGTGTCCGTTTTAACGGACTGGACTTTCTTGACTTTGTCCAGGAACCCCTCTGCAGACCTTTCTTCCGTCGTAGTGCCGTTCGCTTCACTGGTCCTCGCTTTCGCCCACTTTGACAACACGGCTCCGGTAAGATCCCCCAATCTCTTACCGAAGTCCCGTGTTGCCACAATCTTGACTCGCTTATGGAGATCCTTAGGGATGAAAGTCTTCAGTGAAGACCCATTGCTCTCTGGCATGAAGTCTACAGACAGAGTTACAGTAGGTTGAACCAAGAACTCTTCCAAGGCCTCCTTGGTCACCTCCATGATGGACTGCTCGCGTTGTACAGCAACAGTCTTTATTGCTCGTAACGCTTGCTCATCCATCTTGGCTAGGAGACGAATGCAACCACGCTCGTAATAGTAACGATCGCCACTAGCGTTCTCAGGCATCTTCTTTCCCCTCTTTCTTCTCGTTCATGTATTTATTATAACTGAGCACGTAATGAACGCAAGGACAAAAAGGAAAATTATGAAGGTTTGGTGCAGGTGGGAAGAATCGAACTTCCTGGGTCCGTAAGGACAACAGATTTACAATCTGCCCTCGCGCCGTACGAGACTACACCTGCACAGCGTCAGGGCTTTGTATACGCGCACTTCTCGTCTGTGCCTGTGTCTAACCAGGGAACGCCACAATAGGGACACCGGAGCATACCGGCTTCTCCAGTCTTCTCGAGATCCTTAGGGCGATCTCCGTTAGCACAATGGCAGACTACTCCCCTTTTCTCCATCTCTTTGGGAGCGTTCTGATCTTTCTTATTATCCATCGATGCTGATCCGATCTTTGATCTCAAAACCAGGGAGTAGTAACTGGTCCTTTGGGATCCACTTTAGCCCCTTGTCGTAGTAGAAGTCAACTTTAGAAAGCTGTCCTGAATTGTATCTCACTGCATACAATTCTACACCACGTCCTTCAAAAAGTCCAGTGAATAATCCTTGTCCTGGAACATACGATAAAAATAAGTGGTAGTTCCCATTCTTGGCCAGTGTAAAGTCTTGTCTTGTTGACAACACTGTACGTTTTTCGATCAAGCATTTGGGCGATACTGGGCCCTGAATGCTTAACTCAGACAGATGCTCATCTCTTGTTTTTCGAGCTGCACATATGAAACCATTATTATTCTTACAATCGAAAGCAGGACATTGGAGCGTACGCGATACAGGTTGTTTGATTCCTAGGTTATGCTGAGACAAGTAAAGCCTCCTTCTTAACAGGAGCCACAGAAACCTTGACTTGCTTGGTCTTGATGTAATTCATTGCAAGAGGGTAGTTAAAACACTGCCCATCAATAGAGATGATGGGCAGGACTCTCTCGTGGTGATGGTAAGCGGCTAAGATGTCTACGGAACCATCCTTTCGCCACCCATCGTGAAGTTCAAGAAATGGTTGGATCTCTTTGAACTTGAATGGAATGTCCATGAGCTTGAGCTTGTCTTTCGCCGAGTCGCACAGTTTGCATCCGAGTTTTCCCAAGACCGTGACGTTAGCGAACGTTGTCGAGCTCATGCCGTTCTCCCGAACTCAATGGCCTGCGCTTCATCTGCGTATGTGCGCAGTATGAAGTTAGCGAACTTGATGAGATCTTCAACTCGTTGACCAGGAGGATGTCCAACATAGAAAAGCTCTAGATTTTCTATGCGATTATCGTCTCTTTTCCCGTTCTTGTGATGTACTTTTTCATTCTTAGTTAAGTACCGACCAAGCTTCTTTTCCATTATAAGGCGATGTTCTAAAACATATCCTTTTGAAGAAAAAGGATGACTTGGAGAATAATATAATATATATCCATGCCCACCTATTTTTCTATTCCCTTTCCATCTTGGATGATTTGGTCCAGTTCTTAAGTTTAAACAACCGCAAGATTTGGTGTTCCCTTGGATCAAGCATGTTTGATCTATTATCTTTATTTTCCCGCAATCACACTTACATTTCCATTTTCTATATATACATATTTTCCCTTTGGAACTAATATATTTTTTTGATCTCGCTTTAGAACAGATAACCAGTTTTCCAAACCTTTTCCCAATCAGGTTAATATAGCGCCAAGGACGCTTCTTATAGAATACGGTCAAGGGCGTCTCGGTTTTCTTTATCTTTTTCTGCTTCGTCAACGTCCGCGTCTCCCCAATCATCTGAACTGTTATCCCAAAACAGTATTTCTTCTTCTTGGTCCTTGACAAGGTCTTCTCTGAAGAGTTTTTCTCTCTTCGAGATCAGGAGGCGATGGCGCTCAATGATTGTAGCCAATCTGTTGCGATTCGCAAGGGAATTCTGGTTCAAATCCGCTATGATTCTGTCTATATCTTCCCATGTAGAACCCTTATGGATGAACTTAAATAAATAGAATCGGTGATGAGTATTACACAGGCCTCGAGAAAATCTTTTTCTCTGGCATGTGGCGATGAAACATGTTGGCTTAACTATCTGTTTAACTTCCGTTATCTTTCCAGTGCGCACTAATTGTCTATAGTGCTTCTGGCAATATCCTCTTCCCCAATGCTTCTCTTCACATCCAACGACGAGACATATGTCACGCCTGTTGGAGGAGTGTAGGCGTCCGTGACGACGTACCTGCGCGTAGTGCATTGCGCAGAGATGTCGAGCTCTTACTTCACGATCACAATCTTGAGCTCTGCACAGACGGACGCCCACACAGCCTCCAATCGACTTAACTTGGGAGTTTAAGAGGAAGTCCTATCGCTTTCCCTCTTTCGACCCACTCATCGTATGTGAAATCACGCACATCTGTGATGCTTCCTACGGTTCCTTTGTCTTCATCTAAAAGGACCGCTTTGGAGTTTTGGATGTGAATCTGCCACGGGGTAATTGGAAGGCCTTGAAGTAACTGCCATCCACGAGGAGTGATCGTGTATGCCGCTCTTACGTGTGGAGAAGATCTAGAACAGAGTCCACCCGTAACGTCTACGTATGAAATTAGATTCATCAAACGCATCTTGTGATTCTGTTTGATCCCAGCAGTCATTCCGATTAAGCGTTCATCAGGCGACAAAAGCTCCGGACGCTCGACCATCTTGACATACTTGCGTTGTTTGGGATCAGCATTCATAATTCTTGCCATCTCGAACATGATCTCGATCATCTGTCGAGTAGGCTGATACTTTTGCGCTTTGCTGTGGAACTTGTGTTCGCAGACTGGACAGATGTCTACGTCCTTGAGATGAGACTTAAGTTCGTTCATTATGGCTTTGTGAGCTTCGATGAGGGGCCCAACACTATAGTTCCCATCCTGTAATTTTACCGAAGAACTATTTGGAGCAGTGTGTTCAAAGGTTAGATTGAAAAACACTACGCCTTCTGGATGTGTCGAAAAAAGTCTGTTCTCTTCGGTCACGTCTTGTCCTCCGATCGTGAAACGATTTCAAGGTAATCAAGCATGCCATCATGCATGATTTCCGGGCAACCTTGTTGGATTATCCAGTCAAGTTTTATGGACTTGTCAGGTTTGCCGTAAACTTCTTTCATGAACTTGTCTAGGATCTTATGCCCGATCCAGTAGGCTGAATCCCAGTCACTCATCCAGATCACACCAGCAATGGCCCCTAGTTTGCCCCAACGGATGAGCCCTTCTATCTGGTGGACCTTGAGGCCAGATTTGCCCTTGGGATCGATGTAGAGTCTAGTCTGGCCATTAGTCTCCTTCGCCTCTACACCGATCCCCCTGCCGCCTTTAACGACGCCAGAGAAGTCGAAGTCGGTTCTGGCCAGATAGATTATCTGACCAGATGCCCGATTCAGCTTTGTTGCGACTTCCTTCTTGGTTATGTCTGCCTCACCGCGATTGCGGTAAAGCTGATGGACATAACTTAGAAGCCGTTCAAGTCTTTTGCCCCGGTTTCTGGCCATGATTTTCCTCGATGGTTATCCCAAGTTTTGTTCTGCTCTCGATCTGGCGCATGACTGCCGACATGAGATCGAGGAGTTTGGAGTGTACTTCTTCAGCGAGATCTAACCGCTGATCTGCTCCGCTGACGTAAATCTGAGTATCAGAGCCTTCCTTACGGAGCCACCCTTCCCACTTCATCTCCATCGCGCTTATCTCCAACTTCGAGATCCCCAGCTGGAGTCGGTTCGATTTTAGCGTGGCCTGGACTGGCAACGATGGGCTTTGCTGGGGGTTTGATTCTTCCTTCTTGCTGGGCACGTTCTGCCTCCTTACGTTGTAGCTCGTACAACTTCCGAACGATCGGAGCTTTCTCTTCGTCTGTCATGAACATCTCAACTCGACTGGCTAGCAGCACATGCTCGCCACGGAAGTTAGAAATCTCTCCCAAGACTTGTATATATGTCCCAGGAGTCTTGACGTCTTTGGCTACACGCAAAAATTCTGCATTGTAGCCAGTGCAAACAACCTTGATGCGACAACGCGAGTTCTTCGATCTAAACCTTTCAGTTTCCATGAAAAACTCAGTTGTCTCGTAACGATCGTCGTAGTAAGGCTGTGTCGAAATCTGTCCACTATAGATAACGTGGTTGAGATATTCGACATGAAGGCGTGTGATCCTGATCTTGTGATGTCCGAAAGCTCCGGGTTTTGGACCGAACTCCGAGAACTCTCCGATATAACCACTGAAACAAATAGAGTCTCCCTTCTTCTTCTGAAGGCAGATCAGCTCGGCCTGTTTCCCTTCAGACACACAACTTATGATGGTTGGCTTAGAAGCGCTCTCTGTATAGCGCTTTGTCTCCACGTCAAACTCACAATGTAGGTTGACTCCATCCCCGATCTTGACGATATCCGAGACAATCTTGCCCATCATTAAGCAAGTATTGACATTAACGACGATCTTGTTGTCACTCATGATGATCCTTTCACCACTCTTGACCTAGTTCATCCAAGAAGAGAGAAGGTTCGCAAGTCTCTCCTTTCCCCCATGCTTCGCGCCAGCGAGCCCTTGTGACGAAGAGTTTCTGTTCAGCCCGTGTGATCCCCACGTAGAAGAGCCTTCTCTCTTGTTCCATGTCGTCTATGTTCTTGTTAGCTGACGAGATCGGGAAGACTCCGGTCTCAAGACCAGGAATAAAGACTACGGGGAATTCGAGCCCCTTGGCTCCATGTACAGTCATGAGCTGCACAGCGTCTTCGCTGGCTTCATCAGCTTTATCTTTGACGTCTTCTTGCGTCTCGAGTTCATTCACATACTCTAAGAAGTCTCCGAGCTCTGGTGCTGGATTAAGGATATCGTAAGTTGAATAGCGCAAAAGAGCCTCTTTGACTGATGCTTCACGCCCAGGCAACATACAGGTTATATGGTGTTCAATTAAGAGAGCAGCAATAGCGCGAACTGCTGTATCTGAAGGGTTAGTACCAGATAACAGTAACGGCCACTGAGTGCATAGAGCGACTACTTTGTCATTCTGATGTCTTGGATCTGAGAAGTATAGCCGGGCCCCTTCGATGCAATCTACACCTGCTGCTCTAGTCGTAGATTCACACTTTAGAATGTCAATGAAACTGACCCCTCTGTCTGGAAAATTAACGATCCTCCTAAAGCTAAACGCGTCATGCGGATTGTGGACCACCTTTAGGTAATCCAAAAACTGACTGACCGCTGTTTGTTTGAAGAAGTCCTCAGTTCTCCCACAGTTATTGACAGGAATCTGATCATTCTTCATTGAGTTTAGCAGGAAGGACTTTTGCTTGTTTGTTCTGGATAGGATCGCGATGGAAGAGTAATTGATGCCCTGTAACTTCAGTTCCTTGCACTTGTTGGAAATCCACATTGATTCTTCGTTCTCGTTATCGAACGCGAGCACTCTTATCTCTCCATCGGGATTAGTTGTGGTGCAAGGTTTGTCCAAACGTTCCCTGTTGTTCTTGATCAAGAAGTTCGCGGAAGAGAGAACGTTGGTGGGGCACCTATAGCAACGATCAAGATAGATGGTTTGGCAACCAGGAAAATCTATTGGGAAATTCAGAATGAACCGAGGATGACTTCCTGTGAACTGATAGATGCACTGATCGGGATCGGCTACTGCGCATATGTTATGCCAGTGAGAGGCTAGTAATTTAGTCATCTCGTGCTGGTCGGCAGTTGTGTCCTGATACTCGTCCACCGAAATGAACCTATACTTGTAGTTGTAGATAGACATAACTTCAGGTTGCCGTAGAAGGTACAGAGCGTTTTCGATCAACATGTCGAAGTCTACGGCATTGTTACCACGGACCCTATCACGGTACTCCTTATAGACGTCCGTGTATTTGGGCGTGCGGATCTGCTCGAAAACTGTTTCTGCCTTTGGCTGTTTTATGTTCATATCTTTCAGGACTTGTCTAAGGACATCAAGACTGTCTCTCTCGTCATAGATACTGAAGCTCGGTCTAAATCCGAGTTTGTGTCCTTGCTCTCTGATGATTCGGACAGCCAAAGCGTGAAACGTACAAATTGTCATCATCCTGACAACATTCTCAGGAAGGTCTTTTAAGAGACGCTTCTTCATTTCAGAAGCAGCCGCTCTGGTAAATGTGACCGCTAAAATTTGAGAGGGAGAGAATCCCTTGGAGATGATATTCTTGATCCTCTCGATAATGACCCTTGTCTTTCCCGAACCAGGAGAAGCCACCAGCCGGATGGCCCCGTCCAGAGTTTCTACTGCTAGTCTCTGGTTCTCATTAAGTTCCATCGTAATCCCTCCTAACAACTACCTTATAACGTAAAAAAAGGGGTCTCGCTAGAGACCCCCTTCTTACGTTACTTCCTGGGTTGCTCGTCCAGAGCTCCCGTGACTTTTGTCACGGCATCCACAAAGTTGGATCCCAAGGTGTAGATGTTCATGTTCTGAGGCAGGTAGCCCTTCACATTCTGATGGGCTGTTGCCACAGATTCAGCCACCTTCGTAGTAACGAACAGTTTGGCACCAGGAGTCTCGTATGCAGTGTATTGAAGCTTCTGAGCCTCGGCGCTGGCCTTTCCTACGGCCAGGATCCCTTGGGCTCTGAGGAGTTCGGCGTCCTTACTGCCAGTAGCAGTTAGGACCAACTTCTCCTTCTCGGCTTCAGCCTGTAGAACGACCTTCTGCTTGTCGGCTTCTGCAGCCAAGACTGCCTGCCTTGCAGACTTCTCTGCAGAAAGAATGCCAACCTGCTTATCTCGTTCCGCAGCCACAACCTGTTTCTTCAGGTCTGACTGGGCCTCCGCCTCAGCACGAAGAGCTTCGGCCTGAGCTGCCTTAGTCTGCTCATCAGCCTTAAGCTTCCGCTGAATGGCAACCTGCTTTTCCGTGATCTCACTGATGTACTTAGGATCGAGACGAATGCCTTCAATCACGAAGTTCTCGATGATGATCCCACGATCACTTAGTTCCCCAGCCTTCTCCATCAGGTTCTTCTGAATGTCTATTTGTAGGTTAACAAGACCCTGGCCAGAATAGGCTTCGATGGCAGTGCGCTTAGTAGCTTGATCCTTGATGATGCGCATGACGACAGGGCGAATCAGTTTCTCTTCGACGTCATGACGAACAGTCTTGTGGATATCGACCACCTTCTTGGGGTCAATACGCCACTGGACGTTGAGGCTGATGTGCATGTCCTGCCCTTCAGCAGACTGAACAAGATAGGCATCCTTCTCACGTCCTTTGGTGATGTCTTTGGTGTGCCCCTTCTTTTGGCTTTCATCGACAGAGGAGAGGTCGTTCATCACAAAGACTTGAGTTGAAGTGTCGTACTTGTAGAGCTTTTCGTTGATGAACAGAAAATAAGTCTTCGGAGTATATGGCTCAGTCTTTACTCCGTCGTTCCATGTCTCCATGACTGCCACTTCATGTCC